>Ga0105047_10002042_pt1 | contig 36128 bp, 34 predicted proteins | sample MAT04_FD_78384 | JGI IMG/M metagenome (GOLD analysis project Ga0105047, IMG submission 78384) | Freshwater microbial communities from Lake Fryxell liftoff mats and glacier meltwater in Antarctica - MAT-04 (megahit assembly) | ecosystem: Environmental > Aquatic > Freshwater > Ice > Liftoff... | reverse complement strand
CTGTCGAACGCCCTGGAGGCGCAGGCCGGGTGCCCGCAGCCCAAGGAGACCGCCTTGGCCTGCGACGCCACGGCGGGCATTGCGACGGCGCAGCCAAGCGCGAACGGCCTTGCCCCGCGACAGCATGACCGTGCACCGCGCCGCCACGGCCTGGACGGGCCAGTCTGTCGAGCGAGGCTTCGCGAGATCGCGCGCAGCAGCGGCCGGAGCGCAGCGATCGATGACAACGGCTCTGAAGGTGTGCCCTATTGAAGGTGCTTTCTTTGCTTCCTTTCTTTGCACCCGCAAAGAAAGGGAGTCGGCCGCCGGGCCGAAACCCCGGCCTACGTTACGCAACGCACCTCGAAAGGCCGAGACAGCCCAAGACGTCGCCAACGTCCGTAACGGGCCGCAAGCAGCCACTGCATCCGCGCGCATCGCGCCCCGCGGGTCAAGCTACCTGGCACGGAGCCACTGAGTGCAAGGCTTCGAACTCAACACACTCGCCTTCCTGCTCGGCTGCCCGCTGGCCGGTGGGCTGGTGCTGGCGCTGTTCGGCCACAAGGACAACGCGCGCGACATCAACGTCGCGTTCAGCCTGGGCACCTTCATCGCCGCCTGCGTGCTGACGGCGGACATCGTCGCCAGCGGCCCGCAGCTGATGTGGCACGAAGAGTTCTACATCGATGCGCTCAACGTCTTCCTCGTCACGCTGACAGCCTTTGTCGGCCTGACCACCGCGGTGTTCTCGCGCCCCTACATGCGCGTGGAGCGCGACCACGGCAAGATGACGCCGCCGCGCATGCGGCTCTACCACAGCATGTACCAGCTGTTCAGCTTCACGATGCTGCTGGCGCTGACCACCAACAACCTGGGCATCATCTGGGTGGCGATGGAAGCGGCCACGCTGACCACCGTGCTGCTGGTCAGCGTCTACCGCACGGCGGCCAGCCTGGAAGCGGCGTGGAAGTATTTCATCCTGTGCGGCGTGGGCATCGCGCAGGCGCTGTTCGGCACCGTGCTGCTGTACATGGCGGCCGAACGTGTGCTGGGTGCCGAAGGCGGTGCGCTGCTGTGGACGCACCTCGACGCCGTGAAGGGCCAGCTCGACCCCAACATCATCACGCTGGCCTTCGCCTTCCTGTTCATCGGCTACGGCACCAAGGTCGGTCTGGTGCCGGTGCACAACTGGCTGCCCGATGCCCATGCCGAAGGCCCGACGCCGGTGTCGGCCGTGCTCTCGGGGTTGCTGCTGAATGTGGCGCTCTATGCCGTGCTGCGCTGCAAGGTGCTGACCGACGGCGCTTTGGGCAGCGCCGAACTCTCGGGCCGGCTGATGATGGGCTTCGGCCTGCTCAGCGTGGTGGCGGCGGTGTTCTTCCTGATCCGCCAGCGCGACGTCAAGCGCATGTTCGCCTACTCGTCCATCGAGCACATGGGCATGATGACCTTCGCCTTCGGCATGGGCGGGCCGATCGCCACCTACGCCGGGCTGCTGCACATGACGGTGCACTCGCTCATCAAGTCGGCCATTTTCTTCGCCGTCGGCCACGCCACGCAGAAGGCGGGCACGCAGATGATGGAGGGTATCCGCGGCCTGATGACGGTCAGCCCCACAGTGGGTTGGGGGCTGATGCTGGGCGCGCTGGCCATCCTGGGCATGCCGCCCTTCGGCGTCTTCGCCAGCGAATTCCTCATCGTCACCACCGCGATGCGCGACCACCCCTGGGCCACACCCTTCCTGCTGCTGGCGCTGGGCGTGGCCTTCGCCTCGGTCTTCAGCCGGGTGCAGCCGATGGTCTTCGGCGAAACCAACGTCAAGCCGCTGTTGCACCCGCCGGCGCTGCTGCCGGTGTTTGCGCACCTGGCGCTGGGGCTGATGCTGGGCCTGTACATCCCGCCCTACCTCGACACCTGGTACCGGCAGGCCGCAGCGATGCTCGTGAACTGATGCCCCCAAGCTCACTTCGTTCGCTACCCCCCGGGGGGGCTCATGCTGCGGCCCGGCAGAGCCGGATCCGCGCATGGCCTCGGTCGACGCGGCTCGCGCGTCGTGCCCTCCGCGAAGCACCTTGGACTGCCTGAGATGGACGCACCGCGCCTGCTGCACACCCTGGGCCTGAGCCTGCAGCGCCTGCCCGCGCCCCTGCCCGTGTGGCATGCGCGCACCGACGCGCTGGGCTGGGCGCATGTGGCGCGGGCGCTGGCCGATGCCGGCAGCCTGCGCCCGCCGCGCCTGGTGTCGATGTGGGGTGTCGACCGCCATGCGGGCGGTGCGGGCCACAGCGCCTGCGTGGCCTACGCGCTGGCCGAGGGCCTGCTGTGGCTGGAACTGCCGTTGCGCGGCGAAATGCCGTCCTTCCCCGACCTGTCGCACCACTTCCCGGCCGCAGCCCGCATGCAGCGCACGATGGCCGACCTGTCAGGCCTGCGCGCCCATGGCGACGCCGACCACCGCGCCTGGCTTCAGCACGGCCTTTGGGCGGGCACGCCGCCGCTGCAGCACGGCACGGCGCCCGCGCCCACGGGCACGCTGCCGGTCGACTACCCCTTCGTGCGTGTCGAAGGGGAGGGTGTGCACGAGATCGCCGTCGGCCCGGTGCATGCCGGCATCATCGAGCCGGGGCATTTCCGCTTCTCGGTCGTCGGCGAGAAGGTGCTGCGGCTGGAACAGCATTTGGGTTACACGCACAAGGGCATCGAGCGCCGCTTCACCGAACTGGCGCCCCTGCACGCGCACCGTCTGGCCGGGCGTGTGTCCGGCGACAGCACGGTGGCCTATGCCTGGGCGTATTGCATGGCCCTGGAATCGGCCTGGACTGTGACCGTGCCGACACGTGCGCTGTGCCTGCGCGCGCTGATGCTGGAGCGCGAGCGCGTGGCCAACCACCTCGGCGACCTGGGTGCGCTCGGCAACGACGCCGCGCTGGCCTTCGGCCTGACGCAGTTCTCACGCTTGCGCGAGGACTGGCAGCGCCTGTCGGGGCAGCATTTCGGCCACCGCTTCATGATGGACGCCGTGGTGCCGGGCGGTGTCGCGGCCGACCTGTCGCCGGGGCAGTGCGACGCCATGCGCCAGCAGTGCGATGCGGTCGAGACCGATGTGCGGCGTTTGCGCCAGGTCTACGATGAACACGCCGGGCTGCAGGACCGTTTCATGACCACCGGCCGCGTGAGCCCCGAACTGGCCGCACAACTGGGCCTGACCGGGCTGGCCGGCCGCGCCAGCGGGCAGGCCTTCGACCTGCGCTGGGACCAGCCGGGGGCGCCCTACGACACGCTGCAGGTGAACAAGGCGGGCAGTGAAGGCGGCGACGTCGCCGCGCGCGTGGCGGTGCGCTTCGACGAGGTCTTCGAATCGCTGCGGCTGATCCGTGCGCTTTGCGATGGGCTGCCGCAGGGGGCCGTGCGCAGCGAGCCGGTGCCGCCGGCTGCGGGCGCCATCGGCGCGGGCTGGGTCGAAGGCTGGCGCGGTGAGGTGCTGGTGGCGCTGGAGCTCGGCGCCGACGGCCGCATCCTGCGCTGCCACGCGCACGACCCGTCGTGGCAGAACTGGCCGGTGCTGGAACACGCCATCATGGGCAACATCGTTCCGGACTTCCCGCTCATCAACAAGTCCTTCAACCTCAGCTATTCGGGGCACGATCTCTAGATGTGGCACGTCCTGCGCCAGATCGTCCGCACCGGCATCGTCACCGAGCCGCTGCCCGACGCCGCACCTGAAGCCGCCGACGCGGCTGCAGTGGCGGGCCGCATCCAGGCCGACATGCTCGACATCCTGGGCCAGGCGCTGGCCATCCGCCAGGTCGATGCCGGCTCGTGCAACGGTTGCGAGCTCGAGATCCAAGCGCTGAACAACCCCTACTACAACCTCGAGGGCCTGGGCATCAAGTTCGTCGCCAGCCCGCGCCATGCCGACCTGCTGCTCGTCACCGGGCCGGTGTCGCGGCACATGGAAGAGGCGCTGCGCCGCACCTACGAGGCCACGCCCGAACCGCGGCTGGTCGTGGCGGTGGGCGACTGCGGCTGCGACGGCGGCATCTTCGGGGAGAGCTACGCCAGTTGCGGCCGCGTGGCCAACGTGATCCCGGTGGATGCCGTCATCCCGGGCTGCCCGCCGCCGCCGCTGGACATCCTGCGCGGCATCCTGGCCGTGGTGCGCCACCGGCAGCTGCGGCCGCGCCCGCGCTGAACCACCGCCGTTGATCCAGGGCAAGGCCGGGGGCGCACGGCCTGTCTACACTGCCTTCCCATGCGCCGCCTGTTGCTGGTCTGCCTGCTGTTGATGCTGCCGTTCCAGGGCGTCTGGTCGGCAGTGGCCGGCATCGGTCTGCCCGGCCCGATCTGCGCCGCAGCACAGGAGCTGTCGCCGCAAGACGCTCACCAGCCTGGCGCGGACGCGCAGGCTGCGGTCGTCGACGCTGCAGACACCGAATCCTGCTGTGCCGCGGACTGCAGCAGCTGCCACCCGCATCCCCTGGTGGCCCTCATCAGCGTGCCGGTGGTGCTGAACAGCGGCACCGGCAGCATCGCAGCCAGCCCTTGCACCCGTGGTGCACCCGACCACATCCCCGACCGGGTGCTGCGGCCGCCGTCCGTGCCCACGGCCTGACGCACGCCGCGCGGCCCGCTGCAGGCGTGCCGCCGCCGGGTGCGCTGCGCCGGCGGCCAGGCGCCGCCCTGGCGCGCAGGCCCTGTGCCCTGTCCACCCCCCTTCACCGTCATGGAAGGCGCTGCCCACGGCCGCCTTCACCAGGAGTCCCGAATGAGCCGCAAGTCCCAGAAAAGCCCGACCGCCCCGGCCCCTTCCGCGCCGCCCCGGCCCGCGGCCACGGCCGCGCAGAGCGGCCAGGCCAGCCGCCGTGGCCTGATCGTCGCCGCCGGCGCCGCCGTGCTGGCGGCGGCAGGCGCCGGCGCCTACTTCGCCTTCGGCAGCCGCGGCCCTGCGTCCGCGCGGCCGGGCCTGGCCAGCACACACGCGCCCACGCTGGGGCCGGCGACCGCGAAGGTGCACATCGTCGAGTTCCTCGACCCCGCCTGCGAAACCTGCGCCGCGTTCTACCCGCTGGTCAAACGCATCCTGGCCGACAACCGCGACCGCATCCGCCTGTCCCTGCGCCACGTGCCACTGCACCGCGGCTCTGACGATGTCGTGCGCATGCTCGAGGCCAGCCGCAAGCAGGACCGCTACTGGCCCACGCTGGAGGCCCTGCTGGCCGCGCAGAACTTCTGGGCGCCGAACCACACGGCCCAGCCTGCGCTGGCCCTGCAGGCGATCGCCGGCGTCGGTCTGAACATGGCACAGCTGACGGCCGACATGCGTGCACCCGAGGTTGAAGAACGCATGGCGCAGGACAGCCGCGACGCCGCGCTGCTGCAGGTCACGAAGACACCGGAGTACTTCGTCAACGGCCGCCAGATGGCCAGCTTCGGCCGCCAGCAACTGCAGGCACTGATCAGCGACGCGCTGCAGCGTGCCTATTGAAGCCCCTGACGAAGCCCCTGACCCTGCGAGAACGGATGAGCGTCATGACTGAATTCCTGCGCCCGGCCGGACGGGCCTGGGCGGTGCTGGTGCTGCTGCTGGGCCTGTGGCTCGGCGCCACGGTGCCGGCCCAAGCCACTGCGGCTGCGGCGCCGGCTTCGGCAGCTTCGGGCGCCGTAGCCACTCAGCCCGACTTCGAGGTTTTTGTGCGTGAAGGCTGTCCGCACTGCGCGAAGGCCAAGGTCTTTCTCGAAGGGCTGGCGAAACAGCGGCCCGGGCTGCGCATCGTCATCCGCGACGTCGTCCAGGAGCCTGCGGCGATGCAGCGGCTGCAGGACATCGCGCGCCAGCAAGGCGGCGGCGCGGCGGTCGTGCCTGCCTTCTTCGTCGGTGGGCAGCTCATCCTCGGGTTCTCGGAAGAAGCCTCGACCGACAAGCTGCTGCTGGGCGCGCTGCGGGGCGTCAAGCCGGCCGCGGGCGCCGCTTCGGCCTCAGGGTCGAGCTGCGCCGCGCAGGAAGAGTCGACCTGCAAGGCCGAGGTGCCGCCCGATGCCGTGGACAACAGCGCCTTCGAGGTCACGATGTTCGGCAGGACGGTTTCGCTCGACGACGTCGGCCTGCCGGTCTTCACGGTCGTGATGGGTCTGCTCGACGGCCTGAACCCGTGTTCGATGTGGGTGCTGATCCTGATGATCTCGCTGCTGTCGACGCTGAACGACCGCAAGCGCATGCTGGCCGTCGCCGGCACCTTCGTGCTGGTCGAGGGCGTGGCCTACTTCGTCTTCATGGCGGCGTGGTTGAACCTGTTCCTGCTCATCGGCCTGTCGCGCGCTTCGCAGCTGGTTATCGCGGCCATTGCCATTGTTGCGGGCCTGATCAACATGAAGGACTTCGTGATGCCGGGGCGCGGGCCATCACTGTCGATCTCGGACAAGTCCAAGCCCGGCATCTACGCCCGCATGCGCGACATCCTGCGCGCCAAGAGCCTGCCGGCGGCCATCATCGGCGTCATCGTGCTGGCGCTGCTGGTGCAGGTGGTCGAGTTCCTGTGCACCTCGGGTTTCCCGGCGCTGTTCACGCGCATCCTCACGCTGCGCCAGCTCGACAGCGCCAGCTACTACGGCTACCTGCTGCTCTACAACCTGGCCTACATGTTCGACGACGTGGTCGTGCTGGCCATCGGTGTCACCACGCTGTCGAACCGGCGGCTGCAGGACAAGGAAGGGCGCTGGCTGAAGCTGATCAGCGGCGTGGTGATGGTGGCGCTGGGCGTGTACCTGATCGTCAGTGGCTGAGCGGCTGAGCGGCCCCCGTCCACAAACCGAACGGCCCGCATCCGCGGGCCGTGAGATGCCGGTGGCGCAGACTCAGTCGCCCTTGATGCCCTTCTCGCGGATCACCTTGCCGTAGCGCGCCAGCTGTTCGCGCGTCAGCGCCAGCAGCTGTTCGGGGCTGTTGCCGTCGGGCACGAGGCCTAAAGCCGCGTAGCGCTGCTTGATCTCCGGGTCGGCCAGGGCCTTGACAACTTCGCGGTTCAGCCGGTCGACGATGTCCCTGGGTGTGCCCTTGGGCGCCGTCAGCGCAAACCAGGTGCTGAAATCGAAGCCGTTGATGCCGGCTTCCTTCAGCGTGGGCGCGTCCGGGTACTCGGGGTGGCGCTTGTCGGCCATCACGCCGATCAGGCGCAGCTTGCCGCCCTTGGCCAGTGCGGCCACCGTCGCGATGCCCTGGAAGGTGACGTTCACCTGCCCGCCGGCCACGTCCTGCGCGGCCTGGCTGGCGCCGCGGTAGGGCACGTGGCGCAGGTCGATGCCGGTGTGCGCCGCGAACATCGCGCCGCCCATGTGCTGCGGGCTGCCGTTGCCGCCCGAGGCGTAGGTGATGGTGCCGGGCGCTGCCTTGGCTGCCGCCACCAGGTCGCCAACGGTCTTGAAGGGCGAGTCGGTGGCCACCGCGACGCTGAACTCGATGACCGCGGCGCGCGAGATGTAGGCGAAGTCGGTCAGCGGGTCGAAGGGCATGGCCGGGTTCAGGTTCGGCACCATCGTGATGACGCTGTCGTTGAAGCCACCGATGGTGTAGCCGTCGGGTGCCGCCTTGGCCAGACGGTCGGCGCCGATGATGCCGGCCGCGCCGGTGACGTTCTCGACCACGATCGACTGGCCCATGTTGACCGACATCTTCTGCGCCAGCAGGCGCGCCGCAACGTCGACCGCGCTGCCGGCCGCCAGCGGCACGATCATGCGGATGGGCTTGTTCGGGTAGCTGCCCTGGGCCTGCGCCTGTGCGGCGATACCGAGTGCTGCGAACGCGGCCAGGGCGAGCACGGCGCGCCGAAGGCTGCGCTGGGGGTTGAAGCTGTTCATGGGGTCTTGTGTCTCCTGTGGATGGATGCGTAGGTGCGCGGGGAAGGGTTCAGACGGTCAGGCCGAGCAGCCGGATGGCGTTTTCGCCGAGGATGTCGATGCGGTCGTCGTCGCTGAGTTCGGGTGTGCCCATGACGTGGCCGACGGGGTCGTCTTCCCACGGGATCGGATGGTCGGTGCCGATCATGATCTGGGCCGCGCCGACCTCGGCCGCCAGGTGGCGCAGCGCCTCGCCGGTGAAGACCAGCGAGTCGAAGTAGATCTGGCGGATGTACTCGGTGGGCTTTTTCTTCAGCTGAATTTCGGGATTGCAGTTCTGCGGCGACACGAAGCAGCTGCGGTCCATGCGCGGCGCGTACGAACCCAGGAAGCCGCCGCCGTGCGCGCCCAGCAGCTTCAGCTCAGGGTACTTGTCGAGCACACCTTCGAAGATCAGCTTCTGCAGTGCGATGGTGGTGTCCAGCGGGTTGCCGATGACGTTCGACAGCCAGCCGTTGCCCTTGAAGCGCGCCGCCAGCTCGGGCGTGCTCTGCGGGTGGATGAAGAGCATCACGCCCAGTTCCTGCGCCTTGGCCAGCACCGGGTGGTAACGCGGATTGGCGAAGTCGTCGCCGGCCACGCTGCCGCCGATGGCCGCGCCCTTGAGGCCGAACTTCTTCACCGCCTCTTCCAGCTGCTGCACCGCCAGCTCGGGGTGCTGCAGGGTCAGCGAGGCGAAGGCCGCAAAACGCTTCGGCTGCAGCGCACACAGCTCGGCCAGGCTCTCGTTGTGGATGCGGCAGATGGCCTCGGCGGTGTCGCGGTCCTGCTTGTACCAGTAGGGGTTGATGCTCAGCACCTGCATGTCGATGCCCATGCGGTCCATCGCCGCCAGGCGAGCGTCGACCTCGATGAAGTGTTCGGGCACGCCCTTCACCGGCGGCAGCACGGCCTTGGCGTCGGCGCCCATCAGGTCGAGCGCCTTCTGGAAGTAGCAGTGCGCGTGCACGTCCACCGTGCGCGCGCGTTGGCCCTTGAGGATGACGGGTGGGCGCCGTGTCGAGCCGGCCGCAGCGCCGTCCATCGGCATCGCCGGCATCAGCGCGCAGCCGCAGAAGCGCAGGCCGCCGAGGCGGTGGCCGCCGTGGGCGGAGGGGAACAACCAGTTCAAGGCCATGCGTGGGGGTCCTGTGTCGTGACGCGATGTCGGGTGGGGTGTGCGGGGCCGCTCAGGCCGGCGGGGCCGCCGCTGCCGCGGCGCGCTGGATGGCACGCAGCATGCGCTGCTGGGCACCGCAGCGGCACAGGTGTTTGTCCAGCGCCTGCACGATGTCTTCGCGGCTCGGCCGCGGCTGGCGCGCCAGCAGCGCGGCCGCCGCGGTGACAATGCCGGCCACGCAGTAGCCGCATTGCGCTGCGCGCTCGTGCAGGAAGGCGGTCTGCAGCGGGTGCGGTGCTGCGGGCGTGCCCAGGCCTTCGAGCGTGGTGACCTGGTGGCCCTGCACGGCCCACAGCGGCAGGTTGCACGAGGTCTGCGGCTGGCCATCGACCAGCACCACGCAGGCCCCGCATTCGCCCTCGCCGCAGCCGAACTTGGGACCGCTCAGGCCGAGCTCGTCACGCAGCACCGACAACAGGTTGCGCTTCTCGTCGAGCTCCAGCGTGCAGAGCTGGCCGTTGATCTCGAACATGGGTTCTCGTCGCCTCGGGTTCAGTGGCCGCCGTCGCCGGCGTGGATGGCGCGCAGCAGGTTGTCGGCGCTCAGGGGCAGGCAACGCAGGCGCAGACCCAGCGCGTCGTACACGGCGTTGGCCAGTGCGGCGGCCAGCGGGCCCTGCGCGGCTTCGCCGGCACCGAGCGGCGGCTCGTCGGGGCGGTCGATGACGTGCACCGCGACCTCGGGCACCTCGGCAAAGCGCAGCACGGGGTAGCCGGGCCAGTCGGTGCTGGTGACACCCTGCGCGTCGAAGTGCACCTGCTCCTTCAGCGTCCAGCTCAGGCTCTGCAGCGCGCCGCCTTCGATCTGGTTGATGACACCGTCGCGGTCGACCACCATGCCCACGTCGACGGCGAGGTCGAGGTTCAGCACGCGCACGTCGTGGCCCACCTGCACCCGCGCCAGCACCGCGCACCAGGCGCCGGTGTTCTTGTAGCGCGCCCAGGCCAGGCCGTGCCCGGTGCCTTCGGCTGCGCCGGCCCGGCCTGCCCACCAGGTTGAACGTGCGACCACCTCGTCCAGCACGGCCAGGCTGCGCGGGTCCTGCAGGTGGCGGCGGCGGAAGTCCAGCGGGCTTTCGCCGCGCGCGTGGGCGATCTCGTCGACGAAGGACTCGATGGCGAACACGTTGGCGTAGGCGCCCAGGGCGCGCATGGCCGAGGTGCGCAGCGGCATCACCGTCAGGCGGTGGTTGATGACCTTCAGGTTCGGCAGCGTGTAGGCCGGCACCGCGTTGCGGTCGGCGCCGCCGCCGGCCGCCAGCGGCGGGTTGATGGAAAGCGGCAGCGCCACGCCGCCCGCGCGCTGGCTGGCCGCCAGCAGCGCGGGTGTGGTGGCGCGGCCGGGGCGCGAGCTGTAGCCGTTGGCCCAGAGTTCGTGCTGCCAGTGCGTGAGCTGGCCGCTGTCGTCGAGCCGCGCCTGCAGCGCCACCAGATGCGCCGCACCGAGCGGGCTGTGCGCCAGCTCGTCGGCGCGGCTCCACAACACACGCACCGGCTGGCCGGGGCAGGCCAGGGCCATCAGCACGGCGTCGAAGGCCACGTCGTCGGCGCCGTTGTGGCCGTAGCAGCCCGCACCTTCGACATGGTGCACGGTGATGTCGTGTTTCTTCACCGGCGTCGGCCTGTCGGCCAGGGCCAGCACCAGGTCGTCGCGCAGGTTGTGGATGCCCTGGCTGTGCGTCCAGACCTCGAGCTGTCGGCCATCCCAGCACGCCACCGCGCAGGAAGGGCCGATCGAGGCGTGTGCCAGGTAGGGCTTGAAGTATTCGGCGCGGTGCTGGTCGCCGTCGGCGGGCCAGGTGGTGTCGCCGCGTTCGGCGGGCACGGTGGTGCTGTGCTCGGCGGCGCGCAGGAAGGCGGGCAGGGTGTGTTCGTCGGGCAGTGGCGGCCCGGGTGTCCAGGCCAGCGTGGCCTGCAGGCGCGCGGCAGCGGCTTCGGCCGCGTGTTCGGTGGCCGCGACCACGGCGACGAAGTTGCCGTCGGCCCAGCCTTTCACGCCCGCGGGCAACGCTGACGCCAGGGCCTCGGGTGGGGTCGCGAGCCGAGCCAGCAAGGTGGGCGCACGCAGCACCCGCCCGTGTTGCATGGCGGGCAGCCGCAGGTCGTGCAGGTAGCGCGCGTGGCCGAAGAGCTTGTCGGCGAGGTCGATGCGCGGCGTGTCGGCGCGGCCCAGCAGCCGCCGCTGCGCCGCCGGCTTGGGCGCAAACAGCCCGGCGTATTCGGTGTCGAGGTCGGCATCGCTGAGCAGCGCAGCGTAGTCGCCCAGGTGTTCGCCCTGCGGGCCGAAGAACTGGCCGTCGCGCAGCCCGATGCGCTCCACGGGCAGGCCGGTGCGGTCGGCGGCGCGCTGCAGCGCCATGCCGCGTACCTCGGCGCAGGCATGGCGCAGTGCGCCGCCGCTGTCCTGCACCGACAGGCTGCCCGAGGTCATGCCTTCGTCGGGCCCGCTGGCCGTGGTGGCGCTGTGCAGGCGCACCGCCTGCAGCGGCACGTCCAGTTCCTCGGCCACGATCAGCTGCAGCGCGGTCAGGATGCCCTGACCCAGTTCGACCTTGCCGGTGAACACCCGCACCACGCCGGGTTCGGCCAGGCTGAGCCATTGCCCCAGGCGGCGGTTGGTGTGCAGGCTGCCGGGCAGTTGCGGCTGGCCGTTGTTGCGGTCGATGACGAAGCCGCGAACAGCGGACGAAGCGGCGGCCGCAGGGGCGGGCGCAGGGGCGGGGGCGGGGGCGGGCAGGGTCGAGGACATGGCGGCTCGTCGGACGGCAGGTTCAGGCTTGCGTCGACGCCGGCGGCGCGGCGGCCGTGCCTTCGGCCTGCAGCGCGCCCACGGCACCGAACAGCGCGCGCAGCACCGGTGCTTCGATGTGGCGGGTGATGAAGACGATGCGCGAGCCGGTGTCGTCGCTGGGCCAGCGGTCGAGTGTCACCGGTGGATGAAAGACGTGTCCCACACCCTGCACCACCACCGGCTTGCCTTCGACGTTGACGATGCCCTTCACACGCAGCAGATCCTTGCCGCGCAGCGCGATCAGCATCTCCATCGCCGAAGAAAATGCGGCCCAGGTGAAGGGAGCATCGAAACGCAGCGACAGCGTCTTCACCGCCGGGTCGTGGCGCGCCGGCAGGCGCTGGGCCAGGTAGGCTGCGCCGGTGCTTGCTTCGGCTTCGGCTTCGGCTTCGGGTGCAGCCTTTAGCTCGCCCAGGAAGTGCAGTGTGCTGGCGTCGGCGCGTGCGCTGGCCAGGCCGATGCCGATCAACTCCTTCGGGTGCAGTTCGCCCATCGCGCAGCGCCGCAGCTCGGCCTGCGCGTTGATCACGCGCACGGCAGCCTGCAGCTGTGCCAGGCCGGCGTCGTCGGCGAGGTCGCACTTGGTGATGAAGATGCGGTCGGCCAGCGCGATCTGGCGCTCGGCCTCGGGCGAGGTCTCCAGTTGCTGCAGGGCGTTGACGGCGTCGACCAGCGTCACCACGCCGTCCAGCCGGTACTGCGCGCCCAGCATGCCGTCGCTGGCCAGGGTCTGGATCACCGGCGCCGGGTCGGCCAGCCCGGTGGTTTCGATGAACACACGGTCGAAGTCGGGAATCAGGCCGGCACGGCGCTCGCCGAACAGTTCACGCAGGGTCTCCTGCAGGTCGGTGCGCACGCTGCAGCACAGGCAGCCGTTGGCCAGCAGGCTGACGTTCTCGGACGACATCTTGACGAGGTCGTTGTCGATACCGACCTCGCCGATCTCGTTGATGACCACCGCCACCCGGTCCATGTCCGGATGGCGCAGCAGGCGGCTGATCAGCGTCGTCTTGCCGGCGCCGAGAAAGCCCGTGATCAGCGTGACCGGGATCTTGCCGGCCAGCGGGTCTCGCTCAGACATTCATCTCCAGGATGTAGAGACCGCCCGAGAAGCGGTCCATCGTGTAGACGATGCGGTTTTCGTCGACGTAGACGTCGTTCAACTGCACCGCGCCGCGCAGCGCCAGCGCCGGCGTGGCCGGCACGTAGTAGGCGACTTCCTCGACCTGATAGGGGTTGGTGGTGTCGTAGACGCGCACGCCGGCGTTGAAGAAGGTGCCGATGAACAGCGTGTCCGACTGGAACGAGCAGGGCAGCGGCAGGTTCTCGTGCAGGTTGTGCGCACCGAAGCGGCCGCCGCGTTTGGCGAAGGTGTCGTAGGGCGGCGCGGGGAAGGTCGAGATGGGCACCGGGTTGGCGTCGGAACGGGCGTCGACCACCCACACCAGCTTGGGCCAGTCGGCGCCATCGTCCTTCACGCACTCGTCCGAGACGATCCACAGCCCACGCTCGAACAGCGGCAGCACGGTGTGCGTGAAGCCGTTGAAGGGCGGCGAGTGGTTCCACTGCGAAGCGACCTGGATGTCGGCCGGATTCGAGATGTCCAGCACCACGGCGCCGCCGTCGATGTAGCCGATGTAGGCGCGGTCGGGCTGCTGCGGAAAGACGTTGGTGTTGTGGGCGCGGAAGCCGGTGTCGAAGACGCCCGGCAGGCGCTTCGGCGGTGGCGCGGTGTCGCCGACGCGGGTGCCGGGGTACCACCAGCGGCCGGTTTCACGCGGCTGCGTCGGGTCGGAGATGTCGACGATGCGGTAGATCTGGTCGTCCTTGGGGTCGTGCGGCTGGAAGTCGGGCGCGCCCGAGGCCATGTGCACGGTCTTGCCGTCGACGAACCACACCGCGTGCACACCCCGCGACCACGGCCCCGAGCAGTCGAAATGCGAGATCAGCTTGGGTTCTTCGGGCTTGCTGATGTCGTAGATGTTGATGCCTGCCGGCTTGGCGCCGAGCTCCTTCACCTGGTTGGCCACCACCATCAGGTTGCCCACCACGTCGAGCGAGTTCGAGCGCATCTTCATGTGCGGCAGCTCGGTCTGCACGATGACCCGCGGGGTCCTCGGGTCGCTGACGTCGACGCCGGTGAAGTTCTTCGGCGCCGACTCGTGCGCCATCCACAGGATGCGACGGCCGTCGTCGGCGATCTGCATTGCAATGCCCTCGCCCATGCCGCCGAAGCCCTGCAGCTCGTTGTGCGACAGCAGCTTCATGTTGTGCGCCATCGGCTGGTCGGCGCGCGCGCGGGGGGTTTGCAGTCCGGAAATCATCGAGGTGTCCTGGTGCAGTGTGCGTGGGGCCGGTTCAGTCGGCCTTGATGTTGTTGTCCTTGACGACCTTGCCGAACTTCGTGAACTCGGCGCCGACGTAGGCGGTGAACTCGGCCGACGTGTTGCCCACGGGCTCGGCGCCTTCGCGGCCGAAACGTTCGATGACGTCGGGTGACTTCAGCGCCTTCACTGTCTCGGCGTGCAGGCGCTCGACCACCGCCGCCGGCGTGGCCGCGGGCACGAAGAGGCCGAACCACGACGAGATCTCGAAACCGGGCAGGCCCGATTCGGCCAGCGTGGGCAGGTCCTTGACCGCCATCGAGCGCTTGGCCGAGGTCACGGCCAGCGCCTTCAGGCGGCCGGCCTTGACCTGCGGCAACACCGCCACCATGGGCGCGAACATGACCTGGATCTGGCCCGCGACGAGGTCGTTGACGGCCGGGCCGGCGCCCTTGTAGGGCACGTGTGTCAGCTTGACGCCGGCAGCGGTCTTGAACATCTCGCCCGCCAGGTGGCTGGGCGCGCCGTTGCCGGCCGAGCCGAAGTTCAGCAGCTCGGGCCTGGCCTTGGCCAGCGCGATCAGCTCGCGCACGGTGTTCGCGGGCACGCTGGGGTGCACAACCAGCATGTTGGGCACCTCGGCCACCAGCGTCACCGCGGTCAGATCGCGCAGGGTGTCGTAGGGCAGCTTGGCGTACATGTGGGGCGCGATGGCCATGCTGGTCGACTGGCCCAGCAGCACCGTGTAGCCGTCGGCGGGTGCCTTGGCCGTGAGGTCGGCCGCGATGGTGCCCGAGGCGCCGGCGCGGTTGTCGACGACGAAGCTCTGGCCGGTCTGCTCCTGCAGCTTGGTGCTGACGATGCGGGCCAGGAAGTCGGCGCCGCCGCCCGGGGCGGCCGGCACGACCAGGCGCACCGACTTCGTCGGGTAGGCGGCGGTCTGGGCCAGCGCGCCGAGCGGCAGCAGCAATGCCAGCGGCAGCGTCTGCATCAGCATGAGCGCACAGGCGCGGCGGCGGGTGTTCGGGGTGTTCATGGTTTGTCTCCGTCCTTGTTGTGTTTGGCGGGCGCGGTTCAGCGTGCGTGCTCGGCCGACACCGGGCGTGTCTCGCCGGTTTCGGTCAGCGTGCGTGTGGCCTGCGTCGAGGCGTAGGTCCACAGGATCTTCATCGGCTTCGTATCCGACAGGTTGCGGAAGCGGTGCGAGACGTTGGGCGGGATCCAGGTGGTGTCGAAGACCTGTACCGGGTACGCCTTGCCGCCGATGTCCATCACCGCCTCGCCCTCGAGCAGCATCACGCTCTCTTCGCAGTTGTGGCTGTGAAAGGGGATCGCCACGCCGGGCGCGAACTCGGTGATGCCGTTGATGAAGCCGCGCGCGCCGATGGCCGGCGACACCAGCGGCGTGGTGCGGGCGCCGCCGCCGCGGTCGTAGCTCTTCAGCTCGGACGGGCGCAGCAGTTGCGGCTGAAGTTCGGTGGCGGTGGTCATCGAGGAGTCTCCGGCAAGGGGGTAGGGTGTCAGCGGGACGGGCCCGTCCAGACGGTCTTGGTGTTGGTGAATTCGCGCAGGCCGTGCACGCCCAGCTCGCGGCCGTAGCCCGACTGCTTGACGCCGCCGAAGGGCAGGCGAGGGTCGGACGCAACGATTGCGTTGACGAAGACCGCACCGGCGTCGAGCTGGCGCGACAGGGCGCGGGCACGTTCCGCGTCGCCCGTCCACAGCGCGGCGCCGAGGCCGAACTCGGTGCCGTTGGCCACGACCACGGCCTCTTCGGCGCTGGCCACGCGGAGGATGGCGGCGGCGGGGCCGAAGGTCTCTTCGCGTGCCGCCGTCATCTGCGGCGTGACGTGGTCGAGCACCGTCGGCGCGTAGAAGCAGCCCGGGCCATCGATCGGCCTGCCGCCGACGCGCAGCGTGGCGCCCTGCGCCAGCGTGGCCTGCACCTGGGCATGCAGCTCGTCGCGCAGGTTGCCTCGCGCCATCGGGCCGATTTGCGTGGCGGCGGCCATCGGGTCGCCCACCACCAGCCTGGCGGCGCCGTCGCTCAGCAGCTCGGCGAAGGCGTCGGCCACGCCGTGTTCGACGATGAAACGTTTGGCGGCGATGCAGCTCTGCCCGGTGTTCTGGAAACGCGCCTTCAGCGCGGCTTGCGCGGCGGCCGGAATGTCGGCGTCGGCCAGCACGATGAAGGGGTCGGAGCCGCCGAGTTCGAGCACCTGCTTTTTCATCGCATGGCCCGCGGCGGCGGCGATGGCGCGGCCGGCCGGTGTCGAGCCGGTGAAGGTGACGCACGCGATGCGCGCGTCCTCGATCAGCCCACGCACGGCAGGCGACTCGACCAGCAGCGTCGCGAACAGGCCGGCCGGCGCGCCGGCTTCCTCGAACAGCGCATCGAGCGCCAGCGCGCACTGCGGCACGTTGCTGGCGTGTTTCAGCACCACCGCGTTGCCGGCTGCCAGCGCCGGCGCGATGGCGCGGATGGCCTGCCAGAAGGGGTAGTTCCAGGGCATCACCGCCAGCAGCACGCCCAGCGGGTCGTAGACCACGCGGCTGTCGCTGGCGGCACTGGCCACCGGCTCGTCGTTCAGGAAGGCCGGCGCATGCTGGGCGTAGAAGTCGCAGGTCACCGCGCACTTCTCGATCTCGCCGCGCGCCTCGGCCAGCGGCTTGCCCATCTCCAGCGTGATCAGCGTCGCGTAGCGCTCGGCGTTCTTGCGCAGCACACGCGCCATGGCCAGCAGCAGCGGCATGCGCTCGGCCACCGGTTGCTTGCGCCAGGCGCGCTGGGCGGTGACGGCGGCCGTCAGCCGGCGGTCGACGGTGAAGGCGTCGTGGGCTTCGAAACTGGCCAGCGTTTCGCCGTTGGCCGGATTGAGGGAACGGATCATCTGCGCTTTCGTCGGGGTGCTTGGGTTGGCGTTCAGATCAGCGGCGCCACGCCGAGTTCGGCGGCCAGCGCGGCCAGGTCGGTGATGACGCCGGCCGAGATCGGGATGCCTTCGGCGCCGTACTGCAGACGCCGCTGGTGGCTCTGTTCTCCCGGCAGCCAGATGCGCTTGACGCCGTCCATCCTTTCGCTGTTGCGGATGTCGCGCACCAGCGTATCGACCTGGGCCTTGAAGGCGGCCGGGTCGCCGAAAGCCTTGAGGTCGATGACCAGGATGGCCTGGCCGGTGTTGGTCCTGCTGAGGTGGTCCTTGTTGAAGTCGACCACCTCGCGCCCCATCGCGGCGCCCTGCAGCGTGCCGGCGAGCAGGCCGACGATGAGCGCCAGCCCGTAACCCTTGTGGCCGCCGATGGGCAGCAGGAAACCTTCGTCCGCGCGCTGGGGGTCGAGCAGCGGTTGGCCCTTGCGATCGATCATCCAGCCCTCGGGCATCATTTCGCCCGCCTTGGCCTTGGCCTTGACCTTGCCGTAGGCGGCCACGGTGGTGGCCATGTCCAGCACCACGGGCGGCTCTTCGGCCGTGGGCACGCCCACCGCGATGGGGTTCGTGGACAGCAGCATCTCCATGCCACCCCAGGGTGGCAGGTGGTTGGCGTTGCCGACCGCGAAGTACAGGCCGATCATGTCGTGGGCGATCGGCATGCGTGCGTACAGCGATGCCGGCCCGGCGTGGTTGCTCGAACGCACGCCCACCCAGGCCACGCCCGCCGTGCGCGCCTTCTCGATCGCCAGTTCGACGGCGCGCGACACCACCAGGTGGCCCATGCCGTTGTCGCCGTCGAGCACAGCCATCGCGGGCTTCTCGTGCACCACGGTGATGTTCGGCTGCGTGTTCAGGCCGCCGGCGCGGATGCGCTTGACGTACATCGGCAGCCGGATCACGCCATGCCCGTCGGAGCCCTGCAGGTCGGCCTGCGCCATCAGCCCACCGACCTTCTGCGCATCGGCTTCGGGCAGGCCCACGTGCTGCAGCGTGGTGGCGATGAAGGCCTGCAGGCGTTCGACGGTGACCAATACCTGTTTGCTATCTGTTGCCATGAATGTCGCGTGCAAGGCGGGGGCGGCCGGCTGGGCTGCGCAGTCTAGGCAGTTGAGGTTGTGCAGTCCAATGCCGATCACGTCAGCTGCCATATCATTTGGGCATCGATAGGGCCCGGTCTACCCGCCATGAACCTGCGTGCGCTGCGTTACTTCGTCGCCATTGCCGATGCCGGCAGCTTTACGGCCGCGGCAGCCGCGGTGGCGGTGGCCCAGCCGGCGTTGACACGCCAGCTGCGTGAGCTGGAATCCGACCTGGGCGTGCAGCTGCTGCTGCGCCTGCCGCGCGGCGTGCGGCTGACGCCGGCGGGGGTCACGCTCTACGAATCGGCGCAGCGCATGCTGGCCGAGGCAGCGCGCGTGCGCCAGTTGTTGGCCAACCGCCAGGCCGACAGCCAGGCCGCGGTGGTGCTGGGGGCTTCGCCGACGCTGGCGCGGGTGCTGCTGCCGGGACTGTTCGAAAGCTGCCAGCGTGGCGTCTCGGGCATCCAGCTGCGCGCGCGCGAGGCTTTCACGCCGGCGCTGCTGGACTGGCTGGAGCGCGGCATGATCGACATGGCCATCGTCACCAACCCCGACGCCGGCCGGCCGCTGTCACTGTTCCCGCTGCTGGGCGAGCCCTTTGCGCTGGTCTCGCACCCCTCGCTGCACATCGACCCGGTGGTGTCGATCCGCCAGCTGGCGGCGGTGCCGCTGCTGGTGACCAGCCTGCACCGCGGTCTGGTCGAGCGCCAGCTGCTGCCACTGGGCGGGCGGCTCAACGTGCGCGCCGAGATCGACTCGGTCGATTCGATACGTGAACTGGTGCTGCACGGCCCGTGGGCCACGGTGATGCCGATCTCGGTCTTCAAGGACCCGTCGGCGGCGCGCAGCGTGGTCATCTCCGAGATCACCGGCGTGCAGCTCAACCGCCTGCTGGTGCTGGCGATGCGCATCGAGAACCGCGACAGCTCGCCGCAGCTGGCGCTGAAGGAGATCATCGAAGCCGAGTTCATGCGGCTGGCGCGCCGCGGCATGTTCAGCTTTGCGGCGGCCGTGGACGACGCGCCCGGCGCTTGAAGCCGCCGGCCCCTGCTCAGCTGCAGCGCAGCGCGACGTCCAGGCGGTCGACCACCTGGGCCCAGTCGGCATCGTCGCGCAGGCTCTCGCGCAGCAGCCGCGATTGCGCGGCGGTCCAGAAGGGCGCGTCGGCGATGTGCACATCGCCGGCCAGCGGCGCGTGGCTGGCGATGAAGCTGCGGATGGCCGCCTCGTCGTCGGGCAGGCCAAGCTGAGCGAAGAGTTCAGGCAGGCGGTGGAAGTCGGTGTCCATTCAGGGTTGCTCCTGGGTGTTGGTTGCGGTGAAGGCGGCAAAACCTTGCAGGAATTCGCCGAGCTGTTTGCGCAGGCCTTCATCCTGCAGCGTGCCATCGGCGGCAAAAACCGCCGCAGCGCGCGACACCATCAGGCGACCGCCGTTCCAGTGGCGTGCACCCAGCGTGCGCAGCACGGGCAGCCAGTGGCCCTGCGCCAGGATCGTACCGAAGCCGCCCGGTGACGCGCCGATGACGGCCACCGGCCTGTCGCGGAAGACGTCGTGCAGGCCGGATGTCGGCCGCGACAGCCAGTCGACCGCGTTCTTGAACACGCCGGGCACGCCGTTGTTGTACTCGGGTGTCACCAGCAGCAGGCCGTCGGCGGCGAGGATGCGCGTCTTGAGTTCGCGCACTGCCGGCGGGGTGCCGTTGCGCTGCTCGTCGTCGCCGTCGTAGAGCGGGATGCCGTGCAAGGTGGCCGCTTCCAGTACGACTTCGCCTGGAACGGCGCCTTGTGCTGCGCGCAGCAGCGCGGTGTTGAACGAGGCGGCACGCAGACTGCCGGAAATGCCGAGTAGCTTGATCATCGCGGGCGCTCCTTGAGGTCAGGCCCCGTCGTCGGGCTGCCGAAGCGCCCATCATGCCGCGTCGCGGCGCCGGCCTCCGTGCGGTGGCCGGGCACCTGGACGCAAGCCCGCGGCAGCGCCTAGATCTTGCCCAAGGCGCGCAGGATCTTCTCGGGCGTGATCGGTTGCGAGGACAGGCGCACGCCGAAGGGCGCCAGCGCGTCGTTGATGGCGTTCATCACCGCGCCGGGCGCGCCGGCCGTGCCCGCTTCACCCGCACCCTTGGCCCCGAGCATCGAACTGCGCGTGGGGCTTTGCACGTGACCGACCACGATGTCGGGCATCTCTGCGGCCATCGGCACCAGGTAGTCGGCCATGTTGCCGTTGCGCAGCGTGCCGTCGGTGTCGTACAGGCATTCCTCGAACAGCGCCCCGCCGATGCCCTGCACGATGGCGCCGCGCATCTGCTCGTCCACCAGCATCGGGTTGATGACGCGGCCGCAGTCCTCGATAGCCCAGTGCTTGAGCAGGCGGACGAAGCCGGTGTCGGTGTCGACCTCGACGTGGCTGACCTGCACGCCGTTGGTGAAGATGAAGGGGTAGTCGCGCTGCGCGTAGTGGCGCGTCACCATCAGTTCGGGCGTGAAGGTCTTGGGCAGCGTGTCGCTGCGGAAGTAGGCGATGCGGCCGAGTTCGGCCAGCTCCAGCAGCACCGCGCCGCTGCGTGCATCGACCACCGCACCACGGAACACCCGCAGCTCCTGCCGGTCGCGCTGCAGGATGGCCTCGGCGGTAGCCAGGATGTTCTCGCGCAGCACACGCCCGGCCTGCAGCACGGCCTCGCCGCCGATGCCCGCGCCACGGCTGGCCCAGGTGCCGCCGCCGTAGGGTGTGGCGTCGGTGTCGCCGGTGACGATGCGCACACGGCCGATGTCCACGCCCACCGCGTCGGCGGCGATCTGCGCGAAGATGGCTTCGGCCCCCTGGCCTTGTTCGCCGACGCTGCTCATCACCGTCAGCGCGCCGCTGGGTTCCAGGCGCAGCGTCGCGCCGTCCTGGCTGGCGATGCGTGCGCCGCCCACGCCGTAGAAGGCGGCGCTGGGGTTGGTCAGCTCGATCAACGCCGCCACGCCGATGCCGCGGTAGACACCCGTCTTGCGCAGCGTGGCCTGCTCGGCACGCAGCGTGTCGTAGTCGCACAGGCGTCTGGCCTCGCGCAGGCAGGCCTCGTGCGACAGCAGTTCGAGCTTGATGCCGGATGCACCCGTGGCCGGGTAGGCGTCGTCCGGGATCACGTTCTGCTGCCGGAAGTCGATCGGGTCCCGGCCCAGCTTCATCGCCATGCCGTCGACCAGCGCTTCGGTCACCGCGCAGGCGATGGGGTGGCCCACACCGCGGTACTGGCAGGTCGGGGTCTTGTTCTGGAACACCACCCGCAGCCTGGCGCGGTAGGCCTTGTGTTTGTAGGGCCCGCCGGTCAGGTTGACGACCTGGTTGCCCTCGATGCCGCTGGTGCGCGGGAACATGCTGAAGGGGCCGATACCGGTGAGGTCGTCGATCTCGAACGCCAGGATCTCGCCGGCCCGCGTGGCCACGATCTTGGCGTCGATGCGGTGTTCACGCGCATGGATGTCGCTCACGAAGCTCTCGATGCGGTCGGCGACGAACTTCACCGGCCGCTTGAGCATGATGCTCAGGGCCACGGTGGCGAAGTCGTCGGGGTAGGCGTGCACCTTGATGCCGAAGCTGCCGCCGACGTCGCGGCACAGCACACGCACCTGCTGCTCCTGCAGGCCGAACTGGCGACAGTACAGGTCCTGCATCATGTGCGGGGCCTGGAAGGAGTGGTGCACCGTGAGCTTCTGGTCGCCGGGGTTCCAGTCGGCGATCTGGCAGCGCGGCTCCAGCGTCACGCCGGTGTGGCGGCCGAAGACGTAGGTCTCCCCGAAGATCACGGCGTCGGCGCGTGCGACGGCCTCGTCGACGCCGCCGGTGTCGAGCTGGCGCTCGAAACACAGGTTGTCGCCGAGCTCGGGGTGGATCAGCGGCGTGGCGGGGTCGAGCGCGGTTTGTGTGTCGAGCACCGCAGGCAGGTCTTCCCACTCGATTTCCAGCAGCGCCAGCGCGTCTTCGGCGCGGGCCCGCGTTTCGGCGACGACGGCCACCACCGCTTCACCCTGCCAGGTGGCGCGGTCCATCGCCAGCGGGTACTGCGGCGCACTCTTGATGCCGGCCAGGTGGGCCAGCGTGGCCACCCACGGTTTGCACAGCGCGGCGATCTCGGGGCCGGTGACGACGGCGATGACGCCCGGCAAGGCCTGCGCGGCGCTGCGCTCGATGCGCGTGATGCGCATGTGCGCCACCGGGCTGCGCCAGAAGGCGACGTGTGCCATGCGCGGCAGCTCGATGTCGTCGATGAACTGGCCGCGGCCTTCGGTGAGCCGGCGTGTACCTTCACGCGGGATGGCCACGCCGATGTGGCGCTGGTCTTCGGTGACGGCGGGCAGGTCGGCGCCGAGGTCGCGGCGGGTGGGCAGGTCGGTGGGGTGGTTCACTTGGCGGCCTCCAGCAGTGCGGCGTCGGAGAAGCGGCCGGCTTGCTGCTGCGCCAGCACCGCGCACACGGCGTCGACGATGGCGTGGTAGCCGGTGCAGCGGCAGTAGTTGCCGCTGATCCAGGCACGCACCTCCTCGCGCCCGGCATGGGGCCGGCGCTCCACCAGGTCCAGCGCCGCCATCAGCATGCCCGGGGTGCAGTAGCCGCACTGCAGCGCGTTGTGCTCGATGAAGGCGTCCTGCAGCGCCTTCAGGCGCGGGCTCGGGGTTTCGGTCTCCACCGTCTCGATGCGGCAGCCGTCGGCTTGCGCGGCGAGAACCAGGCAGCCGCGCACGATCTGGCCGTCGACACGCACCGTGCAGGCGCCGCAGACGCCGTGTTCGCAGCCCAGGTGCGAACCCTTGAGGCCGCAGTCTTCACGCAGGAAGTCGGTCAGGTGCTTGCGGCATTCGACGTCGCGTACGACGGCCTGGCCGTTGATCTCGACGTGCACGCGGCGGGTAGGGTGGTCGTTCGGGGTCGGCATGGGTCTGCTCGGGCGGTGGTCAGGTGCACAACGTGCGCACGGCGCGGCGCATCAGCGTGGCCGCCATCTGCGTCTTGGCGGCGGCGGAATGGGTGAGGTCGGCGAAGGGCTGCAGTTCGGCGCGCAGCGCGGCGTCGGCCGCGGCGATGCGGCTGTCGTCCAGCGGGCCGGCCTGCAGCAGGGCTTCGGCGGCGCGCGCGCGCAGCGGGCGGTCGCCCAGGCTCAGGAAGGCCAGCCGCAGCCCGTGCAGCGTGTGGCCGTCCCAGCGTGCGCGGGCCGCCAGCCCGGCCACGGCATAGTCGCCATGGCGGCGCGAGAGTTCGGCGAAGGCGTGGCGCTCGCCGGGCTGCAGCAACGGCATTTCCACGGCGGCCAGCAGTTCGCCCTCTTGCAGCGCCGTGGTGTACAGGCCCTGGAAGAAATCGGCCGCGGCGACACGGCGCTCACCGGCGGCACCGTGGATCACCAGCGTGGCGTCCAGCGCCAGCACGCAAGCGGGCCATTCGGCCGCCGGGTCGGCATAGGCCAGGCTGCCACCCACCGTGCCCATGTTGCGGATGGCGCGGTGCGCGATGTGCGGTGCGGCCTGCGCCAGCAGCGGTGCATGCAAGGCCACCAGCGGCGATTCTTCAACTTCGACATGGCGCGTCAGCGCGCCGATGCGCAGCACGGCGCCCTGCAGCGCGATGCCGCGCCAGCCTGCGAGGCCGCCAATGTCGATCAGCAGCGTGGGCTGCGACAGCCGCAGGTTCAGGCTGGCCAGCAGCGTCTGTCCGCCGGCCAGGATGCGTGCGTCGTCGCCGTGCTGTGCCAGCAGCGCCAGCGCATGCTGCGGAGATTCGGCGCGCACGTAGTCGAAGGCCGAGGATTTCATGGCGGATGGGTCTCCAGCGGCGCCGCTCATTTGCGCGGTCAGGGCGGTTGCCCCTGTCGCGGCGGCGCTTCGGGTTTGTCGGGATTACGGCTTGTTGATCAAGCGTTCAACAATCTTCGCAAAGTTGAGCAGATGGTCAATACCGAAGAAACCCGCGTCCCGGCCCGTGTGCGGCCCCGCCCCAGCCCCCGCCCCAGCCTCACCCAGGCTGCCGCGCCGGCCGTGGCCGCCGCGGTGCCGGTGCGGCGGCGGCTGGGTGCACTGGAACGTGAACAGCAGATCGTCGCCGGCGCCACCGACTTTTTCGCCCGCCGCGGTCTCGACGCGCAGATGCGCGAGCTGGCCGCCGAGATCGGCATCGCACACACGCTGCTCTACCACTACTTCCCGACCAAGCGCCAGCTCATCGAACGTGTCTACGCCGAGACCATCGCCGGCCGCTGGGACGAACGCTGGGAGACGCTGCTCGACGACCCGCGGCAGCCCGTGGCCGACAAGCTGCATGCCTTCTACCGCGAATACCTGCCGGCCATCCTGACGCCCGACTGGCTGCGCATCCTGGTGCACTCGGGCCTGTCCGACGGGCTGATCCCCGACCGCTACTTCGCGATGGTGCGCGAGCGGCTCTTTCCGCGTCTGCTGCGCGAGGCGCGACGTGCCGCCGGCAGCAGCAGCCGCGCCAAGGCCACGCCGCGCGAAGAGGCGCTGCTGATGGCCTTCCATGGTGGGCTGATCTACCACCTGGGCATCTGGCCGCTCATCTACCAGCAGAGCTACGCCGGGCAGGGTGACACGCAACTCGTCGACATCTTCATCGGCGACCGCGTGCGCGGCTTTCTGGCACAGATGCCCGACGTGATGGTGGCGCCGCGCAGTCGCCGTAGCGCGCGACCCCCAACCGAGGAGACACCCGCATGAGCCTGTCGCTGAACCATTTCTCGATCCGCAGCCTCGACCTCGAGGCCTGCGAGCGTTTCTACTGCGGCGTGCTCGGCATGCATGTCGGGCCGCGGCCGCCGTTTCCATTCCCGGGGCTGTGGATCTACCCCGAGCCGACGGAGGACTACGCCCGCGCAGCCGTGCACATCATCGGCATCGACCGCAGCGACCCCGAGGGCCTGAAGCAGTACCTGGGCGACCGCGCCGAGGCCAGCCTGCAGGGCACCGGCACGGTCGACCACGTGGCCTTCTCCGCCACCGGCCTGGCCGCCATGCGCGAGCGTTTGCAGGCGAACGGTGTGGCGCTGCGCGAAAGACAGGTGCCGGTGCTGAGGCTGCACCAGGTTTTTGTCGACGACCCGAACGGCGTGGTCGTCGAGCTCAACTTCCCGGCTGCCGAAGCGGCGGCCCTGGCCGCGGCGGCCTGAGCGCCGCGCACCGCACAACAACACAAGCATGGCCCGCATCCTCGTCGTCGGTGGTTCGCTCGGTGGCCTGATGGCCGCCAACCTGCTGCTGCGCGACGGCCACGAGGTGCAACTGCTGGAACGTTCGCCGCGCTCGCTGCAGGGCCGCGGCGCCGGCATCGTCACCCACGAAGGGCTGCGCGAGGTGCTGCGCATGGCCGGAGCGGTGGTCGACCACTCGCTGGGCATCCACGTCGCTTCGCGCGTGGTGCTGGGCAGCGACGGCGAGCCGCTGTGCCGCTGGAACCACGCGCAGATCCTCACCAGCTGGGGGCGCCTCTACACGCTGCTGCGCGCCGCCTTGCCCGAGGCCCATCACCGCCTGGGCGCCGGCGTCAAGGCCGTGACGCAGGACGATGCCGGGGTCAGCGCGCAGCTGGCCAGCGGCGAGACGCTGCGGGCCGACCTGCTGGTGGCGGCCGACGGCATCCGCAGCACGGTGCGCGCGCAGCTGCTGCCGGCCGTGCAGCCTCAGTATGCGGGTTATGTCGCCTGGCGCGGTGTCTGCGAAGAGGCCGCGCTGTCGCGCTTCACGCGCGAGACGCTGTTCCCGTACTTCGGCTTCGGCCTGCCGGCGGGTGAACAGATGCTGGGCTACCCGGTGGCGGGCGTGGAAGACGGCACCGAAGCCGGCCAGCGGCGCTGGAACTTCGTCTGGTACCGGCCGGCCGCGGCCGGCGCCGAGCTCGATGCGCTGCTGACCGACGCAGACGGCCAGCACTATCCCGAAGGCATCACGCCGCAGGCCGTGTCGTGGCGCCACATTGCCGCTGTGCGCGCCGCGGCGCGCGCCACGCTGGCGCCGCAGTTCGCCGAGGTGCTGGAGAAGACGGCCATGCCCTTCCTGCAGCCCATCTACGACCTGGCCTCGACGCAACTGGCCTTCGGCCGCATCGCCCTGCTGGGCGACGCCGCCTTCGTCGCCCGCCCGCATGTCGGCATGGGCGTGGCCAAGGCGGCCGACGACGCGCTGGCGCTGGCCCGGGCCATTGCAGCCGCCGGCGCGACGCCCGCGGCGCTGCAGCAGTATGACGCGCTGCGCCGGCCGGCCGGGTTGGCCGTGGCCGAGCGTGCCCGCCAACTGGGCGCCGGCCTGGAAGCAAGGCCCGCAGGCGCCGCGCCGGCCCCGCCACGCCAGCCCGAGGCCGTGATGCGCCACACGGCCATCGACCCGAGCCTGTTCGCGACCTACCCGCCATGATGGTCTGACCCGTTTTCAGCACCCACCGGACACCCGAAGCCGGACCACAACGCCCGCCCGTTCCACCCGAAGGAGACACACCGATGAGCCACCTGCCCCAGAGCAAAAGCCGCCGCCAACTGATCGTCGGCGGCGCCGCCGTCGCCGCTGCGCCCGCGCTGTTCAGCATCGCCCGCGCCCAGCCCGCGGCCATCAAGATCGGTTTCCCGGTGCCCTTGACCGGTCCCTTCAGCGCCGAGGCGCAGGACCAGGTGCGTGCCGCCGAACTGGCGGTGAAGGAATGGAACGCCGCCGGCGGCCACAAGGGCCAGAAGTGCGAACTGCTGGTACGCGACACCAAGCTCAACAGCGGCGAGGCCGCGACGCGCACGCTGGAACTGATCGAGAAGGACAAGGTCAACTTCGTCGTCGGCAGCCTGTCGGCGGCCACGCAGCTGTCGATCAATGCGGTGACGCGAGAGCGCAAGGTGCTGTTCAACAGCATCAGCCAGAGCGACACCATCAACGAGGCCAAGGACTGGAGCCTGTACACCTTCCACGAGGCGCTGAACCCGCACCTGACGGCCGGCGCCGTGGCGCGCTACGCGTTCCCCAAGTTCGGCAAGCGCATCGCCTACCTGACGGCCGACTACGCCTACGGCCACGAGATGGTGCGCGGCTTCCAGCGTGCCGGCCAGGCCATGGGCGCGCAGACGGTGGCCGACATCCGCCACCCGCTGGGCGCCGCCGACTACAGCGCCTTCCTGCCGCGCATCCAGGCGCTGAAGCCCGACGTCCTGGTGCTGTGCAATTTCGGCCGCGACCTCGTCAACAGCGCCAAGCAGGCGACCGACTTCGGCCTCAAGCAGGGCACCAAGATCATCGCGCCGGTGCTGCTTTACACCAGCCGCGTCGCCGGCGGGCCCGATGCCTTCGAAGGCATTCTGGGCGGCACCAGCTACTACTGGGGCATGGAAGACAAGATTCCGAGCGCGAAGAAGTTCAACGACGCCTTCCGCAAGGCCTACGGCGGCGCCGTGCCCTCGGACTACGGCGCCCTGGGCTACGCCGGCATCCTGAGCGTGCTTCAGGCGGTGAAAAACGCCGACGCCACCGACTCGCAGCGCGTGGCCATTGCGCTGCGCCAGCTGAAGTACGACTGGTACAAGGGGCCGCAGTTCTACCGCAAGTGCGACCACCAGAGCGTGCAGAGCGTCGTCATCGTCGAAAGCAAGAGCAAGAACATGAAGGACAAGAACGACGTCTTCAACGTGCTGGCCATCGAGGACGCCAACGAGAAGAACCTGCGCAGCTGCGAAGAGATGGGCCACAAAGTCAGCTGACAGCGCGAGGACGGACCCGACCCGATGGAGATCACGCCCTCACTGCTGGCCTTGCAGCTGGTCACCGGCATCGCGCTGGGCGCGATCTATGCGCTGCTGGCGGTGGGCCTGAGTCTGATCTTCGGCATGCTCACGGTGGTGAACTTCGCGCATGGCGCGTTTTTCATGGTCGGCGCTTTTGTCGGGCTGTACTTCCTGGGCCTCACCGGCAACTTCTGGTTCAGCCTGGTGCTCACGCCGCTGGTGGTGGGCGCCATCGGGCTGGTGACCGAACGCTTCCTGGTGCGGCCGCTGTATGGCCGCGGCATCGACTACCCGCTGCTGTTGACCTTCGGTCTGAGCTGGGTGCTCATCGAGGCCATGCGCCTGGCCTTCGGTGTCGAGGGCCTGCCTTCGGCGACGCCGCCCGAGCTGCGCGGCGCGGTCGATCTGGGCATCGGTTACTTCCCCAAGTACAGGCTGTTCCTGATCTTCGCCACCGCGGTGGTGGTCATCGCGCTGTGGCTGTTCCTCGAGAAAACCCGCTACGGCCTGATCGTGCGCGCCGGCAGCCGCGACGGCGACATCTGCCGCGTGCTGGGCATCGACATCGCGCGCGTCTGGCTGGTGGTGTTCGGTATCGGTTGCGCCATCGCCGGGCTGTCGGGCGTGCTGGCTGCGCCCACACGCGCGGTGAACCCGGAGATGGGTGTGCACGTGCTGGCCGAGAGCTTCGTCGTCACCGTGGTCGGCGGCATGGGCTCGCTGATGGGCGCCGTGGTCGCCGGGCTGTTGGTGGGCATCGTGTTTGCGATGACGTCGCTGTTTGCGCCCGAGCTGGCCGAGCTGTCGATCTTCGTGCTGATGGCCGTGGTGCTGCTGATTCGGCCTCAGGGCCTGTTCGGCAAGGCGGGGCTGATGGGATGAGTGCGCCTCAAGCGACCAGCGCAACGCCCACCGCCTATGCGCGCGGCCTTTTCGACATGGTGCAGCGCCACCGCGTCGCGGCGGTGCTGCTCTTCCTGCTGGTCTTCCCGCTGCTGATGCCCTACCACGCGCTGGCGGTGAACATCCTCATCTTCGGGCTCTTCGCGGTGGGCTTCAACCTGCTGTTCGGCTACACCGGGCTGCTGAGCTTCGGCCACGCGGCCTTCCTGGGCGTGGGCAGCTACCTCACCGGCATCGCGATGGTGCACTTCGGCTGGCACTGGTTGCTGGCGCTGGGGCTGGGCGTGGTCTCGGCGTCGCTGGCCGGTGTGCTTATCGGCTACCTGGCCATCCGCACGCGGGGCATCTATTTCTCGATGGTCACGCTGGCGCTGGCGCAGATCGTCTACTACGCCTTCTACAAGGCCGAACGCTGGACCGGGGGAGAAAACGGCCTGCGCGGCATCCAGGTGCCGGCCATCGAAGTCGGCCCGTGGACGCTGGACTTCCTGAACCCGGTGACCAAGTACTACGTGATCTACGTCTTCGTCGCCGCGGCGCTGTGGTTCGTCTCGCGCCTGCTGGCATCGCCCTTTGGTGCCGTCATCGAGGCGGTGCGCGAAAACGAGCAGCGCGCCGCGGCCTGCGGCTACGACGTCGCGCGCAGCAAGCTGCTGGTGTTCGTCGTCTCGGCGGCGTTGTGCGGGCTGGCGGGCGGGCTGCGTGCGCTGCACCTGAGCGTGGTGCCCATCGACAGCCTGCACTACCTGCAATCGGGCCAGGCGGTGATGATGTGCCTGCTGGGCGGCATGGGCACCTTCTTCGGCCCCTTCGTCGGCGCCGCGGTGTTCCTGACGCTGGAAGACGTGGTGACCACGCTCACCCGTTACTGGATGGGCGTGGTGGGCGCCGTGTTCATGTTCTTCGTGCTCTTCTTTCCCGCCGGCATCTGGGGCACGCTGGTGCAGCGCGTGCAGCGCGCGGTACAGGCGCGATGAGCGCCACCGAGACCCCCATCCTCGAGGTCGAGGGCGTCAGCAAGCACTTCGGCCGCTTCGTGGCGCTGAACAAGGTGACGGCGAGCTTCCAGCCGCGCAAGCTCAGCGCCATCATCGGCCCCAATGGTGCCGGCAAGAGCACCTTCTTCAACGTCGTCAGCGGCGCCTTCCCGCCCACGGCAGGCCGGCTGAAGTTCAAGGGCCGCGACATCACCGGCCTGGCGCAACATGAGTTTGCGCGCATCGGCATCGCCAAGAGCTTCCAGATCACCAACGTGTTCAAGCAACTCAGCGCGCACGAGAACGTGCGCGTGGCGGTGCAGATGCGGCACGCACGCTACGAGTTGCTGCGCCCGCGTGAGGCGATGCGCGAGCTTGCCGACCGCGCGGCCGAACTGCTGGCCCGCGTCGGCCTGGCCGGCCTGCGCGACCGCCCCGCTGCCGACCTGGCCCACGGCCAGCAGCGTGCGCTGGAAGTGGCCATGGCGCTGGCCGCCGAACCCGAACTGCTGCTGATGGACGAGCCCACGGCGGGCATGTCGCCCGAGGAGACGGTGGTGATGATGGACCTCATCACCGCGCTGGCGGCCGAGCGCTCGGTGATCATCGTCGAGCACAAGATGAAGCTGGTGATGGGCATCTGCGAGCGCCTGCTGGTGTTGCACCACGGCGAATTCCTGGCCGAGGGCACGCCCGAAGAGATCAAGGCCAACGCCGAAGTTCGGCGCGTCTACCTGGGGCAGGGCTGAAATGGCGCCCCCTAGCTCACTTCGTTCGCGAACCCCCGAGGGGACGCAGGCCTCCCTTGGGGCGGCCCGGCGGGAGGCCTGAATGTTGACCGTGGATGGACTCGACGCCTGGTACGACCACAGCCACGTCGTGCAGGCGCTGCGTTTCGAGGTGCGTGCCGGCGAGATCGTCACGCTGATGGGCCGCAACGGCGCCGGCAAGACGAGCACGCTGCGTGCCGTCATGGGCCTGATGGCCAAACGCGGCGGCAGCGTGCGCTTCGACGGCCAGGAGATCCTGGCCCAGCCCGCCCACACGCGTTACCACCTGGGCCTGGCCTACGTGCCCGAAGACCGCCGCATCGTGCCCGGTCTGACGGTGCGCGAGAACCTGCGCCTGGGGCTCATCGCCGGCCGCGAGCGCCACACCGAGCGCGCGCGCATCGAAGAGATCGCACGCACCTTCCCGCGCCTGGCCGAACGCATGGACCAGGAGGGCACGTCGATGAGCGGGGGTGAACAGCAGATGCTGGCCATCGCACGCGCGATGATGGCCAGGCCACGCATGATCCTGCTCGACGAACCCTCCGAAGGCATCATGCCGGTGCTGGTCGACGAGATGTTCGAGCTCTTCAGGCGGCTCAAGAGCGAGGGCACGACCATCCTGCTGGTGGAACAGAACGTCGAGCGTGCGCTGGCCTTGAGCGACCGTGCCTACATCCTCGACCAGGGCCGCATCGTGCACACCGGCAGTGGGGCCGAACTGCTGGCCGACCGCGAGATCCAGGACCGCTACTGCGCCGTGTAGCCGGCGCCGCAGCGCGCCGTGCGCTAGCGCCAGGGGCCTTCGATGACGCCGCGCGTCTCGGCCACGGCCACGTCCCCCATGGCCAGCGGCTCGGCTCGCGGCGCGGGCAGCTGCCGCCGAAGTTGCTTTCTCCCGCCGGTGCACTTGATCTGCGCCTGGGTGCGCATGCTCGGATCGATCGTCGACAGAGGGCGCACGGCGCAAAGCGCGGTGTCCGGCCGGCGGCGCCGCCGGGAGGCTTGCGCCGGTCAACGCCTCGAATCCCGGGATCAACCCGACCGGTGGGCGCTTCGCTGTCGCGTGTCGGCAGTGATCGCCATCGCGAGCGCGCGCCACTTCTCAGGCCGTTGTCCTACCGCATGTCGGCCTGCCCGATGACACAGGCGGTGCGGTTCGGGCCATACAACGGGTTCCATCCCGAGCCACGTGCTCGTTCGATCGTCCATTTACTGAGCAGACGCACATGAACCCAGCCGACACGTCGCCGCCCCGCACCGTACCTGCCGACGAAGACCTTGCCGAGCAGGCCCGCCCCGGCCACGGCATTCCGTCGCAGGATCCGACGTCCGAGTCACAAGTGTCGCTGGAGCCCGGGGAGGCCGAGCGCGAGGCCAACTCGGTGCTGATGGGGGGCGGCGTGGTGGCCGGTGCGGCCACGGGCGCTGCCATCGGCGTCGCGGTGGCCGGGCCGGTTGGGGTATTGGTCGGGGCCACGCTGGGTGCCGTTGCCGGCGCACTGGGCGGCGCTGCCGCCGGAGCGACGGCCAGTCGAGACGACTCTGACAGCGCCGACACAGCGCCAGTGGACGCCGTGCGCCTGCACATCGACGACAGCGCAGGCAGCGGCCGACCGGTGGTGCTGATCCATGGCTGGCCACTGTCGGCCCAGGCCTGGGAGCCACAGGTGTCGGCGCTACGCGCCGCCGGCTACCGTGTGGTGGCCTATGACCGAAGAGGGTTCGGCCGCTCCGACAAGCCGCAGGCCGGTTACGGCTACGACACGCTGGCCGACGATCTGCAGCGCGTCATGGCCCAGTGCGGACTGCAGGATGTGACGCTGGTGGGCTTCTCGATGGGCGGTGGTGAAGTGGCGCGCTACATCGCACGGCATGGCGAATCGCGCCTGCGCAGCGTGGTGTTCGCCGCGGCCGTGCCGCCCTACCTGATGAGATCGGCCGACAACCCCGACGGCCCGCTGACACCCGATAAGGCCCAGCAGAAGAAGGCGGAGTTCGAGCAGAACCGCGGTGCCTACTTCGACCAGTTCACCCGGGCCTTCTACTCGGCCAACGGTGTGCTTCAGGTCACCGAGTCGCAGCGAGGCGAGGCGATCGCCCTGTGCCAGCAGTCGGCACAGCATGCGGCGCTGGCCTGCATGGATTCCTTCGCCACCACCGACTTCCGCGAAGACCTGAAGAAGGTAACGCTGCCCACGCTGGTGATCCACGGCGATGCCGACGCTGTTGTGCCTTTCGAAGGTTCCGGCCAGCGCACGCACCGCGCCGTGCTCCACAGCCAACTGGTGAAGGTCAGCGGTGCGCCGCACGGGCTGAACGTGTCGCATGCGCAGGCGTTCAACGATGCTCTGCTGTCGTTCCTGCGGGCCTGAACCGCAATGTCTGCGGCCCAGGCCGGCGGCCATGGCAGGTGAGACGGCATGGGGCGCGACGCCCGTCCCCGGGGCGCCGACCCGTGCCGACGGGCTGCCCCGGTGATCGACCTGTGGCGTCGTGTCACGGGTGTGTCACGCAAGCACTGGCGGAAGCGGTGAGATTCGAACTCACGGGCCCTTGCGGGCCGCCGGTTTTCAAGACCGGTGCAATCGACCACTCTGCCACGCTTCCGTAGGTCTTGCCGACGGCCGAATTCTAGGCGTGCATCTCAGCCGGGCGCTTGCGCCTGTTCGCAGGGCACCTGCACCACCTCGCGCCGCCCACCGTCCACGCGCACCGCAGTCAGTGTGCCGCCCCAGACGCAGCCGGTGTCGATGCCCAGCAAGTCGGGCCGGTTCAGAAGCCCCAGCGTGCTCCAGTGACCGAAGGCCATCGGCTGCCCCGCGGTCTGGCGCCCGGGTGCGTCGAACCAGGGGTGGTAGCACGGGGGTGCAGCGCCGGCGCCGCCTTTGGTCTTGAAGTCCAGCCGGCCGTCGGCGGTGCAGAAGCGCAAACGCGTGAAGGTGTTGATGGCAAAGCGCATGCGGTCGTCGCCGGTCAGGTCGTCGCGCCAACGGTCGGGCTGGTTGCCGTACATCACGCGCAGGAAGGCCCCCAGGTCGGGGCCGCGCAGCAGTGCCTGCACCTCGGCGGCCAGCGCCAGCGTCTGCGCGGTGCTCCACTGCGGCACCACGCCGGCGTGCACACACAGCCAGCCGGCTTCCACGTGGGCCAGCGGCTGCTCGCGAACCCAGGCTATCCAGGCCTCGCGATCGGGCGCGTTCAGGATGTCGGCCAGCGTGTCGCCCTTGTGCACGGGCCGCACGCCGTGGGCCACGGCCAGCAGGTGCAGGTCGTGGTTGCCCAGCAGGCAGGTGGCGGCGCCCTGCAGCGGCGCCAGCATCTGCAGCACGGCCAGCGAGTCGGGGCCGCGGTTGACGAGGTCGCCCAGCAGCACGATGCGGTCACGCGAGGGTGAAAAGTCGATTTCCGCGAGCAGGCGCCGCAAGGCCTGAGCGCAACCCTGCACGTCGCCGATGAGATGGATCATTGAGCGATTCTGCTACGCTCCCGCTCCCCTTCACGGCCACCGCGGCCCGTCCCGCGGCGCGCATGGACCTCACGCTCCTGGTTTTCCTGATCCTGCTCAACGGCGTCTTCGCGATGTCCGAGATGGCCCTCACCGCCAGCCGCAAGGCGCGCCTGCAGGTGATGGTGGAAGGCCAGGAGCCCGGCGCGCAGGCGGCGATGGATCTGCACGAAAACCCGACCAAGTTCCTGTCGACGGTGCAGATCGGCATCACCTCGATCGGCATCCTCAATGGCATCGTGGGCGAGGCCGCATTCGCGGCGCCGCTGGCCTCCTGGCTGGTCGAGACCGTGCACGTGGCGCAGCGCACGGCCAGCATCGCCGCCACCGGCCTGGTGGTGGTGATCATCACCATCCTGACCATCATCTTCGGCGAACTGGTGCCCAAGCGGCTGGGCCAGATGTACCCCGAAACGGTGGCGCGGCTGGTGTCGCGGCCGATGAACTGGCTGAGCACCGCGGCGCGGCCGCTGGTGGCGTTGCTCAGCGTGTGCACGCACGGCGTGCTGCGGCTGATGGGCATTCACCAGGGCGGGCCCGGCCGCTCGGTGACGGAAGAGGAAATCGCCGCCAGCCTGGAAGAGGGCGTCGAGTCGGGTGTCATCGAGGCGCAGGAGCACCAGATGGTGCGCAACGTCTTCCGGCTCGACGAACGGCAGATCGGCTCGATGATGATCCCGCGTGCCGAGATCGTCTGGCTCGACCTTTCCGACCGCACCGAGACCCTGCTGGCCACCATCGCCGCCAGCGGGCACACCCGGTTCCCGGTATGCAAGGGCTCGCTGGACGACGTGCAGGGCGTGCTCAACGCGGCCAAGCTGCTGCAGCCGCTGGCCAGCGGCAAGGCGGTGGAGATCGCCCAGTACATGGCGCCGCCGGTGTTCGTGCCCGAGACGCTGTCGGGCATGGAACTGCTGGAGCACTTCCGGATCTCGCGCACCGACCTCGTCTTCGTCGTCGACGAGTACGGCGCGGTGCAGGGCGTCGTCACCGAGCGCGACCTGCTCGAAGCCATCACCGGCGAGTTCGGCGCCCACAGCGACGAAGACGCCTGGGCCATCCAGCGTGAGGACGGCAGCTGGCTGCTCGACGGCCTGATCCCGGTGCCCGAGTTCAAGGACCGCCTGGGGCTGAAAGAGCTGCCTGAGGAAGACCGCGGCCGCTACAACACGCTGGCTGGCATGATCATGCTTTTGCTCGGCCGTTTGCCGCGCACCGCCGACGCGGTGGATTGGCAGGGCTGGCGCTTCGAGGTTGTCGACCTCGACGGCAAACGCGTCGACAAGGTGCTGGTGACACGCATCGAAACCCCTGGAGAAGAGACTTGATCAATCAGAACCTGCACAAGCAGCCCACGGCCCTGGACAGCGCCACGCACCGCAACCTGAAGCTGCGCATGCCCGTCACCGACTGGACGGTGGCGCAAGACCTTAACGCGATGTTCGTTGCCGCCGCCGAGTTCGGCGACGTCTGCCGCGAGTTCCCCATCGTCTTCGTGAAGGCCGGCAAGGAAGAGGACGGCAGCGACGCCATCGCCCCCATCGCTGTCTTCGGCCTGGTGCTGAACGAGAACCTCTACCTCGCCGGCGAACGCTGGCGCGCCCAGTACATGCCCGCGGTGCTGCGTGCCTATCCGTTCTGCATCGCGCGCATCGATGCCGAGCGCTTCGCGATCTGCATCGACACGGCCTGGAAGGGCACCAGCGTGCTGGAAGGCGAGCCGCTCTTCACCGAGGACGGCCAGCAGGCCGAAGTGCTGAAGCAGATGACCCCCTACCTCGAGACGCTGGAAGCCGAGATCCAGCGCACGCGCCTGGTGGGCAAGAAGCTGCTGGAACTGGACGTGCTGCGCGAGATGCGTTTCGACGCCACGCTGCCCGACGGCCGCCAGCACACGGTCGACGGCTTCCTCACCGTCGACGACAAGAAGATGACCGAGCTGCCCGACGCGGTGATCGGCGAGCTGCACCGCAGCGGCATGCTGGGCCTGGTGCACCTGCACTGGGTGTCGCTGGGCAACATGCGCCGCCTGGTGGACTGGCATGTCGAGCGTTCGGCGGCGCAGGGGAG
>Ga0105047_10002041_pt1 | contig 36136 bp, 36 predicted proteins | sample MAT04_FD_78384 | JGI IMG/M metagenome (GOLD analysis project Ga0105047, IMG submission 78384) | Freshwater microbial communities from Lake Fryxell liftoff mats and glacier meltwater in Antarctica - MAT-04 (megahit assembly) | ecosystem: Environmental > Aquatic > Freshwater > Ice > Liftoff... | reverse complement strand
TCGGTCTCGGCCGCGGCGGCGGCGGCCACGGCCGCCAGCCAGCCGGCGGTGGGCGGCGGCAGCAGCGGCGTTTCGGCGCTGCGGGCCGGCCCGAGTGCGGTGGTCTCCAGCCCGTGCAGGTAGCGGGCGGCCGCGGTGCCGCCGGCCGCCGACCAGCCGGCGATGGCCGGCCAGGTGCTCAGCTGCAGCCAGGCCGCCGCGCTGCAGCCGAACACCGCTTGCGCGATGGCCCGGGCCGGCGTGCCGTCGTCGCCGTCTGCGCTGTCTGCGCTGTCTGCGCCGGCGTCGCTGCCGGCTTCGGCAAAACGCCAGTCCTGCGCGGCGCGCGCCGCGGCCGTGGCCTGCGACGAGGGGGTCTCGTCCATCCAGCGCGGCTGCTGCAGCAGCAGCTGCCAGGCGGCCTCGCGCACCGATTCTTCGGCGACCGCGGCGCGGGCCTGCATCAGGGCCGCGGTGATGGGGGCCACGCCGGCGGCTGCGGCGCAGGCCAGGCGGCTGGCCGCCGTCTGCGCGTGTGCGCAGACCGAGAACAGCAGCGGTACCGCGGCCTGCGCCTCGTCGCTGCGGCGGCTCTGCAGCAGGCGCGTGGCGACTTCGGGCCGCGTGGAACGGATGTCGACGGCGGCGATGCGCCCGGCGTTCAGGCGCAGCACCACCTGCAGCTCGCCTTCAAGGCTCACGCGGGCCCCGCGCCGCACCGCGAAAGAGGAAATCGCGTTTGCTGAGCTCCGGTGCGGCGGGCGCTGTCGGCTCTTGTGGTGGTGCGTCGCTGCGCGGCCGGTGCTGGGCGTCGAACAACGCCGCCAGCGCGGCGACGGCGGTGTCGTGGGCGGCCGCGTGGTCGGCAAACTCGAACATCGGCGAAAACAGCGAGCAGGCCTGGTAGTCGCCCAGTTCAACATCGCGGCCGCCGATGAACTCGAACACCCCGGCCGGGAAGACGTAGTGCCGGCTGTCGCGCTCGGGGATGGGTTGCCAGCGTTCTTGCACCCGCGGCAGCAGCATCAGGTTCATGAACCAGGGTGTCACCAACACCCCGAGCCAGTGCTCTGACCACGGGCGGAAACCGATGGCCTGCACCTGCAGCGCCGGGTTGAGCATGGGCACGCCGGCCATCTGATGGCGATGGATGTGCTCGAAGCGCGCCTGCAGTGCCGCGGCCGGCGAGGGCAGGGCAGGCCCGGCCGACGCCGCGCTCTCACTCATCGAGCACCAGGAAGTGCTGCTTCTCGCAGGAACAGTTGGGGCAGGTCCAGTGCGGCGGCAGTTCGCCGAAGGGCGTGCCGGGCGGGATCTGCCACACCTCGTCGCCCAGTGCCGGGTCGTAGACCGTCCAGCAGATCTTGCATTCCAGCCGCGTGTTTGGGCCGATCGTGGCCTGTCGGCTGGTGAGATCGGGCGCGGTCATCGGCGAAAGACGCTCACACTCAGGTGGCGGTGGCGACCGAATCGCCCATCCACTGCACCAGGTCGGCCAGGCGGCCGTGGGTCTCGAGCAGGTCTTCGCGCGCGGCCAGCGCCACCTCGGGCATGGTGATGACCTCGATGGTGTTGAGGATCAGCGTCTGCATGTTGTTGAAGTACTGCACCCGCCAGACGTTGCGCGCCGCGGTGCTGCTGATGCGGCAGTTGCCGAAGCCGCGCGACAGCACCACCACCGAGCCGCCGTCGAGCAGCGTGTCGAGGTGGTCGGCATCCTCGCGCGACAACGGCAGCAGCGTCAGGTTCATGACGTGCGCGGGGGTTTGCGGGCCGCTGCGGTCCATCGCTTCCTGCAGCTCGTTGACGAGCGCCGGCACGTTCATCGCGCCGGGGGGCAGCGGCAGACTGCGCAGCTGCGGCGCAGCGCGTTCGGCCGCCAGTGCGGCCACCACGGGCGGGATGGGCGCGGCCAGCAAGACGTCGTGCAGCAGCCGCGTGCCCTGGATGTGTTGCTCGCGCCAGACGCCGGAGAACACCGTTTCCTGGACGCGGATCTCGTGCCCGGCCTCGACGATGGCGCTGACCTCGCCCTCGCCCAGCGTCTCGTTCAGCACACGCATCACGCCGGCGGGCAGGCCGACGAGGTCGAGCGCAGGCAGTTCGCCGCCTTCGTCGAGCCAGCGCCGCATGTGGCCGAGAAAGGCGTCGAGCACGTCGCGTGCGCCGATGACGTCGTTGGCGTCGGTGTCGGGCCCGGGCTCGGGCAGGCGCGGCATCTCGAAGGTGCTCATCTCGCGCGGCATGGGCATGAACTCCACGGCGTCCGTGGGTTCGGGCATCAGGCTGCGGATGGGGATGTGGATGGGCTGCATCAGCGGGGCTCCAGGGTGGCTCTGGCCTTTGCAGGCTCTCAAACGCTCAGTGGCAGGACGGCGCGTCGGACGCGTTGGCGGCCTTCACGGGGATGCCCACGGTGGGTGGCCGCGTTGGTGCGGCGGCCAGCAGGCGCAGCAGTTCGGCGGTGTAGACGTCCCAGTCGCGGATGCCGTCGACGGCGCCGAGGTACTGGCCGTCGCGCAGCATCACGAAGGCCGGCCAGCGTGCAAAGCCGAAGCGCGGCGCGATGGCGCGCGAGGCCGCAGGCGGCAGCAGGCCGACGCGAAAGTGGCGGCCGCCGGTGGCGTGCAGTTCGGGCACGATGACGGCCAGGTCCAGCGTTTCCTTGTAGCGCTCGGGGTCCTCGGCAAACACCACCATCGCCGGGCCCGGCTGCTGCGCCCAGGCGTCGAAGCTCTCGGCCGTCAGGATGGCCGCGCCGGTTTCGTGCACCAGGCGTGCCAGCAGCGGGTGCAGGTCGGGGGCGGGCGGGTGAACCGGGGTCTCGCTCATGGCGTGATCTTCTCCGAACGGGTGGGCCTGAGGTGGGCGGGCAATTCCGGGGTGCGCCCGACGAGATCGGCAAAAAACGCGTCGACGTTGCTGCCACCGGCCAGCACGGCGGCCAGCGCGCTGCGCGCGGCGCGGGCCTGCGCGGCCTCTTCGTCACCCATCACCTGGCGGGCGGTGCCCTGGAAGGCCAGCACCCAGGTGCCGACCGGCTGCGCGCCGATCAGCGCCATGTCCAGGCGTTCGCGGTGGCCGTCGGCCTCGCACCAGGCGTGGTGTGCTTCGAGGCCCACCACCTGCAGCGGCATGCCGATGCACATCAGGCCGCGCCTTCGGGCTGGGCCGCGTTGAGGAAACGTGCGTCGCCGATGCGGCAGGCCGCGTCGGCCGACGGGCGTTCGTCTTCGTAGTGGTGCAGGGCCAGCGCACCGGGGCTCAGGGCCTCGGCGGCGCGCTCGCGCGGCGTCGCCGTGACGCCCCAGGCCGCCAGTTCGACCACCGCCAGCGCCACCGCCGCGTCGACGCGGGCCTTCACGCCAGGGCTCAGGCTGCCCCCCAGGTCGTCGAGCACGTCGGGCTGCACGCCGATGAGCGTGATGCTGGCCGGGAAACGGTCGCGCAGCCGCGCCAGCGACAGCAGTTCCTGGAACGTGGCCTGGTGCAGGCTCATCATGGTGTCGGACCACACCGGCACCTGCGCGTCGCGGAACACCTTCAGCGTGCCGGGTTCGAGCTTGAAGTCGATGGCGTCGAACACCAGCACGCGCGGTGACGAGCAGACGTAGTCGAGCAGGTACATGCCCTGCGTGCCGCCGTCGACGAGCGTTACGTGTTCGGGGAACTCGAAGCGCTGGTGCAGCGCCTCGACGCAGCGCACACCGAAGCCCTCGTCGGCCCACAGCAGGTTGCCGATGCCCAGCACCAGCACGGAAGGCAGCGTCACTTCTTGGCCACCCGCCAGCCATTGACCATGGTGCTGAGCACGGTCTCGTCCGAGAAGATGTCCTCGCGCACCACCATGTACAGGTGGACGATGGTGAAGACGATCAGGTACCACATGCCCAGGTGGTGCAGCGTGTGCACGTTCATGCTGTAGCCCAGCAGCGGCAGCGCCCATGACGAGAAGATCGAATAGGCCCAGCTGCCCATGCCCGTGCCCTCACCGTAGAGCGCAAAGCCGGTGACGATCATGAACACCGTGCCCAGTACGTACATGAAGAACATCGCGGCCATGGCCAGCGGGTTGTGGCCCTGCCAGGGGCTGGCCTTGCGGGTCTGGAACAGGTAGTACTTCGTCTGTGCAACGAGCCCGGTCCGCCAGTCTGCCTGCAGCATCTTCACCGGCACTGTGAAGATCTCGCGCGCAAAGCGGTTGCCGACGAAGGCCCAGATCACGCGCAGCAAGAAGGTCACGGCGAAGACGTAGGCCGCGGCGAAGTGCGCGAAGCGGATGTAGCCGAAGAAAAAATGGTCGCTGGCCTCGCCGCCCACCGAAGACATCGGCGTGCCGATGAGATAGCCCGTGATGCCCAGCACCACCATGGCCCCCGCCATGAGCCAGTGCCAGATGCGCACCGGCGCCTGCCAGACATAGACCGGAAAGAGCTTGCTGCTGTGAGTGCTCATCGTGGCCTCCAGGGCTGCTAGCGCACCGTGACGCGGGTGATCTCGTCGCCTTCGGGCGAGATCACGTGCGTGGCGCAGGCCAGACAGGGGTCGAAACTGTGGATGGTGCGCAGGATCTCCAGCGGCTCGTCGGGCTTGGCCATCTGGGTGTTCATGAGCGCGGCCTCGTAGGCGCCGATCTGGTTCTTGCTGTCACGCGGGCCGGCGTTCCAGGTCGTGGGCACCACACACTGGTAGTTGTCGATCTTGGTGTCCTTGATCTTGATCCAGTGGCCCAGGGCGCCGCGCGGCGCCTCGCAATAGCCGGCACCCTGTGCGGTAGCCGGCCAGGTGCGCGGTTCCCAGCTGTCGATGTTGGCGGTGGCGAAGTTGCCGGCTTTCAGGTTGGCCATCAGCTTGTCGAAGAAGTAGCGCATCTTGTGCGCCGCCCACGAGCATTCCAGCCCGCGCGCCGCGGTGCGGCCGAGCGTGCTGAACAGGGCTTCCAGCGGCACGTCGAGCTTCTTCAGCACCATGTCCACCGGTTCCTTGAACTCGGGCTTGCCCATCGCGTAGCCGAGCACGTAGCGGGCCAGCGGGCCCACTTCCATCGGGTGCCCGCGCCAGCGCGGCGACTTCACCCACGAGTACTTGGCGCTCTCGTCGATCTGGTCGATGGCGGTCTTGGTGCCCTTGGTGCCGGCGCCGAGCACGAAGCTCGGGTCGGTGACACCGTCGAAGGGGTGCAGGCCCTTGGTGCCGTCGGCGTACTTGTACCAGCTGTGGTCGACGAACTCCTGGATCTGCTCGCGGTCGTTCAGGTCGACGGGCTGGATCTCGCCCAGCTTGCCGTTGATGATGGCGCCACGCGGCATCAGCAGGCTCTTGTTGCTGTCGTCGTTGGCGATGTCGGGGAATTCACCGTAGCACAGCAGGTTCTTGCTCGACAGGCCGCCGCCGATGGCGCCCCAGTCCTTGTAGAACGACGCGATGGCCAGCAGGTCGGGGATGTAGACGTTGTCGATGAAATTGATGGTGTCGTCGATGATCTTCGACACCATGTTCAGGCGTTCCATGTTGATGGCGCCCACGGCCCCCGTGCCTTCGAGGTTGATCGAGCAGGGCACACCACCCACCAGCCAGTTCGGGTGCGGGTTCTTGCCGCCGAAGATGGTCTGGATCTTGACGATCTCCTTCTGGAAGTCGAGCGCTTCCAGATAGTGCGCCACCGCCATCAGGTTGGCTTCGGCCGGCAGCTTGTAGGCCGGGTGGCCCCAGTAGCCGTTGCGGAAGGGGCCGAGCTGGCCGCTTTCGACGAACTTCTTCAGCCGGTTCTGCAGGTCGCGGAAGTAACCCGGGCTGGACATCGGCCAGCTGCTGATGCTCTGCGCGAGTTCACTCGTCTTCTTCGGGTCGGCGCTGAGCGCGCTGACGACGTCGACCCAGTCCAGCGCATGCAGGTGGTAGAAGTGCACCAGGTGGTCATGCGCGAACAGCGTCGCATGCATCAGGTTGCGGATGATGTTGGCGTTGTCGGGAATGTTGATCTTCAGCGCCGTTTCCACCGCGCGCACCGAGACCAGCGCATGGGTGCCCGTGCAAACGCCGCAGATGCGTTCGACGAAGGCCCAGGCATCGCGCGGATCGCGGCCCTTGAGGATGACCTCCAGGCCGCGCCACATCGTGCCCGTGCTGACGGCGTTGCGGATGACGTTCTTGTCGTCGAGGTTGACTTCGACACGCAGGTGGCCTTCGATGCGGGTGATCGGGTCGACGATGACACGCTTGCCACCGTTGTCGAGCCTGAAGCCTTGGGTTTCGATGACAGACATGATCAGCTCTCCACCTGGTTGTCGGCTTGGGTCTTGCTGCGGTGCGCCGCGCGCTGGATGGCGCTGACGGCCGCGTGGGCCACCACCGCCGCGCCCGTGACGCCGGCGGCCACCAAGCCGATCTTGTCGGCGTTGGACTCGACGCCGAATTGCGTGATGTTCGTCAGCCGGTCGTAGAACGAGCCCTTGTCCCAGAAGCCGTCTTCACTGCAGCCGATGCAGCCGTGGCCGCTGGCGATGGGGAAGCTCACGCCTTCGTTCCAGCGCGTGGTGCTGCAGGCGTTGTAGGTGGTCGGGCCCTTGCAGCCCATCTTGTAGAGGCAGTAACCTTCCTTGGCACCCTGGTCGTCCCAGGCTTCGACGAACTGGCCGGCGTCGAAGTGCGGCCGGCGGTAGCACTTGTCGTGGATGCGCTGGCTGTAGAACATCTTCGGCCGGCCCTGGCGGTCGAGCTCGGGGATCTTGCCGAACGTCGCGATGTAGGTGACGACGGCCGTCATCACCTCGGCGATGGGCGGGCAGCCCGGCACCTTGACGATGGGCTTGTCGGTGATGACCTTGTTGATCGGCACCGCGGTCGTCGGGTTGGGCTTGGCGGCCTGCACGCAGCCCCAGCTGGCGCAGGAACCCCAGGCGATGACGGCCATCGCGTCCTTCGCGACGTGCTTGAGCTTCTCGGCGAAGGGGCGGCCACCGGGCATGCAGAACATGCCGTCTTCCCCGAGCGGCGGGTTGCCCTCGACGGCCAGGATGTAGTTGCCCTTGTACTCCTTCATGACCTGTTCGAGCGCGGCCTCGGCCTGGTGGCCGGCGGCGGCCATGATGGTGTCGTCGTAGTCGAGCGAGATCATCGACAGGATGACGTCCTTGGCCAGCGGGTGCGCGCTGCGGATGAAGCTTTCGGTGCAGCAGGTGCATTCCAGCCCGTGCAGCCACAGCACCGGGGTGCGCGGCTTGGTCTCGAGTGCATGCGCGATACGCGGTGCGAAGGCCGGTGCAAGTCCGAGCGACGCCGCCGTGAGGCTGCAGAACTTGAGGTAGCTGCGGCGGGTGATGCCCTGCCGCCTCATGACTTCGTAGAAGGTCTCGGTCATCTGGACGTCCTCGGTTTGTCTCAGGTTGCGCTGCGCGTTCCGTTCGTACGGGACGCCTGCAACCCGACCGAGAGTCTGTTCCTCCCGCGGCTGGAACTTCTGATCCACGTCAAACGCCTGGCGCGCTGCGTGAGACCAGGGAGAACCCGCGGTTTGCGCTGGCGCAGGACGTCACAGGGCAGCGCCTCTAGACTGCGGCCATGCCCTGGTTCGAAGGCCCCCTGCTCACGGTCGTCAGGCGTGAATTCGCGGCGGCGATGCGATTCGCCGAAGACGACACGTTCGAGGTCATGCCCAAGCCGCCGGCGGCGCCCTGCCAGCTCTACGTGCACGTGCCCTTCTGCGAGGTGCTGTGCCCCTTCTGCTCGTTCCACCGCGTGCGCTTCAACGCGTCGAAGTCGAAGCGCTACTTCGATGCGTTGCGCCGCGAGATCGCGCTGTACCACGACGCCGGCTTCCGCTTCTGCGACGTTTACGTGGGCGGTGGTACGCCCACCGTGGACGCCGACGAGCTGATCGAGACGCTGGCGGCCGTGCGCGCGCGCTCGCCGGTGCGTTCGATCTCGGTCGAGACCAACCCCAACCACCTGCAGCCCGAACTGATGCAGCGTCTGCGCGACGCTGGCGTGAGGCGTCTGTCGGTGGGCGTGCAGAGCTTCGACGACGGCCTGCTGGCCGGCATGGAACGGCTCGAGAAGTATGGCCACGCCGAGCAGATCCGCGAGCGCCTGGCCGCGGCGAAGGGCATCTTCCCGACGCTCAACGTCGACATGATCTTCAATCTGCCGGGACAGACCCTGGCCATGCTCGACCATGACCTGGACGTGCTGCAGTCGCTGGGCGTCGACCAGGTCTCGTTCTACCCGCTGATGACCGCGCCCAGTGCGCGCCACGCGATGCAGAAGAGCATGGGCCTGAGCGACGCGCGGCTGCGCCACCCGATGTACGGGCGCATCCTCGACCGTATGCTGCCGGCGTACCGCGCGGCCTCGGCGTGGTGCTTCTCGCGCGGCGAGGGCATGTTCGACGAGTACATCATCGAGCAGGACGACTACGTCGGCGTGGGCAGCGGCGCCTTCAGCTACGTCGGCGGCGCGATGTACTCGACGACCTTCTCGCTGCAGCACTACTGCCGCCGCGTCGAAGGCGGGCACAACGGCATCACGCAGCGCCGCAGCCTGTCGCTGAAGGAGCGCATGCGCTACGACTTCCTGGTGCGCCTGTTCGGCGGCACGCTGGACCGGGCCTACATCGAACGCCGCTGGGGCCGTGCCTTCGCCGTGCGCCTGGCGCCTGAACTGCTGGCCATGCGCCTGCTCGGCGCGACGCGCCACGACGCCGACGGCATCCGGCTGACGCGTCGCGGCATGTACTGCTGGATGCTGATGATGGCCGAGTTCTTCAACGCGGTGAACGACGTGCGCGAGCGCATGCGCGCGCACGTGCGCCAGGAACTCGATGCCTGGAACGAGGAGGTTCGAGTGCCCTTGAGCGCCCTCGGCCGCGGCGCCGTGCCGGGAACGGCGGACTGAGGGCTTGCTGGCGGCGCGGCGCCGTCCTCAGGCCGGCGGCGGGGCCGCCGGCGCTTCCGGTGGCGCTTCCGTTGGGGGCGGCGTCGGCGGCTCGACCGCCGGTGTTTCGGGTGCCGCGGCGGCGTCTGCAACGTTGACGTCGGCGGCCGGCGTCGTGTCGGCAGCCACCGGCTGTGTGGCCGGCGGCGCCGCCTTCTCGCCCGCCTCGATGGGTCTCACCTCGATAGCTGGCGCCACCGCCGGTGCCACGACCGCCGGCGCAGCCACCACGGGCGTGGCCAGTGCGTGCTGGATGAAGGCCTCGACCATGGTGTCGGTGAGCCGTTTGAACACCGGGCCGGCGACACGCGTCATCAGGCCGCTGTCGAAGTCGTAGTCGAGCTTGAAGGCCACCTTGCAGGCGTCGGGCGACAGCAGCGTCAGCAGCCACTCGCCCTCGAAGCGCCTGAAGGGCCCGCGTTCGAGGTGGATGGCCATGTACTCGGGCCGCCGCTTCGGGTTGCGTGTGCGCATCTCGAAGTTCATGCCGCCCCACTTCACCTGCAGGTCGGCCGACACCACCGTATCGTCGCGGTAGACGATGCGCGCGCCTGCGCACCAGGGCAGGAAGCGCGGGTAGTTCTCGGCCGCCTCGATGATGTCGTAGAGGTGCGCGGCCGGCAGCGGCAGCAGGGCAGTGCGGTGGACGATCATCGCGGGCTCGGGTACGGCAGTGGCGGGTGGGCCGAGGCCTATTCGCCGCGGAACACGGGCTCGCGCTTTTCCTTGAAGGCGCGGATGCCCTCGCGGTAGTCGGCGCTGTCGTAGACCAGCCGCCGCAGCCCGGCGACACGTTCGAAGCCCTGCGGCGTCATCGGGTGCGCGCCGGCCAGGATGCGCAACTGCTCCTTCATCACCGCCACGCTCAGCGGCGCGTTGGCGGCGATGTCGCCGGCCATCGCCAGGCAGAAGGCCTCCAGCGTGTCGGTCGGCACGACGTGGTTGACGATGCCCAGCCGCTCGGCGCGTTCGGCGCTGATCGGCTTGGCGGTGAAGGCCATCTCCTTGGCGATGCGTATGTTCGAGGCGTTCAGCAGCGTCAGCATGCCGCTGATGTTGTACGGCACGCCCAGGCGCGCCGGCGTCAACGCAAAGGTGGCGCTGGGCGCGGCCACCACGAGGTCGCAGGCCAGCACCGTCTCGCAGGCGCCGCCCCAGACACTGCCTTCGACCATCGCCATCACCGGCGCGGTGCAGACCTCGATTTCGCGGATCAGATGGCGCAGCGGGTCGTCCCAGCCCAGCGGGTCGCGGCCCGACTCGGGCAGCTCGTGCACGTCGTGGCCGGCCGACCAGACCGTGCTGCCGGCCGGCGCACGCAGCACGACGACACGCAGGCGCTGGCGCGCGAAGTCGTGCAGCGCGGCCACGATGGCCTGCACCATCGGCTGGCTCAGGACGTTGCGGCGCTCGGGGTGGTTCAGCGTGGCGATGCCCACGGCGCCGCGCACTTCGGTCTTGACCAGGCTCATGGGGGTGCTCCGGGCTGGGCTGCGGGGAAGGAAACGAGGAAGGGCGGGGCAGGCGGGCGGCGCGGCGGGTCAGAGCCGCGCCACCCGGCCCTCGTCGACCAGGGGCCGGTAGGCGGCGATGTCGGCGGCGATGCGGTCGCGCAGGCCTTGCGGGCTGGACGGCGTGATCTCGAAGCCGGTCTGCGCGCCCAGACGGTGCACTTCCGGCTGGGCCATGACGGCGGTGATGTCGTGCTGCAGCTGCGCCAGCACCGGGGCTGGTGTGCCCGCCAGCGCCATCAGCGCGGCCCAGGGGTGCATCTCGACTGCGGGCCCGCCGGCTTCGACCAGCGTCGGGATCTCGGGGTGCGAGGCCAGGCGCCGGCGCGCCGCGACGGCCAGCGGCCGCACGCGGCCCGCGGCCATCAGCCCGGCCAGACTGTTCATGCTGAAGGCGGTGAAGTCGACGTCGCCCGCGGCCACCGCGGTGAACAGCGAGCCGGCGTCCTTGAAGGGCACGTGCAGCAGGCGCAGGCCGGCGGCGCGAGCGTAACTCTCGATGGCGACGTGGCTGGCATGGCCGTTGCCCAGGCTGCCGTAGCTGATGCTCTCGGCTTCACGCCGCGCCGCTGCCTGCAGCTCGGCGATGCTGCGCAGGCGGTTGCGGCCGCCGACCCAGAGCACGAAGGTGGCGTGGAAGAGCAGCGTCAGCGGTACCAGGTCGCGCACCGGGTCGTAGGGCAGGCGGCTGTGCAGCAGCGGGTTGACGGCCAGCGTGGCGGTGTCCGCGAGGTAGAGCGTGTGGCCGTCGGCGGCGGTGCGGCGCACGTCGCCGAAGGCCACGATGCCCGAGGCCCCGGGCTTGTTGTCGACGATGACCGCCTGGCCCCAGCGCCGTGCCAGGTGTTTGGCGATGCCGCGCGCCACCACGTCGGGGCCGATGCCCACGGCATAGGGCACGACGATGCGCACGGTGTGTGCCGGGTAGGTTGCCGGCGCGGTGGCGCTGGTGCGCGAAGTGGCCGCCAGCGCGCCAGAGGCCAGCGTCGCCAGCGTGGCCAGCAGCCCGCGCCGGCCGGCAAGCGGCCCCGTCACGCCAGGACCCGGCCGATCAGCGCCGAGGCCGAAAGCAGCGCCGCGAACCACAGTTCGAGCCTGAAGCTGCGGAACAGGATCTCGTTGAAGGCCTTGCCTGGCGCGCAGGCGGCGAAGTCGCGCCGCAACTGCCACGCCGTCGGCACCAGCAGCAGCGGCAACAGCATCGCCGGCGTACCGGCCACCCCGGCCATCACCGGCACCAGCATGAAGGGCCCCAGCAGCAGCGCCGTGTACAGGCCGAGCGAGGCGCTGGCGCCGAAGGTCACGGCGAAGGTATTGCGGCCGACGAGCCGGTCGTGCGCGATGTCGCGGTGGTTGTTGACGGCCAGTGCCGCCGCGGCCAGCGCGCCGATGGCCACCGAGGCCAGCATGCTGACGCCACCCACTTCACCTGTCAGCACCCAGTCGGTGCCCATCACCGCCACCAGCCCGAAGAAGATGAAAACCGTGAACTCGCCCCACGGCGTGTAGGCGATGGGCCGCGGACCGCCCATGTAGGCCAGCGCCGCCGCCAGCGACGCGATGCCGATGGCCAGCACCGGCCAGCCGCTGCGGGCCACCAGCACCAGCCCCAGCGCGGTGGCGACGACGGCCGCCAGCAAGATGCCCAGGCGCACGTGGCGCGCACTCAACCAGCCATGGGCGGTGGCGCGCGGCAGGCCGGTGCGCGTGCCGACGGTCTCGGCGCCGCGCGCGGTGTAGCCGACGTCGTTCTGCATGTTCGAGATCGCCTGCACCAGCAGTGCGGCGCCCAGCGCCAGCAGCGCCGCGACGAAGTCGATGGCCCCGGTGCGTGCAAAACCCAGCGTACCGCCTACCAGCACCGGGCTGAAGGCCACCAGCAGGCTGTGTGGGCGCACGGCCACCATCCAGGCGGAGAAAGAGCCCGTGCGCACGGAGGTGCGATCGGAAATGGATCCGCGGTTGACGCTCATGCCTGGACCACTCCGCACCCCTCTTACTGCTGGCGATGAGCGCCATTTTCGCCAAGCGGGCCGCCCGTCGGCTTGCGCGATGTCAAGCCGCTGGCCGCGGCCGTGGACGATACCTCTGCCACTTCAGGCGCTGGCGCCGTCGGCCGGGCGCGTGCCGACATGGATGCAGGCGATGCCGAGGCTGAGGTTGCGGTAGCTGACGTCCACGAAACCGGCCTCTTCGATGAGCTTCTGGAAGCTGCGCTGATCGGGAAAACGGCGGATCGACTCGACCAGATAGCTGTAGGCCTCGGGGGCCTTGGCGATGAGCGCCCCCAGCCGCGGGATGACGGTGAAGGAAAACAGGTTGTAGAACGGCCGCACCGGCGCGTGGGGCGTCGAGAACTCCAGGCACAGGAAGCGCCCGCCAGGCTTGAGCACGCGGTGGATCTCGCACAGCGCGTCCTCGATGCGCGTCACGTTGCGGATGCCGAAGGCGATGGTGACGGTGTCGACCGAGCCGCTGGGCAGCGGGATCGCTTCGCCGGTGCCCTCGAGCCATTCCACGCCGACATGGCCGCGCGCCTGCCCGACCTGCATCATCGGCAGGCTGGGGTCGCACACCGTGACGCGGCGCCCGGGGCCGGCCATCAGCGCGGCGACGTCCCCGGTGCCGCCGGCGAGGTCGACGATGAACTGGCCTTCCTTCGGCGCGGCGATTCTGACGAAAGTGCGCTTCCACAGGCGGTGGATGCCCATGCTCATGAGGTCGTTCATGAGGTCGTAGCGCGCCGCGACGGCCTCGAAGACACGGCGGATGCGCTGCTCGCGTTCGATCTCGTCGACGCTGTGCTTGCCGAAGGTCTTGGACAACTCGCTCATGACGGCAGGGGGCAGAGCCGCAAGGGGTGGGGCTGGTACATCGGGGATACTCGCTCGGGCAGGGTGGCGCGCCTCGGGCAGACCTGCCGGGTAGGGCGTTGCCGAACGATAGCAGCACGGAAGCAGCACGGAAGCAGCACACGACATGAAGCCCATCGCCACCCCCGCCGACGCGGGCGCCGACGCCGACGCGGGCGCCGACGCCGACGCGGGCGCCAACGCCGACGCGGGCGCCGACGCCGACGCGGGCGCCGACGCCGACGCGGGCGCCGACGCCGACGCGGGCGCCAACGCCGACGCGGGCGCCAACGCCGACGCGGGCGCCGCCCCGCAGCCGCAGTCCGCAACCGGACCGCGCATGCTGGTCTTCGGCGCCACCGGCTATATCGGCAGCCATCTCGTGCCGCGCCTGCTGCGCGAGGGCCACACCGTGCGCGCCAGCGGGCGTAACCGCAAGACGCTGGAAGTGCGCGGCTGGACCGGCGCCGAACTGGTGGAGGCCGATGCACTGCAGCCCGAGACGCTTGCGGCGGTCCTTCAGCAGGTGGACACCGCCTACTACCTGGTGCATTCGATGGCGGCCGGGAAGGACTTCGGCGTGCTTGACCTCAAGGCGGCCGCGAACTTCGCCGCCGCCGCCAGCGAGGCCGGTGTACGCCGCATCGTCTACCTGGGCGGGCTGATTCCGCCGGACCCGAAGTCCGAGCACCTGATCTCGCGCCGCGACACCGGCGTCTGCCTGCGCCAGGGCACGGTGCCGACGACGGAGATCCGCGCCGGCATCATCGTCGGTGCGGGCTCGGCGGCCTACGAGGTCATCCGCGACCTCGTCAACCACCTGCCCTTCATGCTCACACCGCGCTGGATCGGCTCGAAGTCGGCGCCGATCGCGCTGGAAAACCTGCTCGAGTACCTGGTGCGCATCCCGCACATCGCCGAAGCCGAGGGCCAGGTGCTCGACGCCGCGGGCCCCGACTACATCAGCTACAGGGAAGTGATGCTCGAGTACGGGCGCACCGTGGGCAAGAAGCCGGTCATCATCAGCGTGCCCTTCCTGTCGCCGACGATGTCGTCCTACTGGCTGGGGCTGGTGACGGCGGTGCCGGCCAGCATCGCGCGCGCGCTCATCGGCGGGCTGAAACACGACCTGCCGGCCGACAACGCGCCGCTGCAGCGCATGGTGCCGCAGCGGCTGCTGAGTTTCCGGGAATCCATCGAGGCGGCGCTGCAGGCCGAACGCCAGCACCAGGTGGCCGCGCGCTGGACCGAAGGCCTGCTGATGTTCCGCGGCTTCTCGATCGACAACGCGTTTTATGCCAAACGTGCCGGCGGCAGCGCCGTGACCACCGCGTCGCCCGAGTCGGTTTGGAGCGTGGTCAGCACACTGGGTGGGGACAACGGCTACTTTTATGCCGGCTACCTGTGGTGGCTGCGCGGCTTCATCGACTGGCTCATCGGCGGCCCCGGCCTCACCAAGGGCCGTCGCCACCCGACCGATCTGCGGCTGGGCGACCGCATCGACTACTGGACCGTGCTGGGCATCGAGCAGCCGCACCGGCTGACGCTGAATTTCGGCATGCGTTCACCAGGCTCGGGGGTGCTGGAGTTCGACATCGAAGCCTTGCCCAGCGGGTGCACGCGCGTCGGCGTGACGGCCTACTGGCACCCGCAGGGGGTTTGGGGCCTGCTGTACTGGTACGCGCTGGTGCCGGCGCACCTGTTCCTGTTCAAGGGCAAGACGGCCGCCATCGCCCGCCGCGCAGAAGCCCTGCAGAAGGCCGCGGGGTCGCCGCCGTTGACCTGAATCAAGCGCCTGCCCGGCGCGCGCCCTATCGTTCACCCGTGGCGGCCGCCAGGCGCGCCGGAACCCGCGAGACGCGCATGAACACACTTGCTCCCGACCTCCTGCAGGCCACCCAGAACAGCCGGCTGGCCGACGGCCTGAGCGCCGACCAGGTGGCCGTGCTGGCCGGCGTGCTGCGTCTGCAGACCTGCCAGCCCGGCGACGTGCTGGCGCCCGAGGGCACGGTGGACAACCACCTCTACGCCATCGTCGACGGCACGCTGGCCATCGTGAAGCACCTCGGCCAGGACGACGAGGAGACGCTCATCACGCTGAAAGCCGGCGACTTCGTGCACGAACTCGGCTTCCTCGACGGCAAGGAGCGTTACGCCTCCCTGCGCGCGGCCACTGCGGCGCGGGTGCTGGTGCTCGAGCGCGCAAGGCTCGAGTCGCTGATCGACACCCAGCCGCGTGTGCTCTACGCCGTGATGCGCGCCATCCTGCGCACCGGGCACAGCGTGCAGACCCGGATGGCCGTGCAGGCCGCCGAGCTGACGAACTACATCGTCAAGCAGCACGGGCGTTACTGAACACCGTGCAGCGAAGCGCAGGGTCGGTGTCTTGAGTCCGCTGGGCATCAGCCTGCTGATGCTGCTGGCCTTTGCCGGCTTCGGCTGGGGCGTCTGGCGCAAGCTGGCCATCGTTGCGGCGCTGCAGCCCGTGGTGCGCTGGGACGCGCCCTGGCAGCGACTGAAGAGCGTGCTAGTCAACGGCCTGCTACAGCAGCGCATGGTGCAGCGCGAGTGGAAGCCCGGCCTGATGCATGCGGTGATCTTCCTCGGCTTCATGTCGCTGCTGCTGCGCAAGCTGCAGCTCATCGCCATCGGCTACCACGAGGCTGCGGCGTTTGCGCCGGGGTTCGGCGGCCCCTTCGCGGCCTTCAAGGACCTCGTGGAAGTGGCGGTGACGCTGGCCGTGCTGTACGGCTTCTGGCGCCGCTTCGTGCTGAAGCCTGCGCGGCTGGAGCCCAACCGCGAGGCCGTCGTCGTGCTGTCGCTGATCCTGGCGATCATGCTGACCGACTTCGCCTTCGACGGTTTCCGCTTTGCGTTGCTGGCCGAACGCTACCCCGACATCGCCCACGAACGTGACTGGGCCTTTGCCGGCGGCGCCGTCGCAGCCGCGCTGCAGGGCCTGCCGGCTGCCACGCTGCAGGCCGGTTATGTGTTCTTCTACTGGACGCAGCTGATCGTGGTGTTCAGCTTCCTGGTTCTGCTGCCGCTGGGCGAACACTTCCACATCGTCACCGCGCTGCCGGCGCTGTTCTTCCGCCGTGGCCGCCCCGCCAACCGCGTGCCGTCGGTTGACCTCGAAAAACTGATGGAGGCCACCGACGAGGCCGAAATGAAGGCCGGCGTGGCCACCGCGCGCGACCTGCAGTGGATAGACGGCTTCGACGTCTTCACCTGCACCGAATGCGGCCGCTGCAAGGACGCCTGCCCGACGCACCTGACGGGCAAGCCGCTGTCGATGAAGATGGTGAACGACAGCCTCAAGCACCACCTGGTGGCGCAGCGGGCGGTTCTCGTCGGCGGCGATGCCAAGGCCGAACTGCCGGCGCTGGTGGGGCCGGTGATAAGCGAAGAGACCTTGTGGGCCTGCACCAGCTGCGGCTACTGCGAGGCCGCCTGTCCGATCGAGCTCGAACACCTCGACCGCTTCTTCCGCATGCGCCAGCATCAGGTAATGATCGCGGGCGAGTTTCCGCACGAGCTGAAGAAGGTCTTCGAGGCCTACGAATCGCAGGGCAACCCGTGGGGCCTGGACGCCGGCCAGCGCGGCGAATGGGCGCAGGGGCTGGACGTGCCGCGCGTGAAGAGCGCCGAGGACATGGCGGCGCTGGACCTGCTGTTCTACGTCGGCAGCTCGATGAGCTACGACCCGCGCGGCCAGAAGATCGCGCGCGCCTTCGTCACCATCCTGCAGCGCGCCGGCGTGCGCTTCGGCATCCTGGGGCGCGACGAAGGCAGTACCGGCGAATGTGTGCGGCGCACCGGCAACGAGATGCTGTTCCAGCAGCTGGCCACCTCGCTGGCGGGCACGCTGAACGAACGCGGCGTGAAGCGCATCGTCACCTGCGACCCGCATGCGCTGAACAGCCTGCGCAACGAATACCCCGAGTTCGGTGGCCATTACGAGGTGCTGCACCACACGCAGCTCATCAACGAACTGCTGGCGCAAGGGCGCATCAAGGTGAACGCCGCGCTGCAGCGCGTCGTCTTCCACGACCCGTGTTACCTGGGTCGCCACAACGGCGAGTTCGAGGCCCCGCGCGAGGTGCTGGCGCGGCTGTGCAGCGACACGCCGCTGGAGATGGCGCTGAGCCGCGAGAAGGCCATGTGCTGCGGCGCCGGCGGCGGCCGCATGTGGATGGAAGAGACCATCGGCAAGCGCATCAACGTGCTGCGTGTCGAGCAGGCGCTCGAGGTGCAGCCGCAGACCATCGCCACCGCCTGCCCCTACTGCGCGGTGATGGTGGGCGACGGCCTGGGTGCGGTGCCGGGTGCGCAGGCGGCGTCACGCGACATCGCCGAGCTGGTGGCCGAGGCGCTGGCCCCGGCCTGAGGTGCAACGCCTTCAACGACCCCGCGGGCGACGCCCGGGTCACGGAAGGCGGGGCGCGTCAGCGGCCGTGGCCGCGTCGGGGCTCTTGCGGGGCAGGCTGCATGATGGGCTGGCCTTCCGCGGGTGCCGCGTTGTAGTAACCGCCGTGGCGGCCTCGTGAGCCGTAAGGCAGCACGATGCAACCGGTGACGGTGGCAGCCAGCACGGCCAGCACGGCCAGCTTCAGAATGCGGTCTATCGAGAACATGCCTTGCTCCAACGTCGCGGAAACAGCTCCGCCAGGCTTTTCAACGGCGCCTGGGGGGTGGGGTTGACCGGGTCCACCGGCGCTGCCGGTAAAGCCCAGGTAAAGCGCCGCGTCCGTGCCGGTGAGACCTCAGCCCGCGCTTGCGGCCTTCGCACGTGAAACCGCACCGAACACGCCGGATCTTCGGTCTGCTCGTCGCCGGCTACGCCTTGCTGGCGATGCCGGCGTTGTTCTGGGCGGGCTACATGGACAGCCCGGCCGGCGTACTTTTCGCCGTGCCCTACCTGTTTGTCTACCTCTTCCACGGCCTGGGTGTGCCGGGCCTGCTGCAACACGGCGGCGCCTGTGGTTGGGGCTGGTGCGCGCCCACGGTCTTCGGTTGGGTTTTCCTGGTGGGCTTCTGGCTGGGCGTGGCATGGGGGGCTGGCACGCGTGCTGGCCGCGCTGACTGCGCGCGAGGAGCGGCCGTAGCCCCTGCAGCTTGCTACGGCCGCTCGATGGCGCCGATGGCGGCCAGCCCCGGCCTCGACCGGGCCAACTGGTCGACGGCCTCGTGGCGCACGCCGAGCCGCGGCCGGGTGTCGAGATGGCCTGCATCGGCTCGACGCACCGCACTGCGCACACTCAACGGCGATGCCGTCATCGCGGAACGCGTTGCCGTCGGGCCACTGCGGCTGCGCCCGCAGGCGGCACATCGCGTGCCCGCATGAGCCCAACGGCGCCGGGCGGCGGCTTGCGGCACACTGACCTGCGCCGCAAGCGCGCCTGTTCCACAACGATGCCCGTCACACCGATGCCATTCCCCGATGTCGAACCTGCAACGAGCGCAGTGCCACCCGTGCTGGTCAGCGCTTGCCGGCTGGGCCGGGCCGTGCGCCACGACGGCGGGCACAAGCATTGCGGGCACCCGGTGTTGAAGGCCGCCAGCCCTTCGTGCGGCAGCGCGGCCATCCACGACGGACACTTCGGCGGCCGGCGCGTGCCGGGGCAGGGCGTGTCGGCGCGGTCGTGATGACGCCGGTACCAGCCGCCCTGCGACGCCGCCGCGCCACGCTGGTGCTGGCTGCCGGCCTCGGGCTTGCCTGGTCGCGTGGCGCGGCCGCCGCGGCTAAAGCCATGCCGGCACTGGCCACCCCGGCCCCGGTCCGTGGCGATGCACCGCTGCTGCAGGGCCTGGACGGCTGGCGCTTCCCGGTCGAAACGAGACACCCTCAGGTACAGCGTTATGCCGACCAGGGTGTGCTGCTGGTCTACGGCTTCAATCCCGAGGAAGCGGCGCGCTCGCTGCAGGCCGCGGTGGCGCTGGATGCGGCCTGCGCCAGCGCCTGGTGGGCGCTGGCCTGGGCGCTGGGGCCGAACATCAACAGCGACATGGCCCCCGAGGCGCTGCCCCGCGTGCAGGAGGCGCTGCGCCAGGCGCGTGCCCATGCGGCACGGGCTGCACCGGTGCGGCGGGCGCTGATCGACGCGCTGTCGCTGCGCCATCCTGCCGGCCGCGAGATCGACGAAGAGGCCTACGCGCAGCGCATGCAGGCGCTGGCGCGCCGCCACCCGCGCGACGCCGACGTGGCCCTGCTGGCCGCCGAAGCGCTGCTCAACCTGCACCCCTACGACTGGTGGCAGCCCGGGGGTCGGCCGCAGCCGTGGACGCCCGCCATCGAGGGCCTGCTGCAGCGCGCGATGGCGCTGCAGCCGCGGCATCCGGGCGCGCACCATTACTGGATCCACCTGCAGGAATCGGGGCCGCAGCCGCAGCGCGCGCACGCCAGCGCCGACTTCCTGCGCCACGCCTACCCGGGCTCGGGCCACCTGCTGCACATGCCCTCGCACATCGACATGCGCACGGGGCGCTACGACGAGGCCATCCGCGCCAACCAGCGCTCCATCGCCGCCGACGAGGCCTACCTGGCGCAGGTCGACGCGCAGGGCGCCTACCGCGTGGGCTACGTCGCGCACAACCACCACTTCCTGTGGGCCGCAGCCGGCATGGCCGGGCGCCAGGCGCTGGCGCTGCAGGCTGCGCAGGCGGCCTGGCCGGCGGCCTGCGGCCCGGCGCGGCGCGACCCCGGCACGGCCATCGTGCAGCAGTACGGCGTGCTGCCGTATTTCACGCTGCTGCGCTTCGGCCAGTGGGACACGCTGCTGCGTGGCACGCTGCCGCCCGACGGGCCGGCGCCTTACCCGCTGGCCATCTGGCACTTTGCGCGTGGCACGGCGCTGGCGCGCACCGGGCAGGCCGGCGCCGCGCAGGCGGAACTGGCGCGGCTGCAGGCCGTGGCGGCCGACGCCGCGCTGCAGGGCTTCAGGATCAAGAACATCAACGCGGCCGCCTCGCTGGTGCAGATCGCCACGCTGACGTTGCAGGCCGAACTGGCGCTGGCGCGCAGCGAGCCTGCGGCCGCGGTGTCCTTGTTGCGGGCGGCCACCGCGGCCGAGGACACATTGGCCTACGACGAACCGCACCTCTGGCTGGCGCCCACGCGCCACGCCCTCGGCGCGGCGCTGCTGGCCGCAGGGCAGGCGGACGCGGCGGCGCAGGCCTACCGCGAAGACCTGCGCCACTACCCGGGCAACGGCTGGTCGCTGGGCGGGCTGGCGCTGGCGCTGCAGCAGTTGCGGCAGCCCGAAGCGGCCGCCAGGGCTGCCGCCCAAGCCAGGGTGGCCTTCGCGGGCGCCGAGCGCCTGCCCCAAGGCTCACGTTTTTAGACGTTTTCAGTCAGGGCCCGCCGCCGCATGGGGGCTGGTGCCCCCGCACACCTCGAAGATTCGGGAAAACCCGTATATGACTTGACCTGCGTCATGCTGCCGGTTGGCCGCGTGGATACCGTTGGGGGCATCTGAGAGCGGTGCCTGGCCGGCCGGCCCTGAAGGCCGGTCCGGTGCCGCGGCAGCACACCGAGGCACCCCATGACACAGCTTTCGCGCCGGCGCTTTCTCGCCATCTCCACCGCCGCGCTCGGCGCCACCGGCGTCGGCACGCAGTGGTCGGCACTGACGGGCGCGGCCAACGCGGCCACGCCGGCCGCCGGCACCGTCACCCAGATCCCTACCTTCTGCGAGATGTGCTTTTGGCGCTGTGGCGGCATCGCCCACGTGCGCGACGGCAAGCTCTGGAAGTTCGAGGGCAATCCGCGCGATCCGCAGAGCATGGGCCGCCTTTGCCCGCGTGGCACCGGTGCCGTCGGCGCGCACTACGACCCCGACCGCCTGCGCCAGCCGCTGATGCGTGTGGGCGAACGTGGCAAGGAACAGTGGAAGGCCGTGAGCTGGGACGAGGCGCTGGCCTTCGTGGCCGAGAAGATGAACAAGATCAAGGCCGAACACGGCCCGGAATCGGTGGCGCTGTTCAACCACGGCTTCGGCCAGCGTTTCATCCAGCACACGCTGAAGAGCTGGGGTGTCGTCAACTACGCCGGCCCCTCGTACGCGCAGTGCCGCGGCCCGCGCGACGTGGGCTACGTGCTGACCTACGGCGCCGGCGTCGGCAGCCCCGAGCCCACCGACATCAAGAACACCGACTGCCTGGTGCTCATCGGTTCGCACCTGGGCGAGAACATGCACAACTCGCAGGTGCAGGAATTTGCGCAGGCCATCGAACGCAAGGTGCCGGTGATCGTGGTCGACCCGCGCTACTCGGTGGCGGCCAGCAAGGCGAAGTACTGGCTGCCGATCAGGCCCGGCACCGACCTGGCGCTGCTGCTGGCCTGGGCCAACCTCTTGGTGACCGAGGGGCGCTACGACAAGGCCTTCGTCGAGCAGCACGGCCACGGCTTCGACAAGTTCGCCGCCGAGATCAAGGGCTATACGGTGGAATGGGCGGCCGAGCAGTGCGACGTGCCGGCCGAACTGATCCGCAGCGCGGCGCGCGAAATGGCCAGCCACCGGCCGGCGTCCATCGTCCACCCCGGGCGGCGCGTCAACTGGTATGGCGACGATACGCAGCGCAGCCGCGCCATCGCGCTGCTCAACGCGCTGCTGGGCAACTACGGTCGCAAGGGCGGCATGTTCCTCGCGCAGGGCATCAAGATCGCGCCCTTCCCGCTGCCCAAGTACCCGGAAGCGACGAAGCCGCGCGCCGACGGCGCCGACGCCGTGCAGTACCCGTTTGCCGACGAAGGCATCACCACCAGCATCCGCGACGCCACGCTCAGCGGCAAGCCGTACCCGATCAAGGGCTGGTTCGTCTACTCAACGAACCTGATGCAGGCCCTGCCCAACGCGGCCGAAACCATCAAGGCGGTGCAGAACCTGGACCTGCTGGTGGTCTGCGACACCGTGCCCAGCGAGATGGCCGGCTGGGCCGACGTCATCCTGCCCGACACCACCTTTCTCGAACGCCACGACGAACTGCTTACCGGCTTCGGTCGCACCGGCTGGGCTGCGCTGCGCCAGCCCGTGGTGGCCGCCCCGCACGACCAGAAGCCGTCGTGGTGGATCGCCAAGCAGCTGGCCGAGAAGCTGGGCGTCGGCGCCTGCATGCCCTTCAAGGACATGGAGGAATACCTGTCCTTCCGCGTCGAGAAGTCGGGCTACAGCTGGGCCAAGCTGAAGACCGAGGGCGTGATCATGGCCGAGCACAAGCCGATCACGGTGGAAGAGGGGCTGGAGCTGAGCTTCGAAACGCCGAGCGGCAAAGTCGAGTTCTGGTCCGACCAGCTCGCCGCCAAGGGCTTCGACCCGGTGCCGAAGTACACCAAGCCGCTGGACACGCCGGCCGGGCACTTCCGGCTCATCACCGGCCGCGCGCCGGGCCACACCTTCAGCCGCACGCAGAGCAACCCGCTGCTGCACGACCTGATGCCCGAGAACGAGCTGTGGGTGAACACCACCACGGCGGCGAAGCTGAGCCTGAAGAACCGCCAGTACGTGCAGGTGAAAAACGAGGACGGCGTGCTCAGCAACCGCATCCGCGTGAAGGCCACGCAGCGCATCCGCGAGGACTGCGTCTACATGGTCTACGGCTTCGGCCACACCAACAAGATGCTGAAGACGGCCTACCTCAAGGGCGCCAGCGCCGGGGGCCTGAACACCCGCTACAAGACCGACCCGCTGATGGGTGCGACCAGCATCCACGCCAACTTCGTCTCGATCGTCAAGGAGGCCTGAAATGAGGCCGCCACGCTCACTTCGTTCACTGCCCCCCGAGGGGGCGCAAGTCCCCTTCGGGACGGCCCTGCAGGAGACTTGATATGCCCCGCTTTGCCATGGTCATCGACACCCGCAAGTGCGTGGGCTGCCAGGACTGCGTCGTCGCCTGCCAGACCGAGAACGACGTGCCGCAGGGTTACTGCCGCGACTGGATCGCCACCGAGGTGCGCGGCAGCTTTCCGCAGCTCAGCATGGAAATCCGCACCGAGCGCTGCAACCACTGCGACAACCCGCCCTGCGTGAGCTGCTGCCCCACGGGCGCCAGCCACGTCGAGGATTTCGGCCACACGGTGCAGGTCATCGCGAACAAGTGCATCGGCTGCAAGGCCTGCATCGCCGCCTGCCCCTACGACGCGCGCTACGTGCACCCCGACGGTTATGTCGACAAGTGCACCTTCTGCCTGCACCGCGTGAAGGAGGGCAAGGACCCGGCCTGCGTCTCGGTCTGCCCCACGCACTGCATGTACTTCGGTGACCTGGACGATCCGAAGAGCGCGATCCATACGCTGCTCGCGACGCGCAGGCACCACACGCTGCTGCCCGAAGCCGGCACCAAGCCGCGCATCTTCTACCTGACCTGAAGGAGCAGCCGCCATGCTCGAAGTCACATCCACCAGACACAACCTGCACATCGACCCGGTGCTCACGGTGTGGAGCTGGGAGATCCCGCTCTACCTCTTCATCGGTGGCATCGTCGCCGGCATGATGGTGCTCGGCGGCCTGGCGCTGCTGCGCCTGGCCCGCGGCGAGGACACGCGCCGCTACTTCTCGATGCAGACGCCGCTGTTGGCCTTCATGCTGCTGAACATCGGCATGCTGGCGCTGATGCTCGACCTGACGCACCGGCTCTACGCCTGGCGCATCTTCACCACCTTCCAGTACACGTCACCCATGGCCTGGGGCTCGTGGCTGCTGATCATCGTCTACGGTGTGCTGCTGGTCTCGGCGCTGATCCGCCTGCCCGATGCCTGGCCGTGGCTGTCACGCAAGCTGCCGGTGCTGCACAAGCTGTCCGACGCCATCGTCGGGCGGCCGCAGTGGATTGCCGTGCTGGGCTGGGCCAACCTGGTGCTGGGCATCGGCCTGGGCATCTACACCGGCATCCTGCTCAACACCATGGTCGCGCGGCCGCTGTGGAACAGCGCCATCCTCGGCCCCTTGTTCCTGGTCTCGGGCCTGTCGGCCGGTGTGGCCACGATGCATATCGCGGCCTCGCTGCTGCAGGGCCGCGCCGCGCCCCAGGGCATGGTCGGCGGCGCCTTCTCGGCCCTGCTGCAGCCGATGGGGCCGCAGCACCCCGAGAAGGACACGGCGCACGCGCTGCTGCGCTACGACCAGATGTTCCTGGTGGCCGAGCTCGTCTTCATCGCCATCCTGCTCATCAACCTGCACACCAGCTCGGCGTCGCACGCCGCGGCGGCGGCGCTCATCACCAGCGGCCCCTACGCGGCGGCCTTCTGGGGCGTCGTGGTCATCGCCGGCGTGGCGCTGCCGCTGGTCTGGCAGGCGCTGGAGCTGGCGCACAAGGTGAAGCACACCGTAGCACCGGCGCTGCTGGTGCTGGCCGGCGGTTTCACGCTGCGCTGGATCATGGTCAGTGCCGGGCAGATGAGCGAAATCGTGCCGGTGCTGTCGATGGCGCCCTGAAATGAACAAGGCGGCCCGGAGCCCGCCCCCGAAGCTTCGACAGATCCACTCCTGAAAGTCCCCATGAAGCTGTTGTCTCGCCTGTTCAGGCTCAGCCCCGTGGCCGCGCTGTGCGCCGCCGCGCTGCCCGCCATCGCCACCGACGGCATGCTGATGGAGGGCTACGGCCCGGTGTCCACGGGCATGGGCGGCGCCGCCCAGGCCATCGACCACGGCACCGCCGCGATGGCCATGAACCCGGCCACGCTGGCGCTGATGCCGACACGCGCCCGCCACGACGCCGCCTTCGGCATCCTGGGGCCGAATGTCACCAGCGGCATGCCCGGCATGGGCAGCGTGAAGTCGGGCGGTACGTCCTACGTGATGCCGGCTCTGGGCTACGCCCGCCGCATGAACAACGGCGCGGTGGTCTACGGCTTCGGCCTCTTTGCGCAGGGCGGCATGGGCACCGAATACGGCGCCGACACCTTCCTCGCGATGGGTTCGGGCGCACCGGTGCGTTCTGAGCTGGGCGTTGGCAGCCTGCTGTTCCCGGTCGCCTGGCAGGTGACGCCCGCGCTCGCGCTGGGCGCCACGCTCGACTTCATGTGGTCGGGCCTGGACCTGCGCATGGCCGCCAGCGGCGCGCAGCTCGGGGCACTGGTCACCGGCGCTTCAGGCAACCTCGGCGGGGCGCTGCCGGCGCTGGGCGGCGCACCCTGGGCGCGCATCGACTTCAGCAACAGCAGCGACTTCACGGGCAAGGCCAACGCCACCGGCTGGGGCGCCAAGCTCGGCGCCGTCTACAAGGCCGCGCCGGGCTGGACGCTGGGCGCTTCCTACCGCTTCAAGTCGCGCCTGTCCGACATGAAGACCTCGGACACCGGGGCCAGCCTCAGCGCCACCGGCGGTTTCGCCGATGTCGGCCGCATCACGGTGGTTGACTTCCAGTGGCCGGCGATGAGCGCCCTGGGCGCCGCCTGGCAGGCCACGCCCGCGTTGCTGCTGGCCGCCGACGTCAAGCGCATCGCCTGGGCCGACGTGATGAAGGACTTCCGCATGCGCTTCGACAGCGCCGGTATCGGCGGCTCGGTGAGCTTCGCGCTGCCGCAGAACTGGAAGAACCAGACCGTGACGAGCCTGGGCCTGGCCTGGGCGGTGAACGACCGGCTGACGCTGCGCACCGGCGTCAACCTCACCGACAACCCGATCCCGGACGCGCTGGTGAACCCGCTGTTCCCAGCCACCGTCGAGACGCACTACACCTTCGGCGCAGGCTGGCGATTCGCCAGCGCCAGCGAGCTCAACGCTTCGCTCACGGTGGCGCCGCGCAGCACGGTCACCAACGGCATGGGCGTGGTGGTGACGCACAAGCAGACCAACGCGCAGTTCATGTACTCGTACCGCTTCCTCTAGGTCGAGCAGTTCCGAACCCTCTTCAGCAAAAGGCAACACCATGTTCCGCATGACATTCCTCGCCGCGCTCACCCTGGGCGCACCGTTGGCCCTGGCGCAGGCGCCGGCGGCCCCGGCGGCCGAAAAGGCCAAGCCCGCACAGCCCGCGATGTGCGCCGCCTGCCACAAGCTGGAAGCCAACCAGATGGGCGGCTACCTCGATTCGGCGGCCTTCAAGTCGCAGTCGGTGCAGCTCGACGTGGGCGGCGCCGTGCCGCAGATCCTGCGCTTCGACGCCAAGTCGCTGAAGGTGGTGGACGACGGCAAGGCCATGCCGACCGAGCACCTGAAGGACGTGAAGAAGCGCCACGAGACGCAGGTCACCTGGGTCGAGAAGGACGGCGCGAAGTTCATCACCGAGATCCACTTCAAGGGGCCGGTCAAGATCGATCCGAAAAACGTGATCGATTACGCCGGCGTGGCCAAGCTGGTCGAAGGTCGCCCCGGGGGCGCTACGTACACCCTGATCGACTCGCGGCCGCTGCTGCGCTACCAGGAAGGCGCGCTGCCCGGATCCATCCACCTGCCCTTCATCGGCTTCGACAAGTTCGTCGACCGCCTGCCCAAGGACAAGGCGCAGCTCGTCGTCTTCTACTGTGGCGGCGTCACCTGCACGCTGAGCCCGAACTCGATGAAGAAGGCGCAGCTGATGGGCTACACCAACCTGCGTGTCTACCGCGAAGGCGAGCCCGACTGGAAGACGCGCAACTACCTCGTCACGACGCCCAGCTTCGTCAAGGCGGCCTACGTCGACCGCGACATCCCGCACGTGCTGGTCGACGCACGCAGCGCTGAAGACGCCACCAGCGGCCACATCAAGGGCGCCGTCTCGGTGCCGGTGGGCCAGATGGCGGTGGTGAAAAAGTCGCTGCCCGAGCCGAAGCTGAACGCGCCGCTGATCGTCTACGACGGCCGGGGTGGTGAACAGGCCGTGGCCGTGGCCCGGGCGCTGATCAAGGCCGGCCAGAAGAACGTGCTCGTGCTCAAGGGCGGCATGGTCGACTGGGTCGCAGCGGGTTATGCCGTCGAGTCCGGCGTGCCGGCGCCCAGGCAGATCGCCTATGCGCCCAAGCCACGCGCCGGTTCCTTGCCGGTGGCCGAGTTCACGACGCTGGCCAAGAACACGCCGGCCGACGTGCTCATCCTCGATGTGCGCAACGCCGACGAAGCCCAGCAGGGCATGATCAAGGGCGCCATGCTCATTCCCGACGAAGAGCTCGTCGCGCGCATTGCCGAACTGCCCAAGGGTAAGCGCATCGTCACGCACTGCCTGACCGGCATCCGCGCCGAGATGGCTTACCACAAGCTCAAGGAAGCGGGCTACAACGCCGCCTTCCTGAACAATGAGATCCTGGTGGCCAAGGACGGCAGCTTCAAGATCACGCCACGCTGAGCCCACCCCGCCCCCGGCAGGCGCCTGTAGCGTCTGTCGGGGCATTTCCAGACTGGCATACTGCATCGCAGTGGATACCATTGTGGGTATAGGAGTCCGACCGACATGAGCACCCTGACACACGCGGGCGTGGGCGCCGCAGCCGACCCGACACGGGCGGTCGCGCAACCCTTCATGAACCCCTACCTGGCCGGCTTCCTGCTCGGCCTGGTGTTGCTGGCCACCTATGCCGTCACCGGGCGCGGCCTCGGCGCCACGGCCGGCTTTGCCGCGCTGGCCACCTGGCTGGCGGGTTTTGCGGGGGTGGAGCACCTGCAGGCCAGCGTCGTGCACATGAAGTACTGGAACGAAGGCGCGCCCTTGCTGAACTGGACGCTGTTCCTGCTGGTCGGTGCGCTGGTCGGCGCGGCCCTCTCGGGCTGGCAGGCGCGGCGCTTCAGCTTCACCACCGAGCGCGGCCCGCGCATCACCGACCGCCAGCGTCTGGTGCTGGCCTTCGTGGGCGGCTTCATCGCCGCCTACGGTGCCAAGCTGGCCAAGGGCTGCACCAGCGGGCAGGCGCTGACCGGCGCTTCGGCACTGAACGTCAGCGGCCTGGTCTTCCTGGGCGCGGTCTTCCTGGCCGCCTTCGTCGTCGCCCAGCTGGTGCGCAAGGAGTGGTTGTGATGTTTCCGCTGTCCGCCTTCAACGAGTTTTCGCTCGGCTCCGAACTGGCCATCGCGCTGGTGCTGGGCCTCGGCTTCGGCTTTGCGCTCGAGCGCGCCGGCTTCGGCAGCGCACGCAAGCTCACGGCCGTGTTCTACCTCTACGACATGGCCGTGGTGAAGGTGATGTTCACCGCCGTCGTCACCACGCTCGTCGGCCTGGCGCTGCTCTCGGGCGCGGGCCTCTTCGACATGTCCGAGATCTACCTCGAGACGACCAACTGGACGGCGCAGATCGTCGGCGGCCTGCTCTTCGGCGCCGGCTTCGTCGTCGGCGGCTACTGCCCCGGCACCTCGATGGCGGCCATCGCCACCGGGCGCAAGGACGGCATGGTGTTTGCGCTCGGCATGCTCACCGGTGTGTGGGCCTACGCCGAGTTCACGCCCGGGCTCGACGACTGGTACAAGGCCACCGCGTCGGGCGTGATCACGCTGCCCCAGGCCACGGGCATAGGGATGGGCTGGTGGGCGCTGGCCTTCGTCGCCTTCCTGGCCTTCGGGGCCTGGGGCATGGCGCGGCTGGAGCGCCGTTTTGCCTACCTGCGGCCCGCCCCCTGAAGCCTTCCGGTTCACGGCCGGCGTGCCGTGAGATCCTTCGACCCCGAACCCAAGGAGACCCCATGACCTCGAAACTGCTTCCTCTCGTTGCCGGTGCCCTGCTGGCGCTGGGCCTGCACTCCGCTTACGCACAATCGCTGATCGTCGACACCGCGGCGGTCGACGCTGCCCTGAAGCGCGGCGCCGTGGTCTGGGACGCGCGCGATGCCGACGACTATGCCGCCGGCCACATCGCCGGCGCGGTGAACTTCGGTGCCGCGGGTGACCTGTTCCGCGACCCCAACCGCGAAGACCCGCCTTCGGCGGCCGTCGCCGCGCAGCTCTTCGGCAACGCCGGCATCGACTTCCTGAACAAGGAGGTCATCGTCTACGGCGGCAAGGGCGACCCCTTTGCCTATTACGCGGCGCGCATGCTCGAGTACTACGGCGGCAAGCACGGCAAGGTCTACCACGGCGGCATCGAAGACTGGAAGGCCGCGGCCAAGCCGATGAGCACCCAGCCGACGACGCTGCCGCCGGTGAAGCTGACGCTCAACGCCGAACGTGTGGGCACGCTGTGGACAAACGAGGTCGTCGACCGCGTGCGTGGCGGCGGCGCGCAGATCGTCGACGTGCGCACGCCCAAGGAGTTCTCGGGGGAGGACATCCGCGCCATCCGCGGCGGACACATCCAGGGTGCGATGAGCATCCCCTACGAGACCAACTGGGTCGATGCGGCCACGCCGGCCAAGTTGGCCGCCAAGCAGGTGGCGAACAAGGACGGCATGTCGCTCAAGCCGGTCGATCAGCTCAAGGCCATGTATGCCAAGCTCGACCCGGGCAAGGAAACCGTCGTCTACTGCCAGAGCGGCGTGCGTGCGTCCGAGACGGCCACCGTGCTGCGTGATCTCGGTTTCAGCAACGTGAAGGTCTACGAACCGTCGTGGCTGGGATATGCCGGCGTGCTGTCGGCGCCAGCGGCCGACGAGGTCTTCGTCAACGTCGGCGCGCTGAACGGACGCATCGGCTCGCTGCAGAGCCGCGTGAAGTCGCTCGAGTCCGACCTGTCCAAGCTGCAGGCCGCCAAGCGCTGAGCGACCCGCCCGCAATTCCTCGCAAGACCGCGCAACACGCCCAATCCAGTACACCGCCATGGCCCTGCTGACCAGCGAAGACCACCGCACCGACCTGCTGAACCGCCTGAAACGCGCCGAAGGGCAGTTGCGCGGCATCCAGCGCATGATCAGCGACGGCGAACCCTGCCTGGACATCGCCGGCCAGATGGCGGCGGTGCGCAAGGCGCTTGACAGCGCCTATGTGCGCATGACGGTGTGCTTCATGCAGCAGGAACTCGGCGCGCGTGTCGGCGTCGAGGCCGGCAAGGAGGTCGAGATGGAGGCCTTCCTCGACGAGGTACAGACGCTGCTGGGCAAAATCCGCTGACGGGGCAGGGCGCCGGCCTCGCCGGCGCGGGCTCGAAAACAAAACGGGGAAGGCGCGATGCCTTCCCCGTTTGCCTTACGAAGAGACGCTGCGTATCAGCAGCCGCCCTTCTTTTCCTTCTTCTTCATCGGCTCGGCCTTGGCGTCGGCCTTGGCGCCGGCCTTCGCGTCGGCCTTGGCCGGCGCCGAGGCGGCGGGCTTGGCGGGCGCGGCTTCCTTCTTCGCCGGTTCGGCGGCAAACGCGACGCCGGTGGACAGGGCGAACAGGGCCGTCACGACAGCCGTCATCAGTTTCTTCATGCAGTTTCTCCGAGACAAATGCGACTTTGGGTCGCGGTGGTGGAAGGGGTACAACGGCCTTGCAGCCTGGGCGTGAAACCGGCCCCGAAGCCGGGCGCCGAAAACAACGGGGCGGATGTTAATGCGCAACACAAGCGCCCCGCAAACCTCAACGCCCGCGCAGGCAGCGCGGTTGACGCGCACCACGCGCGGCGTCGACCCCGGCGCTCAGCCGGCTTCGCCATCGGCTGGGGGCAGTTCGCTCAGCAACTGCGCCGGCAAGGGCCGCGGCTGCAGGCGATGGCTCTGGCGCGTGGCGGTGCCGATGTTGATGCAGCACACCGGCACTTCGCCTTCGGCCAGGCCACACAGGCGGTGCAGGTGCGGCGAGTTCATGGCCTGGCCGCTGGTGAGACCCGCGCCATAACCCAGTGCGTGGGCGCCGAGCAACAGGTTCTGCAGCGCCGCACCCATCGACACCATGCGTTCCAGCGCCGGCACGTCGGGCTGACGCGGGCCCAGGCAGGCCACGGCCAGCAGCAGCAGCGGTGCGCGGTAGGCCTTCTCGCGCGCCTGCGCGATCTGTTCGGGCGTGGCCGCGGGGTCGCGCTCGGCAAGCGCACGTGCAAAAACTTCGGCCAGCCGGTGTCGCTGCGCCGTCGGCACTTTGATGAAACGCCACGGCGTCAGCTGGCCGTGGTCGGGCGCGGCGGCGGCCAGGGACAGCAGCATCTGCAACTGGGCCGGTGTCGGGCCGGGTTCGATCAGGCGTTTGGGCAGCACGGTCTGGCGCGACTCGATGAGCGCGCAGACGGTGGCGAAGAGGCCGTCGCCTTCAGCCGCCGCCACGCTGGCGGGGTCGTCAGTGGGCGGCAGGGTGGCGTCGGCAGTCATCTCAGTTGCATTCTGGCGTGGGGCGCGCGCGGCCGGAAGTGTTGCCGCCGGGGCCCGGCTTCAGCTTGCGGCACCGTGGCGCATCCAGACCGCATCTTCCTGCTCCAGCTCTTCGAGCCGGCCCTCGATGTCACCGATGCTGCGCTCGAGTTCCGGCAGCATCACGTCCTGCAGCGCGCGCGCGCGGCGCACCGCGCGGCGGTACTCGGCCGACAGCCGTTCCAGGTTGCCGTTCACCGCGGCCAGCGCGGCGGCCGCCGCCAGTGCCGCGGCGAAGGCGTCGCGGCAGGCCTCGGCCTCGGGCGAGGGCTGCACGGCGGGCGCGGCCCCCGGTTCGCCGTGCTGCCATTGCGCGGTCTGCAGCTTCACACCCATCAGCGCGCGCGGCGTCGGCCACACCGCGGCGGCCGCGGTGTCCAGCGCTGGGTGCACCTGCAGGCCTTCCAGGCCATGGCGCGCCACGGCCGCCGCCAGCGCGCGCAATGCCTGCGTGTGGCGGGCCGCGAAGCTGGCCTGCAGCAGGGCGTGGTCGTCGAGCTGGCGCAGGATCTCGCCGGCCAGCAGCAGGCACTTCTCGTCCAGGAAGACGTAGCCCTCGTGCATGGCACGGCGCTCGTCCTTCATCTCGAGGACGGCGCTGCGGGTGGGGCTGATGTCGCTCATGGCGGGCGGACCCGAAGGCGAAGCGGCCGACCCCCGTTGACCGGGGGCCGGCCCACGAAGCACAGCTTACTTGGCAAAGACCAGCGTCAGCGCGTCATCGCCGCTGGCGTGCTGCACCTGCGCGTTGTCGAAGGCCGCGAAACCGAACAGGTACTTGCCGGCCAGGTTGTCGAACTGCACGTCGAACTTGCTGCCGGTGACCAGCTTGCGCGCCACCATCGAGGTGTGCGTGCCGTTGGCCCAGCTGTAGTTCACCTTGATGTCGGCGCGGTCGCCCTTGACCTGCATGATCAGGAACGACGCCACCTCGTCACCGGGCTTGAAGCGGCTGTCGTCGAAGGGCACTTGCTCGCCGTCCTTGATGTAGTGGGTGCCGCCGGCGTTCGTCGCCTTGCCGTCGCGGTTCATGAACTGGGGCTTGCCGTCCACCAGGGCGAAGCCCTTGTACTCGGGGCCGCCCGGGTCGCTCTTGCGGCCGGCGTTGGGGTTGGTCTTGGCGTCGTAGCGCGTGTGATCGGCGTACTGATCATCGACCAAGCCCAACGGCGCCGTGCGCTGGCCCTTCATGTGCCACATGTCCATGATCTCGCCTTCGCTGCGCGTGTACTTGTTGCCATACGGCTTGCCCTCACCGATGTGGCACGCCACCGCGCAACCCTTGACGTCGAAGCCTTTCACCGAGTTGTTGATGGGCCACAGCATGGCCCACTTGTCTTCGTAGTAAATGTTGTCGTCGCCACCCTTGTCAGCCGGGTCCTTGAGCTTCTTCCACGAGCCGTCGGCCTGCTTCTGGTAGGGGCCGCGGCGCACCGAGTTCGTCGGGTCGGCGTACTGCACCAGCATGTAGAGCATGTCGCCGTAGTAGGCGGCCTTCAGCATGGCGGTGGTTTCGCCCTTGCCGCCGGCGAAGTTCACGCCGCCCGACAGCGGCACCGTGATCGACCTGGCCTGCGCCCACACCGGATCGGCAGCACCGGCGGCCAAGTTGGGCGCGGTGCTTGCCTTGATGGCCACCAGCGTGTTTGGCGCGACCGGATCCTGCATGGATGTACAGGCGGCCAAGCCCAGCAGAGACACTGCAATGGCAACGGCCGGCAGTTGGAAACGCACTCGCATGTTCAGCTCCTTTATCGCGGATGAGGTTCATCCGGCATGCCGCGATGCTCTGCCTGCCGGGGGGGGGGGCAGGATGACGTCGATCAAGGTCTTCTGAGATCCCGAGCCCGGGGTCAGGATCGATGTTGCAGGTGCGCATCGATCTGGGCGTCGCTCAACCGCGTCAGCTCGGCGACCGGCAGCTCGGCCAGCAGCTTCCAACCCAGGGCCATGCTTTCTTCCAGCGTGCGCGCGCTCTCCTGGCTGACCAGGGTCTGCTCGAATGCCATGCCGAAGCGCAGGTAGCGCCGATCGGTGTCGGCCAGACCCTCTTCGCCCACCACGCTGGCCAGCACACGCGCCTGCGCGGCACGTGCGTAGGCGGCGTAGAGCTGGCTGGCCAGCGCGGGGTGGTCGGGGTGGGTGTAGTGTTTGCCCGTGCCGTCCTTCATCAAACGCGACAGGCTGGGCAGCACGTTGATCGGCGGGTAGATGCCGCGCCGGTCGAGTTCACGCGACAGCACGATCTGCCCTTCGGTGATGTAGCCCGTGAGGTCGGGGATGGGGTGGCCGATGTCGTCGGCCGGCATGGTCAGGATCGACAGCTGTGTCAGCGTGCCCGGCAGGCCGCGCAGGCAGCCGGCACGTTCGAACAAGGACGCCAGGTCGGAATACATGTAGCCCGGGAAACCCTTGCGGCTGGGGATCTCGCCCTTGCTCGACGACACCTCGCGCAGCGCCTCGCAATAGTTCGTCATGTCGGTGAGGATCACCAGCACGTGTTTGCCGCAGGTGAAGGCCAGGTACTCGGCGGCGCTGAGCGCAAAGCGCGGTGTCAGCAGGCGCTGCGTGCTGCTGTCGCTGGCCAGGTTCAGGAACAGCGCCGTGCGTTCCAGCGCGCCGCCCTGTTCGAGGCTGCGTCGGAAGTACTCGGCGCTGTCGTAGGGCACGCCGATGCCCGCGAAGACGATGACGAAGTTGTCTGCCGTCACCCGCTGGGCCGCTCCCGAGGGTGACAAATCCCCGTGGGGGGCGACCGCCGCAAGGCGGTCTTGGGGTCGGGTCTCGCCTCTCAGTCGCGCGTGGCCGGCGATCTCCACCGCCAGCCGGTCGTGCGGCAGCCCGCCGCCGCTGAAGATCGGCAGCTTCTGCCCGCGCACCAGGCTGTTGAGCAGGTCGATGCTGCTGATGCCGGTTTCGATGAAGTCGCGCGGCAGCGCACGCGCCACCGGGTTCATCGGCAAGCCCTCGATGGGCACCTTGTGGTGCACGGCCACCGGCGGGCCGCCGTCGATGACCTGGCCCACGCCGTTGAAAACACGCCCGAGGATGCCGGGGCCGAGGCCGAAGGACAGCGGCTCGCCGGGGAAACGCACCACCGTGCCTTCGAGCGACAGGCCCGAGGTCGACTCCATCACCTCGATGGTCATGAAGGCCTCGTCGATGGCCGCGATGCGGCCCAGGCGCGTGCGGCCGTCGCTGCCGCGCACCTCGACGGCGTCGGACAGCCCGACTTCGAGCGTGCGTCGCAGGAAGAGCAGCGGGCCTTCCAGCCGCGTGGCGGCGCCTTCAACCGTGAGCAGCATCGCGGGGCTCCGGGGCGGTGTCGGGGGTGGTTCCGGTCGCGCTTTCGGGGGCGCTGTCGTGGGCGCCTTTTTGGGCCGCTCCCAGCTGTGCAAATTCACGCTCCAGGCGCGCCTGCAGCTCGACCAGCTTGCCGAGCTCGTCGTCGCCGATCTCTTCGCCCATGCGCTGCAGCGCGCGCAGCCCGGGCAGGCCGGCCAATTGCTCGGGCGTGGCACCGGCGGCGCCGGCGGCTTCGGCCAGCTCGATGAAGCGGCCCAGCAGCTTCATCATCGCCGCCTGGCGTGCCGGGCTGCAGACGCGGTCGATCTCGCTGAAGGCGCTCTGGCGCAGGAAGGCCTCGTTGACGAGTTCGGCGCACAGCAGCGTGAGCTGCTGGCGTGCCGGCAGCGCGTCCTTGCCGATGATGCGGGCCATGCGTTCGAGCTGGGCCTGGTCGTCGAGCAGGGTCAGGAAGCGCCGGCGCAGCGCCAGCCAGCTGCCGTTGCCCTGCGACGCCCACCACGTGGCGAAGCCGCGGGCGTCCTCGGCGTAACTCTGCAGCGGGTGGACGGCCGGGTAGAAGCGGGCCTGGGCGCGTTTGACGTCCAGCGCCCAGAAGGCCTTGACGTAGCGCTTGGTGTGGCTGGTGACGGGCTCACTGAAGTCGCCCGAGGGCGGGCTGATGGCGCCCATCACCGTCACCGAGCCCGGTTCGCCGCACAGCGTGTCGACGAGTGCGGCGCGTTCGTAGAAGTCGGCCAGGCGGCTGGAGAGGTAGGCCGGGTAGCCGCCTTCGCCGGGCAGTTCACCGAAGCGGCCCGAGACCTCGCGCAGGGCTTCGGCCCAGCGGCTGGTGCTGTCGGCCATCAGCGCCACGTGCAGGCCCTGGTCGCGGAAGTACTCGGCCACCGTGATGGCGCAGTAGATGCTGGCCTCGCGCGCGGCCACCGGCATGTTGCTGGTGTTGGCGATGATCACCGTGCGTTCCATCAGCGGGCGGCCGCTGCGCGGGTCGGTGAGGGTGGGGAATTCGTCGAGCACGCCGGCCATCTCGTTGCCCCGTTCGCCGCAGCCGAGGTAGACGATGACGTCGGCGTTGCAGCCCTTGGCCAGCGCTTCCAGCAGCACCGTCTTGCCGGTGCCGAAGCCGCCCGGGATCGCCGCCTTGCCCCCCTGCGCGACCGGGAACAGGCTGTCGAGGATGCGCTGGCCCGTGACCAGCGGCGCCTGCGTCGGCAGGCGGCGTTGCACCGGGCGTGGCACACGCACCGGCCAGACATGGCTCATCGCCAGCTCACGGCGTGTGCCGTCGGCCTGGCGCAGCACCAGCACGGTGTCGGTCTCGGTGTAGTCGCCGGCCGGCATCACGGTCTCGACCACGCCGGCGGCGTCGGGCGGGGCCAGGCAGCGCTGCGCGCGGCCTG
>Ga0105047_10002040_pt1 | contig 36144 bp, 28 predicted proteins | sample MAT04_FD_78384 | JGI IMG/M metagenome (GOLD analysis project Ga0105047, IMG submission 78384) | Freshwater microbial communities from Lake Fryxell liftoff mats and glacier meltwater in Antarctica - MAT-04 (megahit assembly) | ecosystem: Environmental > Aquatic > Freshwater > Ice > Liftoff... | reverse complement strand
TTTCTGCACGCCCTCTACAAAGACGGGGCGGCCATCGATCTCGACGCGGCGCTGGTTAAACAGGGGAATCTGCTCGGTGAGCCACTTCTCTTTCTCGGGGCTGTAGGCGATCGAGATCGTAATGGCGTTGGCGGGTGCGCCGCTGCCGTCGCCGGAGCCGCCGCTCTCACCACACGCCGCGAGCAGGCCGACCAAAAACGTGAACAGCAGCACAAGATGTAGACGTCGCATAGTGGATCCTCAGAAGGCCGTTTGGAGCACGAAGGCCGTTTGGAGCACGAAGGGCGCGAAAATAAGCGAAGGGCGCGAACGCGAACGCGCGAACGTGTGCAGCTTAGTACACTATACATTACGCAGCAACGCGCCAAATGTTGCAGCCCACGCCCTTCGCGCTCCATAGGTTCGCGTTCGTGTCTTTCGCCCTGGTTCGCGCCCTTCGCGCTCCAAACGGCGCGCGCTTGTTACGCAGACGCCGCCCTTCGCGCTCCAAACGGCCCGCGCTTGTTACGCAGGCGCCGCCACGACGTGCGCCAGACCCGCGTGCAGCCCCACCGCCGCTGTGAAGCCGACCGCCGCAAACGCCGCGACGTCGGCGCGCGAGTGGCGCACCTCGCCCGCGCGCTCCGGCACGAACGTGGGCCGCACGGGCACCCCCAGCAGCGCGCCAAGGCCGTTGGCAAGCGCTAGCACGCTGGTCGCCTCGCCGCGCCCCACGTTATACAGCGCGCCCGCCACGCCCGGCAGCGTGGCTGCCGCCCACAGGGCAGCCACAATGTCGCCCACATAGATAAAATCGCGCGTCTGGAGCCCATCGCCATAGATCGTGGGCTGCCCGCCGGCTCGCAGCGCCGCCAGGAAGCGCGGCACCACCGCCGCGTAGGGCGAGGCTGGGTCCTGGCGCGGGCCATAGATGTTGAAGCAGCGCAGGGCCACGGTCTCTACGCCGTAGAGTCGCGCATACAGCGTACACGCCTGCTCGGCGGCCAGCTTCGCGCCGGCGTAGGGCGACATTGGCGCCAGCGGGTCGTGCTCATGCACCGGCAGCCGCGTGGTGTCGCCATACACGGCGCAGGTAGAGGCCAGCACCACGCGCCGCACCCTGCTGTGGCGTGCCGCCTCCAGCACGTTTAGCGTGCCGCCGTGGTTTACCTCAAAGGTTGCCAGGGGCTGCGCCACCGATTGCGACACCGAGACCAGGGCCGCCAGATGGAAGATCGCCTCCACGCCTGTGGCCGCCGCCGTCACCGCCGCCGCGTCGCGCACATCGCCCGTGCGCAGCTCCACCGCCGCGCCCACGTGGGCGAGCCGCTCCGCAACGCCGCTGCTCAGGTTGTCGAGCACGCGCACCTGGCAGCCGCGCGCCACCAGCGCCTCCACCAGATGCGAGCCGATGAACCCGGCGCCGCCTGTGACAAGCACGTGCATTGGATGCTCCGGTGCGCTCTTAGGGCGGATGTAACGACTACGAGCCGGGCATGCTATCCACAGATGCCACCAATTTCCGGCCTATTTCTGGCCCGAGCAGTGCCAGATCCAGCTCTAGATCGTGCAGCCGCGTCGCCTCATACAGCCGGGCCGCTAGCGTCTGCTGGTCGTCGGTCTGGCGATGGATCAGGCCCGTGTCTGGATCGTAGGTGTGTCGAAGCTGCTGCGTAACCCACCAGGCCGGGTTAGCGCCCGAGGCGGCGGCCGGGAAACTTTGCACAGCGAAAGCCACCTCGAAGCCGGGCGGATTGTACGGGTAGCCGAAGCGGTTGTTCTCCAGGCCGCGCACATAGGCGTCGCTACTCACAAAACGCAGAGCGGCAAGCAGTCGGGGGTTCGCCCAGAGCGGATGGGTGGGGAAACGGCTGTGCAGCAGGGCGAAGGCGTACAGGTTGAAGGCGTGGTAGCCGATCTCCTTGGACACCATGTGCGGCTTGCGGCGCAGGCGCTTGAAGGGCTGGGCGACCGCCGACAAGGTCTGGCGCGCTCGGCTCTGGCTGGCCGTCGAGGGCACAAAATGGTTGATCCGCCCCGACGGGTCGACCTTCAGGTGGTAGGCGTGGGTGCAGTCCAGGAAGCGCAGCACCCGGCGGCCCACCTCGTCTTGGGGCGCTGTAGCAGCCAAGGCGCCGCTTGCCGCAAACCAGAGCTGATGGTTAAAGGTCATATCGAAGGGGCCGTAGCTGCCCTCGACGTTCAGGCAGCGCCACAGGCCCGTGCGCTCGTGGAAGTCGTGGCGCAGAAACAGCTCGCGGGCCAGTGCGCCGTGCTGCGGCGCGCCCAGGCCATCGGCGGCGACGGAGAGCGCCTCGATCGCCCAGGCCTGGCCGATCAGCCCGTTACAGAAATCGCGCTGCGGGGCGGTGCGGCAGAGAAAGCTCGCGCCCATCGGCCGGTGCTCAGGCAGCATCAGATACGCCGCAGCCCGCTCGGCGGCGGCGCGCATAGCCCCATCGCCACTCAGCTGCGCCACATGAAGCAGCGTGATCAGCCAGTGCGCCGTGTTCCGCACCGGCGTGTCGCTGTCGTTATATGGGCCATTGTGCCCCGCTGGGAAAGCGCCGTCGGCCTGTTGGAGGCTCAGGGCACGCCGCGACGACTCGTAGAGCAGTTCACTTAGTCGCATACGTCCCCCGGCCCTGCTTCGGGGCTTTCGTTCGCCACTTCTCCGCAAGGCCGCCCAGCGTGGTGGCCGCACGGGCGAGCCAGGCGGCGACCCACACCCGGTAGGGGCTGACCATGCCTTCGACCCCGCTCTGAGCCATCGAGCTGCGCACCGAGCTGAGCGGCTCTGGGAGAAACCCGCGCAGCGTCCGGTAGAGCCTGGCCAGCCTGCCGCCCCCGCCATGCTTGCCGGCGGCGGCAGGCGCAGCGCCAGGGACCACCGCCCGTCCCCGCGCCTCTGCGCGGATAGCGCGCTGGCCGTGCCCAACGCGGTACTGCTTCTTCAGGAGCGCCCTAAGCCGCCGTGTAGGGTGGGCCACCTCCGCCTTTTGGCAGAAGACGAGCTGGAAACCCGCGCTGGTGGCGCGGCGCGTCCAGATCACATCGCCGCCGGAGCGCAGGTCGTGGGGGAAGGGGCCGATGGCCGCGATAACATCCTTGGTCGCAAACAGGTTCGCTGTCTTCGCAACGCCCCGCTCGCGGATGTTGCGCTCCATCTGCATGTTCGCCATAGAGTCGCACACCTCGGCGCCGGTAGGGCGGGGCGAGAAGACGAAGCGCACGTTACCGCCCACAAGGTCGGCGCCGGACTGCAAGGCTGCGACACCTTCACGTAGCCAGGTAGGCGCTGGCGTGCAATCAGAGTCGGTGAACGCGAACAGCTCGCCAGATGCGTGGTGCAGGCCCAGGTTGCGGGCGGCAAACGAGCTCTGGGTGTCGGTCTCGCGCAGCAGCATGACGGGGAACGGTTGCACCGCAGCAAAGCTACCATCGGTGGAGCCATTATCGACCACGATCACCTCATAGCGATCCCGCTGGTAATCCTGCGCCAACAGCGCTTTGACACAGATAGCAATCCGCTGCTCATCGTTATAGACGGGGACAATCACCGAAACAAAGGGCGGCACGGCGTCTGCTTGCATCTGGCTCATCCTTCAATCACTCGCTGGTAGATATCAATCAGGTTATCGTTTAGGCGCGCGTTGTCGAAGTGCGCCTCGACGTGGCCGCGCCCAGCCCGCCCCAGCGCGGGCCAGCGCTCGGGGCGCTCGATCAGGCCCGCGATTGCGCCCGCCAGGGCGTCCACATCGCGCTCGGGCACCAGCAGCCCCGACTCACCTTCGAGCATGCCCTCCGGGAAGCCGTTATGGCGCGTGCAGACCACAGGCAGCCCCATCGCCTGCGCCTCTTGGAGCACCAGGCCCTGCCCCTCCTCATCGCCGTTGGCCGCCGTCACGCTGGCGAGCACAAACAGGTGCGCCTCGGCGTAGAGCTGCCGCACTTCGTCCTGACTTTTCCAGCCGCACAGCTCGATCCACTCGCTGGCGCCCAGCGCGCCGATCAGCTGCTGGAGCTGCTCGCGCTGCCGCCCATCGCCCACAATTTTGTAGCGCAGGCCGGGGTAGCGCGCGGCCACCTGCGCCACAGCGCGGATCGAATACTCCAGCCCCTTCTTCTCGACCAGGCGGGCCGTGGTGAGCAGCCGTACCGGCTCGCCGGGGGCGAGGGTGCGGGGCGCAAACGCAAAGCGCTCCAGATCAACCCCGATCCGGTGCAGCTCCAACTGCTCAGGCGGGCAGCCGATCGCCACGAGCTTCTCGCGCAGGTAGGCGCTGATATGCAGAAAGCGCGTGCCTCGGTGGAACAGCTCAGCGTAGACCTGCGGGCCCTCGGAGCGCACATACGAGGTGATATCGTGGCCGTAGAAGGTTGTCACCAGGGGGCAGCGCAGGGCGCCGATCGCCAGCAGCAAGGCGCCGAGCACGCCGCTGGTGCCGAAATGGGCGTGGACAAGATCGTATGGCCCGCCCGCGAGGAAGGGTTTGACCTGGTGCAGCATGCGCAGCGAGACGGCCTCTTTGCCGAAGCGCGCCACATTCAGCGCGTGGGCCACGGGCGCAGGGTTGCGGCGGCGCACCTGATCTGCGACCAACGCAACCGCAGAGGCCAGCCGCTTCACAGGCGGCTTGGGTGTGACGAGGTAGCGATTATAGTAGGTGGTGCGCTGGATCAGGCCGTACTCCGTGACGTCGCGATGCACGCTCGGATCATTGCGCGGCTGATCCGCGAAGATGTCAACCGTGTGGCCGCGGTCGATCAGCCCCGTGATCTGGTTGATAATAAAGGTCTCCGAGAGCGTCGGGAACCGGTTGACAATAAAGGCGACGCGCATGACCGCTACTTTCGTTTGCCCATGAGCGCGGGGATCTCGCGGACGTTGCGCAGCACGCTTCGGCCATCCGGCAGCAGCAGGAGGGCGCCAAGGCCGACAAGCCCGGCGATAGCAGCGGCGATCACCACATTCAGCAAATTGTTCGGCGTGGCGCCCCAGAGGCGGAATGTGCCGAGGGCCAGGAGGATCACAATGGCGACCATGATGAACGGCGCCATGCAGCGGTACAGATCTTTTGCGCTCACATGGCCGCGGCGACCGACGAACCAGAACAAAAGCGGCGTGCGGATGGTCAGGCCGGTGATACCATAGGCCAAAGCCACACCGACAGGCCCCCAGAACAGGCCAAACACAATCGCGCTAGCCATCAGGGCGGTGTTGATGAAGCCCCAGCGAAACTGCTCGTCGGTGCGGCCCTGGGAGACGAAGAGCCAGCCAGTAGTGGTAGAGACGGGCTCGACCAGGCCGGAGATCGCCAGCAGGGCGAAGAGCAGGCTGACGCCGGCCCACTCTGGCGCCAGCACCACGCCGATGATCCAGTCGGCGGCGCCGATCATAAAGGCCAGCAGCGGCACCGTGAGCAGGCAGATGATCCCGGTGAGGCGGAGGTAGAACTCGCGGTAGCGGGGCGGGTCGGCGTTCAGGCGGCTAAGGGCCGGCATCGCCACGGCGGTAAACGGGTCGCTCACGCGGCGCAACGGCAGCAGCAGCAGGCCGTAGGCCTTGGCGTAGAGGCCGAGCGAGGCCGGGCCGTAGAACTTGCCGATCAGCAGGTTGTCGAGGTTGCGCGCAAAGTAGTTGATCGTCCGGTAGCCGGTGAGGTTGCCGCCGAAGGCCAGCATCGGGAGCACCCCGCTGTCCCAGGCCGGCAGATTGGGCCGCCAGCGACACAGCAGCCACAGGCCGACGATCTCTACCGGCCCCTGGACAAGCAGGCCGGCCACCAGGGCCCAATAGCGCTGATCGGGCGGCAGGGCCGCCGCAGCGCCGAGTGTGACAATGGTGCCGATGATGGTGGCAGCGAGATCGATCTTAACCAGGGCGTCGAAGCGCATCTGGCGCTTGAGCAGGGCCCGGTGCTGTACGGTAAGCCCGCCGAAGACAAAGCCGACCGCGATGGCGGCGGTAACGCCAAGCAGGCGCGGCTCGCCGTAGAACCAGGCCAAAACCGGGGCCAGCGCAGCGGTGATCAGGCCAAGCAGGGCGCCCATGCCCAGATTGATCCAGAACAGCGTGCTCACCTGGCGCTGCTCCAGCTGCTCGCGCTGGATCGTCGCCGCCGAAAGGCCGAGGTCGTTGAACAGCGAGATGAAGCCGGTGACGATCACGACCATGTTGATCAGGCCGCTATCGGCGGGCAGGATCAGGCGCGACAGGATGGCCGTCTCGGTCACGGAAAGCAGCTGCTTACCAACCTGATAGCCGATAGTCAGGGCGCCGCCGCGCACCGTGCGCTGGCCGATGTCGGCCTTGATATGGTCCGTGCGAAAGTGGGACTCGGGCGTCCCCTTTGCACCAAGCTCTTTGGTTGTCGGCGCGGGCACAGACTCCATCAAAGGTTCCTCGGGGCGGTGGGCGCCGACACGGCGGGGCCTACGGCAAAGCGCGGCGAGAGGGCGCTGTACAGGGCGAAATACTGCTCGATCACTGTGTCGATGGCATACTGACGAACCACCTGGGCCCGGCCGGCAGCGGCCTGAGCGGCGAGCGCATCGCCGCGCAGCCCCTCCACCAGCGCGGCGGCGAGCGCGGGCACGTCACCTGGCGGCACCAGACGGCCAGTGACGCCGTCGCGCACCACTTCCATCGTGCCGTCAACGGCGGTGGCGACGCATGGCAGCCCGCAGGCCTGGGCCTCCAGCAGCGCAACGGGCAGCCCCTCGGCGTAGGAGGGGAGCACGAAAAGGTTGGCGGCCTGCAGCGCAGGGCCTACATCGTCGCAGGCCCCTGCGAAGAGCACATCCTGGGCGAGGCCGAGCTCGCGGGCCTGCTGCTCCAGCGCCTGGCGCTCCGGGCCATCGCCCAGCAGCAGCAGGCGGGCGTCTGGCAGGGCGCCCTTCACAGCGGGCCAGGCCCGCAGCAGCACGTCGAGCCCCTTCTCGGACACCAGGCGCCCGCTGTAGACCACAATCCGGCCCTGGGGCAGCCTCAGCTCGCGGCGCCGGGCATCCCGCTCCGCCGCGCTCACGGGGTGCAGGCGCGCCACATCCACGCCGTTGGGGATGGCCCACAGCCGGGCGGGTGGCACGCCCGCATCGCGCAGCTCGGCGCTGATGGCCGGGCTGATGCAGACAAAGGCGTCAACCCAACGCCGCGCCAGGGCCAGGCGAACGCGGCCCGTGAGCGGGCGCCGCAGCGTGAGCACACCGATGTCGCCGATCGGGCCGCTACGATGCGGCATCACCACCAGCGGGCGGCGGGTGAGCAGCCGGGCGAGCAGGCCAATCGTCATTGGCGAGATCATCTGGTGGCAGTGGAGCACATGGTAGCGCCCGCGCAGACGCCATAGCAGGGCCACAGCCGCGAGGATGAAGCTGAGGGCTGCCATCGCTTTACCGGCGTCGCCCGCGCCCACCCGGTAGGTCGGCACGCCAGACACCTGCTCGTAGCGGGCGAGGCCCTTGTAGTGACGCGTCACCACAAAGGCGTCCACGCCGCGCACGCGCAGAAGCCGCGCCGTATCGAGGGCCACGCGCTGCGCGCCCCCGATCGAGGGGTAGAACACACTCGAGATCATCGCTACGCCCGTCACAGTTCGGCTTGCCATACCCACGCTCCAGCCAGCTGGCCTATTTTACGGCGACGACTTTGCCCAGAAACTTGCGCACCGGCAAGCCGCGGCCAATCCGCCTGTGCAGCGTATATGGCAGCCACCCTAGCAGCAGCTCGATCAGCCTGATCAGCAGGATTGGCAGCTTCAGCTGCCAGCGCCCCAGCGTAAGCAGGGTGTACACCCGCCGAAAGCCCACGCCGCGCAACAGATCTGTCAGCTCGCCGCTCGTATACTCTTTGAGATGCAGGCACGTCGCCTCCTGGTCGAAAAAGCGCGAAACGTCGTGGGGGCCACTGAGCCGGTTTGGCGTAATACAGAGATACTTGCCCCCCGGCACAAGTGCCGCATAGATCTGCCGCAGCTGTGCAAGCGCGTCGTCTGGGTGAAGATGCTCCATCACCTGATTACTGTACGCCAGGGTGACACTCGCGGCGGGCACTGGGATGCTCGTGCCATCGGAAAGCAGCAGAGTGACATTGGCAGGCGCCTCGACGCTGCGCACAATCTCCTCCGAGACCTCCACAGCATACACCTGGCGAACGAAATGGGCGACAGCAATGGAGATCTGGCAATCGCCGGCGCCGATCTCCAGAAAGGTGCTGCTTGGCGCAAGCAAGGGGCGCAGCAGCCGTAGCTGGTCGGCGACGATCCGCTCACGGGTCGCGACATCCTGCTTGAGCAGCAGCTGGGGGTGGTGAGGCACGCTCTGGAACAGCTCGTTGTAGGTTGCGGCGTACAGCTGCTTGCGCTCCTCGGTGCTTGCGTTGCGCAGCCGATCTGCGAGCACACGCTCGATCTCGTAGTGCTCCCGTCGCTGCTCAAGGCTACGACGAATGCGCTGTGGTGCTTTTACCTGGCCCATGGCGCGCCCCCTTGATTGACACAAACACTGTGGATGCGGCCACTATGAGGCCCTTGAGGCCCGGCGCACCATGCCTGTGCGCGCCCGGAGCAGCTCCGCATACAGGGCCTCGTGGCGTGTGGCGAACGCTGCCATCCCCAAGTCGCGCCTGGCAAGCGCCCGTGCGGCCAGCCCAAGCCTGCGCCGCAGCGCCGCAGCGCCTGCCAGGGTGGACAAAGCCTCAGCGAGTGCTTGGGGGTCGCCGGGCGGCACCAGCATGCCATTCACGCCGTGCTCGACCAGATCGCGGCAGCCGCCGACATCGGTGAGCACCACGGGCCGCGCGGCGGCCATCGCCTCGACAGCAGTGACAGGCAGCCCCTCCCAGCGCGACGAAAGCACAAAGATGTCACTCTCGGCCAGCACGGTGGCCACATCGCTGCGCACGCCCTCGAAGCGCACGCGCCCTTCCAGGCCAAGCGCCGCCGCCTGCGCCCTCAGCTCTTGCTCCAGCCGTCCCTGGCCCACCAGGCGTAGACGGGCCTGCGGGTAGCGAGCCAGCACCAGCCGGAACGCCTCTAGCAGCAGCCCGTGGGCTTTCTGCGGGTTCAGCCGCCCGATCGTCGTGATCACAAGCTCCGCATCGTCACCGCTTGCAGCAGGCGCTGGCACGGCCAGAAAGGGGTCGAGCGGCACGGCGTTCATGATCGTGACCACACGCGCGGCGGGCAGGCCCCAGGCCTTGAGGTACAAGCCGCGCAGATGCTCCGAGACAGCCACGAGCCGGTCGGCGGCGTAGCGGGCTGTCAGTCGCTGGAGCAGGCGGCGGTCGAGGCGCTGCCGGTCGTAGTCGTAGGGCTCGTTGTGCAGCGTGGAAACCACAGGCCGCCTAGTGAGCCGCCCCACCAGGCGACCCACCACGTCGGCGTACGTCAGATGCGTATGGATAAGATCCACATGCTGGGAGCGCACAAGCCGGGCGACGGCGACAAACGCAGCAGGGTCGTAGAAACGCCGCGAGCCCACCACAGTCACTGGCACAGCGAGGGCCTCGAACGCGGGGCGCAGCAGATTGCCGCGCAGCTCGCCGAGGCCGCAGACACTGATAGCGAAGCGCTCACGGTCGATCTGCCCGGCGAGGCCGAGGATCAGGCGCTCGGCGCCGCCAACAGAGAGCGAGTCACAAAGATGGAGAATGCGATACGGGCGACCCATACTGGTGTACCTAGCGCACATGGCGGAGGGTGCCTGTGTGGGCACGCACCCGCGCCCAGGCCCTGGCGTAGCGCAAGCCCAGGAGCACCCCGATCACCTGGCAGCGCTGCGCAGGCCCGCGCAGACGCCTATCGGTAAGGATGCCACGAATCTTGCGCGCCGGGGGCAGCAGATCCTTCGCTAGGGCCTTTGTGAGCGCGGGGAGCGCGCCGCCTCGCCGGGCGCGCAGCCGCTCGATGCCATTCGTCACGCGCGTTATCTTGTGGGCCAGCTCGCCGAACGAGCGGCGGGCGGGGTGGCGCACCCGCACCTCGTCGGCGTAGATCAGCTCCAGACCGGCCGCATAGACCCGCTGGCCCCACTCCCGATCGCCCCCCGAGGTCAGGCTCGCGTCGAAGCTCCCCACCAGATCGAACACCTCGCGCCTGGTAAAGAGGTTGGCCGTGGCACCATAGTGATCGCGCTCAACATAGCGCTGCTGCGGGAAGGCGGTGACGCTCTCGTACAACTCTGTGGCGGTGGGCCGCAGCGGGTCGTGGAAGAAGAGCGTAATCCCGCCCGCCACCAGCCCGCAGCCAGGGCTGGCGTGCAGCCGGGCCACACCACGCGCAATCCAATCGGGCTCGGGGACGCAGTCGGAGTCGGTGAAGGCGAGGATGGAGCCGACGGCGAGCGCGAGGCCCACGTTGCGGGCGGCGTAGGAGCCAGGGCGGGCCTCGTGTGCGAGCCGGGCCGTCGGCAGTGCCGTTAGCGCCGCGCCGGGGTCGTCGCTGGAGCCGTTGTCCACCACCACCACCTCGAAGCAATCAGGCGGGTAGCTCTGGCAGACCAAAGCCTCCAGGCAGCCACGCAGCCGCTGGGCGTCATTGAACACGGGGATGATCACGCTTACGAAGGGTAGCGTGGCAGGCGTACACATCAGAGGCCACCTTCCGTCGGCCCACGCGGGCAGGGCAGCCGCTTGATCACCCCGCTCCGCTGCTGCGGATCGACCGTAACCAGGGCACAGGCAAAGCGGCGCATCCATACGTCGCCCTCCTGGTAGCGTGCGCCCTGGGGCGAGCCGAGATCTTGCTCGTACTCCGGGTACCACCAGATTGTCTCATAGCTATTAGTGTGCGTGTAGCGGAAGGTAGCGCGCTGGTCGGGCGTCGTAACGAGTAGATATGAGGCCAGGCTCAAGCGCATCCGTGCGAAGTCGTTCTGCTCGCCCTGGCCGTACAGCACCACACGCTTCCCTTGTGCCAGCGTGCGCTCGGCGCGCACTAGCATCGCCTCCCAGGCGGCGACAGGCAGTGGGTCGCCGCGCGCCCAGCCGGTGGCAAAGTTCTCCTCCTGGATGCCATCCAGCTCCGGCCTGTAGCGCTCCCAGGCGTCGTCGGTCGGGGCGGCCTCTACAATGTTGCCCCAGAGCTGGTACATAGGAAAGGCCGCTCTGATCGCACGCAGCATGCCGACGACCGCCCCCTGCCAGGCCTCGACAGAATCGTACTCGGCCACACCGTCCCTGCCGTTGTCCGCGCGGTCCTTGATGTAGGTGTAGGTGGCGGCCACATTGTCGAGGAACAGGCTATCCCAGCCCGCATCGCCCTGGCTGCGCATCTGGGCGATCCAGAAGGCGCGGAACCCTGCGGAGCCGGGGTTCATAAAATACTGATACGCGTGGCTGCCGTCCCAGAGCCGCTCCTCGGTGTAAAGCCGCTCGCCCTTACCGTTGTGCAAGAACCAGTCCTCGTGAGGATGCACTTGCTTGCAAAAATCCCGCGTAAACATGACATTGTTTTGGAGCGGCGTGTAGGCATCCTTGCAGTCCTCGTTGCTTCGCCGCAAGGGGCCGGGGCCGACAATCTGGAACAGCAGCATGTATTGGGGCAGGACATTCGTGTAGCCCAGGTCGCGCACCTCGTCGCGCAGCTCCTCGGCGCCGTAGCGCAGCATAAGCCAGTCGATGTGCTCGGCCAGAAACTTGGCATCTAGGCTCTCGGTCGCGTAGTGCTGGAACGCGATTTTGGGCGTCCAGGAAGCGCTGGAGGCCGCTGCGAGCGGCTGCGGGGGCTTCGGCCACCAGACCTCGCCCAGAGCAGGCGCGGCTGTGGGTGCGATCATGCCCAGGCCCAGGCCCACGAGCACGCCCAGCGTAAGCATCAGCCAGACGATCCTAAGGCTGCGGAGCGGCTCAGTACGCATAACCTACCCGTGGGGCGCTGGCCACGCGGGCGGCGCGCTCTAAAGCCGGAGCCATGCGCGCCACCACGTGATCCCAGCTGTGGTCGCCTTTGATGGTAGCCTGGGCGCGCCGCCCCATCTCCTCCGCCAGGCGCGGGTCGCGCAGCAGCGTCACGATGGCAATGGCGAGCGGGTCGGCGCGCTGGGCGGGCACCAGCAGCCCCGTCTGCCCGTCGTTGACGATCTCTGGGGTGGCGCCGTGGTCGCTGCTGATGCAAGGGAGTCCGTACGCCATAGCCTCGAAGAAGACGTGGCCCCACGGCTCGAAGATCGAGGGCATCACGAAGAGCGTGGCCTGGGCGTAGAGCTTGGCGAGGGCGGCCCGGTCGCTCACGTGGCCGAACCAGCGAACACCGCCGGGCAAGGACGCGGCGGGCCGCTTCGGGCCGACGATCCAAAGCTGAGCGTCGGGGAGGATCGCGCGCACATGCTCCCAGGCCCGCAGCAGCGACTGCCCGCCCTTCCGTGTGAAGTCGCTGCCCACAAACAGGGCAATCCTGCGGTCGTAGCGCTTGTCGTCGAGGGCGACTGGCTGGAAGTTCGCGCCGCCGCCCACGCGCATCACGCGCTCCGGGTCGCAGCCGTAGTCATCGATCATCGAGCGGCGCAGGAACTCGCTGCGCGGAAACAGAAAGGCGGCCTGCCGGTACGTGGCCCGCTCCAGCTCCACCCAGGCGTCGCGGGTGCGTCCCCGCAGCGGCGCCCACTGGGGAAAGTAGCGCTCGGAGAGCAGGTACGTGTTGTCGGTGTGCAAGACGTAGGGCCTGCCAGCGCTCAGAAGCCCTGGCGAGAAGAGTGTGTGCAGCTGCATGATCAGATCGTAGGAGCCATCGATACGCTGCAAGCGCGCCTCGGCGATCGCAGTGCGGCGCCGAAACATCTCCAGGCACATGCTGGCGCGGGCCCGCCAGGTTTCGCGGTTGGGGTGGATGTAGCGCAGCTTAGTGAGGTATAGGTCGAGCCGCGATGGCGCGGGACGCACGACGCCCACCACCTCGAAGCGCCGGTCGAGTGCGGCGAACAGGCCGGAGCTCTTAGCGCTCGGCTGGGCGCGGAAGTTCGTCACGCGCTCCATCGTCAGGCCAAGGATGCGGATCGGGGATCGCTCGCTCATGGCCGCTGCTCCGCGTTGGTTGAGGCAGGCGTCGCAACCTTGGCGCGGCCTTGGGCACGGCGGCCAAATGGCAGCAGGGCCAGCCCGCAGCCCGCCAGCAGGGCCACACCGGGCAGGACCGGCACCCGAAAGCGGCTATTCGACTCGGCGCCCGCCGCCAGCCCGATGAAGTAGCCGCTCACCACGAGCAGCAGCGCCAAGGCGAGCCAGCGCCGCTCGCGCAGCAGCCGCACCCCGCCGACCACAGCACCAAGGTAGACCACACACAGCAGGGTGGCACTCCACGCTAGCGCAAAAAGCTGCGCTGGCCCCATCTGCCCAACCCGGCCCAGCGCCTTGCCTAGCATGCTCGGCTCGTTCATCGTAGACTTGCCGGGGAAGCACTCGAACGCGGTGCTTGTCTGGTCCAGGAGCGTGCAGGTGATCGTGTAGCCAGGGTCTACGAGGATGCGGGCGACACCGAGCGTCAACATCTTGAGCGTGGCGCCGGGGTGGGCGCGGAAAATCCCCAAGGCCATCTCCCGCTGGAGGGCCACAGTCTCGGCGGTGCTAAGGCCTTGCGCTGCCACGGCGCTGTTCATCTGCTGCTCAAGCCGTGCCCACGCCTCATCCTGGCTGATATTTTCCACATCGGCCAGCACGGCGCGAGCCCGGTAGAAGATCAGGTTCGTGTCGCTGATCGTCGAGAGCGTAAAGACGCCTGCCACCTGGTAATTGCGGTAGGCCCAGCTGTAGGTAAGCGCGAGGCTCAGTGCGATGAACACGGCGCCGCCGCCGAGCGCGCTGCGCCAGCCCGCCTTGCGCCAGACCACCGCAAAAAGTGGCAGCAGGACGATCGGCAAAAACTGGCTGATCGGCCGCATAAGGGCGGCCAGCGCAAGCACGACCGCCGACCCAAGCACGGCCCTCCAGTCGAGCGTGCGCCAGTAGCGTGCCAGCAGCCAGAGCCCCGTCACCAACAGCAGTGTGAAGATCGTCTCGGTAAGCATCCTGTTGGCATTCATCGCCGAGACGGGGTCGAGGGCCACGATCAGCCCAGCTGCGAGGCCGGCCATAGGGGGCAACGCCAGCTCGCGGGCCAGCAGATACAGCACCACGGGCGTCAGCGAGCCAAGCAGCAGCTGGATCAGCATGGCGAGCCAGGGGCTATGGCCGCCAACGCCGAACACTGCCGCCAGAAACAGCGGGTACAGCGGGGTGCGGTCAAGGTCTGGCGTAAGTGGCGGTGCGGCCTCACTGGCGAGTTGGCCGTAGCGCAGCAGGTTCAGCGCCCGCCGATCATAGCCGTCGGAATCGTAGGTGTAGAACTTGCGCGGATCATGCGCGATGTAGCCGAACACCAGAAGCCGCAGGGCGACGGCGGCCAGAAACAGGCTAACAAGCGGGCGTCGCAGCGGGGGTCCTAGAAGCTGTGCGGCGTGCGTAGTCATGCGTGGGACTTTCTAGGCAAGGGGGGCGCTGAGCGCTTCCTAATGAGCTACCTCTCCTCGCCCCGTAAGGGTGAGGGGCAGGGGGTGAGGGTCCGCAGCTGTCGGCGCCAGGCTTGATCCGGCCAAACGCATGGCGACCAGCGAGCAGGCCGCAGCGATGTCCACCTGAAGCCAGAAGAAGCGCGTGTAGTCGCCGTGCAAAAAGATCGCGGTGACGGCGTAGCAGATGAAGCTGATCCGCAGGGCCGTAGCCAGCTCCGCCATGCGCTCGTTGCCGACCGCTTTGAAGGCTAGCCTGGCCCGCCGTAACGAGATCAAGGTGACAATCATCACCCCGCCGATCACAAGCAGGCCCAAAACGCCATGCTCAGCAGCGATCTCCAGGTAGTAGCTGTGGGCATTGCGGGTGTCCACATCTACATCGCTGCCGTAGCTGGTGACATATTTGCGGAACAGGGCAGAGTAGTTATCAGCGCCCACCCCGACCAAGGGGTGGTCAAGAAACATATACACGGCCATCTGCATCTGGATCTCGCGCCGCTCGAGCGAGGCGTCGCGCTCGCCGGCCTGGCGTTCACCGCCGGGCAAGAGCGAATACAGGGTGGTGAAGCGGGCACGTAGCTCCGGCGGGGAGTTATTCAGCGCAAACAGCAGCAGCGGCAGCAGCAGCAAGTAGCGCCAGTTCAGGCGCGAACGGACCGCAAGCAGCACTACCATTACGATGAGGGCCAGGTAAGCGCCGCGCGAGAAGCTCAGGGCTGCGCCGGCCAAGCAGGCGAACGCCGCGTAGCCGCCTATCACTCTGGCCAGGATTGTGCGTGCGTAGAAGGCCGCCCAGAGCCCAATCGGCACCAGCACGAGCATCTGCTGGCCAAAGGCGTTCGGCTCGTTAATCGGGCCGCCGGCGCGGGCTCGGTTCGAGACGCCGTCGGCGATCTGGCCGATCGAGGAGCGGGCGAAGCCGCCGAAGCTGTTCCCATAGCTCCTGGTCAACTCCTGATACAGCGTCAGGCTGGCGAGAACCGCGCCGACAAGCAGCATCGCCAATACGCCACGCGCGAGCCAGCGCTCCGTCGTAAGCGTGTTCATCACCACGAACAAGAGCAGCAGCTCCTTAGTGACGTCGATTACCACCAGCCAGGTGCGCTCAGGGTGCTCTGCGTACCAGAGGCCGGCACACACCACCAGGGTATACGCAAGCATCCACCAAAGCAGCGGGTGTGTGGCAAGGCGGAAGCCAGGCGTCATGACGCGCTGGTATAGCACCACCAGTACTAGCAGCACCACGATTGATTTCGCCACTGACGGTGCGCCCTGGAACTTCACCAGCACCTCGGAGACGTAGCCCCAGGTGATTGCGAGCAGAGCTACGGTGAGCAGTTCTGGGCGACGCAGGCCGACCACGGCGACGACCGCAGCCACCGGCGCGCCCATAATCAGGGCGATTGGCAGGTCGCGGCTTAGCAAGAAGCCGTAAGCTGCGCACACGAGCAACACAGCCAGCCCCAAGGCCAGCGAGACCAGGGGTGTCTGTTGCAGGCGCGCCGGGAACGATGATCGCCACTTCAACATCAGCCTCTCCTCAACTCACAGCGCGGCTTGTCGCCGCGAACAGCTCAGGCCGCACCGCCTGCCATACCTCATTGGCCACCGCTTCGGGTGTGGCCGTCCCATCAACAACCCTGGCGTCCAGGGCCGTCGCCATGGCTTGGTACAGCGGCACGCGCCGCTCAAGAAACGCCACGTCCACCACGTCGGTGCGTCGCCCAAAGGCGACCTCCGCCGGAAGGTCGATCAGAAACCACAGGTCGGGCCGGGGCACCGGCCAGAAGCGCGGCAATCGCAGCGCTGTGGGCAGTTCTGCGGGCGCGCTTCCGGCCAGCACCGCGATGCCGATCAGCGAGTCGTAGATGTAGCGGTCGCAGACCACGATCCGGCCCCTGAGCAGATGGGGCAGGGCCACCACCAGGATCTCCGCCGTGTGCTCGATCAGCGAGATCAGGCGCCACACAGCCCGCACGGGTCGCCGTCGCAGCATGCGCCCGGTGGAGCGCAGGTAGGCCCGATACTGCGCGGCGGCGTCGGGGGGCGGCCCTGCGTCGGCAGCCGTGCGCTCTAGGCGCGGCGCACGCAGCAGCCGCTTCGCCAGCCAGATCAGGGGGCGCGTCAGGTAGGCCCTACCGCCCGTCCAAACATAGCGCGCCGGGTGGCCGGCCTGCTCCAGGCGCGCAACCAGCTCGCGTGCCTGAAGGGTTTTGCCTGAGCCATCGATTCCAGTAAAGCAGATAAGCATCAGTCGCTCCAGAGCACGGGCCTTACGGCCCGTGCCAGTCCTGCCGCAGCTCCTAGCGACGCAATGCGGGTAGGTAGAGGCTGTACGGTGCCTGCCCAGGGATGCGCGTCGCCGTGGGCGTGTTGGTTGGCTGCGGGGTCTCACCGGGCGCAAGGGTGCTCGTTGGTGTCGGCGTATTCGTGGCCGTGGGCGTGGAGGTCGCCGTGGGCTGCGGGGTGAGCGTCGCGACAACGCCCTCGCCGACGCGCAGGTTACGTGCGAACTCCGAAGTATTGCCGCTCTGGTCGGTGCCCGTTGCCGTGAGCAGCTGGCCCACGTTCACGCCGCTGATCGTCACCGCGAACTCCCCGCCACCTGTGGCGATCCCGTCGCCGACAAAGGTGCGCCCCTCGCCGCTGTTCTCGCCGCCGGGGTCCGGCAGCTGCGACTTATCGGAGATGAAGATCTCGACGCGGCAGTTCGGGCAGGTGGTGCCCACCACTAGCGTCGTGTTCGCGGCCAAGATCAGCGGGCGAACCAGGCCCTGGTTGCCGATCGGGGCCGGGTTAGCGAGGTTTGTCAGCTTGATCCCCTCGCGGAAGTTGTTGAAGCTGCTGTTCCTGCTAATCGTGTTGAAGTAGGTCTCGCCGAAGAGGTTGTGGTCGGCGTCCGACTCCGTGCTGATCACCACGCCCCGGTCGCCGTTAAAGGCGATAGTGTTGTTGCGGACGATGTTGTGATGGCTTCCGCCCATGATGAAGACGCCGTGGCGCCCGTTGGGTCGCGCGCTGCCGTCGGGCAGCAGGCCGATGAAGTTGTCGTAGATCTGGTTCTCGCTGGCGAGCACATAGGCCCGCACGCCGCTCTGGGCGTTGCCGCCGATCACGTTCTTGTAGGCGAAATTGTTGTTGGCCTGATCCTCGAACGAAACGCCGTTGTTGCCGTTTGCCGCTATCTCGCCGTACGCGTCGAGGCCGAAGTAGTTATTCACCACCCGGTTGTACTTGGTAAGAACGTTGTGGGAGATCTCGATGCCATCGGACACATTGCCGGCGACGATGTTGCGCTCCAGCTCGCTCTCGCCGCCCAGCCAGTTGTTATTGGCCCCGTCCTCGAAGTCCACACCATCGGCCTGGTTCTTCGAGAGGCTGGTGCCATTGCTTAGAATGCGCCGACCGCTCTGCGACACGCCGATGTAGTTGCCCACGATCCGGTTGAAGGCCGAGTCCTGGCGCTCGATATGAATGCCGTCATTGCCATTGCCGGCGACGATGTTGCGCGCGGCATTCACCTCGGCGCGCGTCGTGCAGGGCTGGAAGCTACCGGCGTTGTCGAACGACCCGCAGCCGATCACAGTATACGAGGCGCCGAACTGGAGCCTGATGCCCTCGCCGTGGTGTGTGCTGCGCGGCTTGCTGATGAAGGTGTTGGGCGCGTCGGTGCCGATGAAGTTGCCCTGGATCTGGTTGTAGAGCGCGCCCGGCGCAGACAACTCAAGCGCCCGGTCCCAGTTGTAGAGCGCAAGCCCGCGGATCACAACGTTGGCGGACTTGATCTCGATGCCGTTCACACCGTCGCGGGCCGGGAACGATGTGCCGTTCACACCGAACTTTGTGCCGACGATCTCCACCTTGATCACGGCGTTGCCGTCAATGTCGTTGCTGTTCGCCTGGGCACCGCACTGCGAGTAGCCATCGATCACGGTGCCGAGGCCAGAGGAGTCGTCGATCTGCAGCCAGCGCTCAAAGTCTAGGTTTGGCAGGATACGCACGATCGCCGGGCACACGTCGCCAGGATCACGCACATTGAAGCTGATCACGGCCCTGTAGGGGGGCGTGCGCGGCGCGTTGCTCTCCTGAACCGCCGCCTGGAGCGTACAGGAGCCACTGATGGTGGCGCAGATGCGGTCGCCCTTGTTGGCGTCGCCGAACGTAGTGCTATTCGGGTTACCCGAGGCGGCCGAGTTCACCACAAACGGCAGCTCCGGCACCTCGGCGTTGGGCTGCATCGCGTCGCGTGAGGCAATGGCCGCGAGGCCTGTAGGCGTGGTGGCCTGGCCAACCTGCGCCGCCAGAAGCTGCACGTCGGCCACATCGGTTGCGCCATCGGCGTTCAGGTCGGCGCTGACACCGCCAAGGCCGAGGGCGCCGCCTTCACTCGCGGTGTTCCAGCTCTCGGCCGCCACGTCCAGGTCGGCGCTATTGACCACCTGATTGCCCGTGAGATCGAACTGCGCACCAGTCAGCGTGGCGGGCTGGGCCACGGCGTGGCGCGAGGCGCTCACCGAGAGCAGCAGCGCGATGCCGAGGGCCGCCCCTGGGACGCCCAACCAGCGGCGTGAAAAGAGCTGCTTCATGTCACTTCACCTCACCTCTTAAGTAGTGGGAGCCAGAGCTTGTACGGGAGCGCGTCCGGCGATCCGCCTGCGCCGCCAGTGCCGGTCGGCGTCGGCTGCGGCGTCTCGCCAGGGGCCAGGGTTGCGGTTGGTGTGCTGGAGGCCATGGGATCGCTGGTTGCCGTCGCCGTGGCGGTGGAGGTCGCGGTGGCAGTGGCGGTCGCCGTGGCGGTGGCGGTCGCCGTGGCGGTGGGTGTCGCGGTGTCCGTCGGCGTGGGTGTGATCGTTGGGATGGGCGTGAAGGTTGGCCCCGGCGGCAGCGGCTGGATCTCGCCGGCCTGCACCCTGATGTTTCTGCTAAACTCCGAGGTGTTCCCTGTAAGATCGGTGATCGTCGCCGTGAGCAATACGCCCACCGGCGCGCTGATCGCGATATTGAACTGTCCATCGGCGCCAGTGGTGCCGCTGCCCAGGTAGGTCTTGCCTTCGCCAGAGGGTTCGCTGTCGTTCAACGAGCTCTTGTCGGCGATGAAGACCTCGACGGTGCAGCCGACGCACCAGGTGTGGCGGCCCACAGCCAGGCTGCTGCTGGCCGCGCTCAGCTGTGGCTCTGGCATGTTCTTGTTGCCCCAGAGCGTGCGCCCCCCAGATGTTTTGGTGTTGAGGTGGATGCCATCCTCCTGATTTGCGTAGATGCTGTTCTGGCTGATTGTGTTGTAGTAGGTCTCGCCGATCCAGCCATTGCCTACATCGGAGAACGGGTCGATGTCAATACCCTTGGCTCTGTTGTAGGCGATCACGTTGCGGGCGATCAGATTGTGCTGGCTGCCGCCCATCACGTACACGCCATCGTCGCGGTTCGGGGCCGGGGTCGTACCGTCGGGCAGCAAGCCGACAACGTTGTCCGTCACTTGGTTATTGTCGGCGAGTACGTAGAAGCGGAAGCCGGCCCGGTTCCCCGCCGTGTAGTTCTTGTAGGCGAAGTTGTTGTTTACAGTATCCTCGAACGAGACGCCATTGCCGACGTTGCCAACCACGCGCGTGCCCGAGGCATCCAGGCCGAAGTAGTTGCCTACCACGCGGTTGCCCTGGGTGCGCCGGCTGTGCGAGATCTCAATGCCTTCGGAGCCGTTGCCGCTAATAATATTGCGCTCCAGCGCGCTCTCGCCGCCAAGCCAGTTGTTCGCGGCGCCCGCCTCGAAGTCCACCGCGTCGCCCTTATTGGCGAGTACGCTCAGGCCGTCCTGCTTGAGCCCGATGTAGTTGCCCACGATCCGGTTAGCCTCCGGCGAGCCGGTATCGGGGTTGCCCTCGAAGTGAATACCGTCGTTACCGTTGCCAGACACGATGTTGCGCGCCGCGTAGGCCTCGCCCGCATCGGTACACGGCTGGAACACTAGGTTGTCGTCGTACGAGCCGCAGCCGAGCACGTTGTAGCGGGCGTAATACCAGATCCGCAGCCCCTCGCGGTGATGCGTCGTGCCAGAAGTCAGCTTGTAATTGTTGTCGGCGCTGGTGCCGAGGAAGTTGCCCTGGAGCCGGTTGAAGTTGGCGCGGCTGCCGCTGATCAGCACCTGGTGGTCCCAGCGGAAGAGCGACAGCCCGCGGATCAGATTGCGCGACGAGCGAATCGTGATGCCGTCTACGTCGTCGCGAGCCGGGTAGTTATTCGGCCCAAAGCCACCGTCGATCTGAATCTTGATCACGGCGTTGCCCGTCACCGGCTCGCTGTTAGGCCGCGCACCGCACTGGGTGTAGCCATCGATCGTCGTCTCGTCGTCTTCCAGCAGAAAGAACTCGGTCGCGTCCTTGCTCGGCTTGATCGTCACCATCGCCGGGCAACTCCCGTCCGTCTGGCGAACGTCGAACTTGATCGTATCCGGGCCGGAGCGCGCGTTTGACTCCTGGAGCGCCGCCCGCAGCGTACAGGCTCCAGCCGATGGGCTGCCCGATGAGGTGCTGCACACCCCGTCGCCGGGCGAGCTGTCGTTGTCGCTCAAGGCCGAGGTAACAGTGAAGGTGCGCGCCTCCAGCGGCCCCGCGTTGGGAAACAGGGGCGCTTCGCCGAGGCCGAGCTGCGTAGCCAGCTGCTGCACATCGCTTACGCTGATGCAGCCGTCGCCATCAAGATCGCGCCCAGCAAGATTAGCAGCCACGCAGAGGCCGCTCGCCTGCAGGCGGTTCCAACTATCACGTAGCGAGGCAGCGTCGTTGTAATCCACACGACCGTTGCCAGTTAGATCGAAGCGTGGGTCGGGGGCGCTCCCGCTCTGGGCTAGAGCGGGCGTTACGCTTGCCAGTGCCAGGCCAAGCGTCAGCAGAGATCCAAGCAGCACGCGCCAGGCAGAAGTGGCTGAAAAACTCATGGGAAGCAACCTCGGGTGCAACGTAGTAGGTTATTGAGCGTCGGCGGGGCGAACTTCGAGCACAAACGGGGCTGTAGAAACCGCCAACTTAGTGCCCTGAGGATCCACCAGCTGCACGCCGTCTAGTGTTAGCGTGTAGCTGCCCGCGGCGTTGCTATAAAACTCCAGCACGCCGAGCTGCACCCTGCCGTTCAGGCCGCGCTCCACGCGCTCGGTACCATTCAGCAGGCCGGCGCAATCGACGACCGGGCAGGTGGCCGCCCCAAGCGCGACGGCGCCGTCGCTCATCACGGGGCCAAGCGGCAGAATGCCGCGACCGCTACGCCCCAGATCCTGCCCCACCGTCGCGCCCGTCAGCCGCAAGTCGCTCTGGTCGTAGCGCACTGTCCCCTGGAAGCCAGCAAGATCGCTGACGTTTCGTGCTTCGATGCGCACCGTGATCAGCTCACCGGCGCGGACGTCGCCCTCGGGCACAAAGACCACAGCCGTCTCGCCGGTGGCGCCCACAATCCCCGAGCGCGCAAGGACGCCAAGTGCCACCAGGACACACACAGCGGCAGCCACAAGCAGCGTGGCGCGCATCCGGGGCAGCGATGTTATACGGTTCATATTCTTCTCCTTCTTCACCTGTTGGGTTATCATTTAGCGATCAGCGGAAGCCAGGCTCTGTAGGTGGGCGCTTCCCCACGAATAACGGTGGGCGTGGCTGTTGGTCCTGGCGAGGCCGAGGATGGCGTGGACGTCGGCCCTGTCGCGGTTGGGGTGGCTGGCGCTCCAGGTGTGGTGTTCGTCGCTGGCGTCTCCGTGGGTGTTGGCATCGCCGTAGGTGTTGGCATCGCCGTAGGTGTCGGCTCTGCGATCACTGCATCTGTCACGGCGATGTTGCGCGCGAACGGCGAGGTGTTGCCGTTGCTGTCGGTGGCTGTGCCAGTCAGGATCTGGCCAAGCGTCACGCCTTCGATGTTGCCGATGAAGAGTCCGAACGCGTCGGCCCGAGCCTCGCCGACGAACTGCATCCCCTCGCCACTGGCGTCACTCAGCTCCGATGTATCGGCGAGAAACAGCTCTACCAGGCAGTTGGCGCAAGTTTGCCCCTCGGCGCGCAGCGGGTTGGCCCGCAGCAGCCTGGGCGGCGCCAGGTTCTCGTTCGGGATCAGGCCCGCTCGCCCGTAGAGCTCGATCCCCGCGCCGCGGTTCAGGAAGATGCGATTTCGGCTCAAGGTATTGAAATAGGTCTTGCCGATATAGTTATTATCTTTATCGGAGGTGCTGGCGAGGAAGATGCCGTGCTGTGGGTGGTGCGCAATCAGGTTCTCGGCTACCAGATTATGGTTGCTGCCGCCCATCACATAGACCCCATGCTGCTGATTGGGCAGCGGGCTCGTGCCGTCGGCGGCGACGCCCACCAGATTGCGCCGCACTTCGTTGCGTGTGGCGAGCACATAGAAGCGGAAACCGCTTTGTCCGTTGCCCGACACCACATTCTCGTAGGCGTAGTTCTGATCCACGGTATCCTCAAACGAGATGCCACTACCCTTGTTGGGCACCGCTTTCGTGCCGGTCGCGTCCAGGCCAAAGTAGTTGCCGACAATCCGGTTAAACTTGGTGTCGGTGCCGTGCGACACCTCGATGCCCTCGGAGCCATTGCCGCTGATCACATTGCGCTCGGCCGCAGTGCTGCCACCAAGCCAGTTGAACTGTGGGTCCTGCTCGATGTCCACGCCGTCGGACTTGTTGCCCAGGGCGGTTTCGCCATCCTGCTTGAGCCCAATGTAGTTGCCGACGATCCGGTTATAGGTTGTGTCGCGCTCCAGGTGAACCCCATCGTTACCATTGCCGATCACAATATTGCGCGCCACCGCCGCATCGGCCTCGTTACACGCGACAAAGCGATTCTCCGCATCGAAGGCGCCGCAGCCCACAATATTGTAGGCGGCGTCGATCTGAATGCGCAGCCCCTCGCTATGGTGCGTGCCCATATTCGTGGAGTTGAAGCGCTGGGCCGCATTGCTGCCAATAATGTTGCCCTCGATCCTGTTATAGCGCGCCCGCCGCCCGAAGATCTCGATCTGCCGATCCCAGTTGAAGATGGCTAGGCCACGGACGACGTTATTGGGCGAGAGCAGCTGAAGCCCGTGTTTGTTACGGAGGAACTGGCCATACAGCTCGATCTTAATGACCGCGTTCCCACGCATGCCGCCGCTGTTCGGCTGCGCTCCACACTGCGTGTAGCCGTCGATTACGGTGCCAAAGCCGCGTGGGTCATCCACGACAAGCAGGCCCCGCGTGGCCGCGTCCGGCGCAATCAGAACCGATGTGGGGCACGACCCGTTGCCCGCCCTGATGTTAAACTCGATCCGATCGGGGCCGGCGCTGCGGTTCGCCTCGGCCAGGGCGGCGCGCAGCGTACAGGCGCCGTCGCCGCTTGTCGCGCAGACGCCATTGCCCGGCGCGCTGTCGGGCTCATCGCCATTGGAGCGCACCGTCCAGACGGCGGGCTCGCTCTGGGCGGGCACCGCATTCGGCGCTGCGGTCGACGCCGCAGTCACCAGTGCAGCCAGGAGCTGCACATCGGCCACGTCTACACATCCGTCGCCGTTCAGATCGGCTGGCGAACCCTGGCCACAGCTGCCGTCGGTGGCAAGGTCGGCCCACAGACTGGCCGCCACAACGGCATCAGTGCCATCAACCACGCCGTTCGCCGTCAGGTCGAAGCGCGGGCTCCCCGCGACCCCACCCTGCGCATATCCAGGCAACGGCCAGGCCAGCAGCGCCAGCAACAGGCTCATTCCGCCGGTCTGCAACAGCCAGGGCCGTAACATTCGCTGTCTCACTTCTCCTCCATCTCAAGCGGGCGGAGCGCGGGTGTGGCACCGTTGAAGCGCGGGCGCTTATTGCTCGGTAAACGCGTTGGTGGGGCTACTCACCGAGGCCGCAGGTAGGCCCAGGGTAGGCTCGCGCCGACCGCCGCCGAGGCCCGGCCCGCCCGTACCCGTCGTGTTGTGCACCACCTGCTCCAGGAGTACAAAGCCGATGCCAAGGATCAGGCCCGAAATCAGGGCGAGCATCAGCAGGCGATTCGGCTGGGGTGAGATCGGGCTGGAAGGCGGCGCCGCCTGATCGATCGCCTCGATCTGAAGGATCTTGTCGGGCGTCTGCCCGAGCATCTCTCCGGCCACCACGTTGCTGATAGCCGCAGCCAGATCGGGGTTCGAACTCGATGCGCTGACCTCGATGATATTTGAGTCCGGCAGCACGATCGCAGAAATCTCTGCGTTGTTCACCACCGAGATATTCACGCCGAGCTTCTTAGCAACCAGCTGCGCCATCGCGCTGCCCTCGGCCTTGCGTGCCAGCGTATTACTCAGATTCCGCTTGTCGAGCAGGTTGTAGACATCTACCACCTCGCGCGCCTCCAGGCCGGCGAAGGGGATCAGCTCGACGGTGGTGCTTGTGCGATATTCTGGCGCCTGCCGTGAGACAAAAAACGCGGTGCTCGCTACGGTCACAAGCACGGCAAGCCCGATCACCCACCAGCCGCGCAGCATCAGCATAAAAAATTGTTGCAGATCCATGAGCGTCCTTTCAAATGGATCGAATAGTCGGGCTTCCGCCAAACTTACGATGAGCGCGCCAACACCGCGTCGGCGGCATAACTGCGGACAGCCTGAAGCGCCTGCGTTGCCGCTACTGGCTCGATCGGACGGAGCTGCGGCGCCTTGCCGCTCCAGCTCAGGCATTGGATCAACGTCCCGATGGCTTTGATCCCATCGATCTTCTTGATCTTCTTGCCTTCCTCATAGGTGCGGCCCATATACGAGATCGGCACCTCGTAGATGCGGTAGCCGAGTTTGAGCACCTTCGCCGTGATCTCGGGCTCGATACGAAAGTCGTTGCTACGAAGGTCGAGGCTGCGCATAATATCCGTTCGCATCGCCTTGTAGCACGTTTCCATATCGGAGATCCAGGAGTTGTAAAGGAAGTTGGTCATCATTGTCAGGCCCTTGTTGCCGATCGCATTCCAGAAGTACATCCCGGTGTGGCGCCCCGCAAAGCGGGAGCCGAATACGACGTCCACCTTGCCCATCACAATCGGGCGAATCAGCTCGTAGTAATCGTTCGGGTCGTACTCCAGGTCGGCATCCTGAATGATCACAATCTCGCCACGAACGTACTGCAGCCCCGTGCGGATGGCCTCGCCTTTGCCGCGGTTGGACGGCTGGCGGATCACGGTGAGACCGGGCTCGGTGGCCGCGAGCTCGGCCAGGATGTCGGGTGTCCGGTCGCTTGAGCAGTCGTCCACCACCACGATCTCTTTCTCCAGCTCCACGGCCCGCACCTGGGCCAGCAGCTCGCGGATGGTCTGCTCCTCGTTGTAGCAGGGGACAACAATTGACAGCAGCATCAGGCCTCTCCTCTGTCGCTGTGGGCGGCCGCGTGGCCGTCCGGTTGTAGCATTTGCGCTGGCAGCGGGGCGCCCTCAGTCGCCGCCCGCTCGGGCACCCAGGTATCGTGGCGGTCGCCCCGTGCCAGGCCAAGCAGGGCGACCAGGGCGGCGCTATTCACGAGCTCGAAAAAGAGTGGCAGGCTCAGAAGCTTCAGGCGCCCCAGGCGTGTATCACGCAGCAGGAAGCCAAGCAAACCAAGCCCGTGCAGGCCCCAGAGGCCCGTGGCGGTGAGTTTGTAGAGCGGCCCCCGCTGCCATAGCAGCGGTGCGACGGCGCTCAGGGTAAGCAGCGGGAGCACATTGAGCCGCCGCACGAGCTTGTGCGAGCAAAGCTGAAGCGCGAACAGGCCGTGGGTGCGTGGGTTCAGCCCGCGACGGGCCAGCCACACGCCGCGCAGCCCAGCGGTGATCACGCGCACCTTGCGCCGGAACTCAGCCCGCGTCGTGCTGGCAATCGGCCCTGTGGCCACAGCGCGCGGCTCGAAGATCAGCCGTTTATGCGCGAGCGGCACCTGCACCGACGTGAAGAAGTCATCGGTCACGCCATCTGGCAGGGGCACAAACAGCTCGCGGCGCAGGGCGTAAAGCTGCCCGGTGGCCGAGGTCATGCTATCGGCGCGGCTTTGCCAAAGCTTGAGCGCCCGGTCGAGGCTCCAGTACGCACGCTCACCGCCGCCGCCTGCCCCGCTGGCGTAGCGGTAATCGCCGCCCACGCCGCCCACCGTCGGGTCGGCGAAGGGCGCCATCAGCAAGCGCAAGGCTGCCGTGTCGAGCATACTATCGGCGTCGCTGAACACCAGAATCGCGCCGCTTGCTGCGGCCACGGCTGCATTGAGGGTGCGGTTCTTCCCCTGGCGCGGCAGGTCGAGCACCAGCAGGCGGGGGCCACCGGCGCGCGCTGCCAGGGCGACCGTGCCGTCATCGGAGCCGTCCGAGGCTACAATCAGCTCGACAAGCTGGCCTGGGTATTCAAGCGCCAGTGTGTTCTCCAGCTTCCGTTCGATCACAGCGGCCTCGTTGTGCGCGGCGATGATCACCGACACCGAGGCGCGGTAGGCTTCGTCGCGGGCGACGGGCCGGGGCGCTATGCGTGCCCGCAGCGCCGCGAGCAGCGGAAAGCCGATATAGCCATAGAGCAGCGTGCCTAGCGCGCCCCAGAAGAGCCAGAAAGCCGGTGTTCGTCGTGGCACCCTTGCGCTCCCTTACAACGTCGGAGAAAGATCAAGCGGCGCGGGCTCCGCTGCCGGGGCAATCTGCCACTGCGCAGCGCCGGGCTCGTCCAAAAGCAGTGCTTTGAGCCGGGCCACATTCGTTGCCAGGCTGAACTCGCGCAGCACGTGCTCGCGGCCGGCAGCGCCGAGGCGGTGTCGCAGCGAGGCATCGGCACACAGGCGCCCCAGCGCCTCGGCCAGGGCGGCAGCGTCACGCTCGGGCGCTAGCAGGCCTGTGCGGCCATCCAGCACAAGCTCGGGGATGCCGGAGCTAGCGCTCGCCACCACCGGCAGGCCCGTGGCCATCGCCTCCATCAAGGCGACGGGCACGCCCTCACGCTTGCCGTCAGCCGTGGTTACACTTGGCAGGACCATCACATCAGCGGCGCTCATCAGGGCGCTCACCTGCGCACGGGTCTGCTGGCCGAGCAGGCGAATCTCGGCGCCAAGGCCAAGCTGCGCGATCTGCGCCTCAAGGCTGCCACGCAGCTCGCCATCGCCCACAAGCAGGCACTGGAACGCCACACCAGCGGCCTTCAGGCGGGCGCAGGCCGCGATCAGATAGGTGTGGCCTTTGTACGGCTGGAGGCTACCCACGCACAGCAGCACCGGCGTTGCCCGGCTGGGGCGCTCGCTCGGCGGCTGGAAGATTGTGGCGTCCACGCCGCAGCGTACCACGCGCACCTTGGCGGCGAGCTCGCCGTACAGCTCGACAAGCAGCCGCCGGTTGTAGGCCGAAATGGTCGCCACAAACCGGGCAGCCCGCAGCTTCTCATCTAGCATGGGGCGCTCCACGTAAATATCGTGGGCGTGGGCCGTAAAGCTGTAGGGCAGGCCAGCCAGCCGCTGCACCACATAGGCGGCCAGCGCCGGGTGCGTCGCCCAGTGAGCGTGGACATGCTCGACCCCAAGCTCGGCCATCTGGCGGGCGAACCAGGCCGCCTGCGGCACCACCGCCAGGGCGCGCACCAGAAACTTGGGCGAGCCGAGGTTCCCGGCCACGGCCCGCCACCAGGCGCCGATGTAGGCGCCGGGGCGGTGGCGCAGCCAGTAGCCCTGGGCCAGCAGCACCTTCCAGGCGAGCGGCCGGCTAAAGTGGGCGCGCTCCACCAGTGCCTGGGCCTCGGCGTGCATCACCGGCTCCCGCTCTCTGATCAGCGGGAAAATTTCCACAGCGACGCCAAGCCGCTCTAGCTCGAGGATCTCGTAGAGGATAAAAGTCTCTGTCAGCTTCGGGAACCGCGACATCACATAGGCGATGCGGCGCGGTGCTGGGCTGGCGCTTTGCTGAGAACGGTCCATGGTGCTCGCTATGCAACAAGGCCGGCGCCGCGCCGGCCAGGCATCCTATGAGAACTGCCGCGACTAGTAGGCGCCGCGCCCCTCGAACACAGCCCCCACCGTCCGGAAGAGCAGGGCGATATCAAGCGCCATGCAGCGGTGCTCGATGTAGGCGATATCGAGCCGCAGGCGATCATCGAACTCCGTCTTGCCGCGCCCATAGATCTGCCAGAGCCCTGTAAGCCCCGGCAACACGTCTAGCCGCTCGGTCTGCCAGAGCTTGTACGTGCTGGCGGCGAACGACGTGGGCCGTGGGCCTACCAGGCTCATGTTGCCCTTCAGTACATTGAATAGCTGGGGCAACTCGTCCAAACTTGTCTTGCGCAGAATGCGGCCCACCTGCGTCACCCGCGGGTCGTTAGTGATCTTGAAATCCGGCCACTGTAGCTCATTAAGGTGAGCCAGCTGCTGCTTCAGCTGCTCGGCGTTCGGCACCATCGTGCGGAACTTGTAGATCTTAAAGCGGCGGCCATTCTTGCCGGTGCGATACTGCGCGAACACCGTAGGTCCGCCCGGCGACTCCAGCTTGATAAGCAGCGCGATAAGCAACACCAAGGGCAAGATGAGCGGCATCGCCGCCAGGCAAAGCACCAGGTCGAAGCAGCGCTTGCAGCGGTAGTAGCTGCGCCCACGAAACCACGCGCGCTCCGGTTGGTATTGCTCGATCCACTCCAGGCCACTGCCGATCCGGCCCTTAAACTTTAGTGCTGGCGCTGACATGCCGGTCTCTCTAACTAGCTTCGGAAACGCACCCCGTATGATCAGCGTGTCTGACCACTAGGCCTACACATCAGGCTGAGATGTCGCGGCCTGGGCTCGCGGGTCGTGCAGGTACTGCTCGGCGAGCTGGTCGATCTGCTCCTCGGGCTGGGGCTGCATCTGGGTGCGAGGCCCACGCTCGCGTAGGCGCTGCTCCGCCGCGTGCAGCAGCTCCTCATAGGTCAGTGCATGCTCCGGAAAGCTGGCAATACTGTAGGTCGTATCGACGCCTAGCCGCTCCTGTGCGATCTGCTGTAGCCGCTCGCCGAGCGCCGCCGCCTCGGCACCGCTGGTCTCGCGGGCGATCACGACAATCTGCCCTGGCTTCTGGGTCTGAACCGTGATATCTGTTCGGCGCAGGTGGCGAGAAAGCACCCGCGCCACCGTCGCAAGCAGGTAGCGCTGGAGCATCAGGCGCTGCACATCCTGGATCATGCGGTGCAGCAGCATGTTCATCGAGGAAACATCGGCCTGGAGCAGCAGGATGCTCAGCGGGCGCTGGCTGCGTCGGCTGCTGAGCATCTCCAGGTTGGTGAGCTCCTGCGCCTGACTCTCGTTGTAGTGCCTGCCGCCATTGTTCGAGAAAGTCATCTCTTCCACGGCCTCTAGAAACTCGTTCAGGCTGCGCCCCAGGTTGTACGCTGCCGCGATCGTGATCAGCAGCATCAAAATGCTCGTCAGGGTGAGATAAATGTGGACACCGCCGACGATTGGCTCGCCCAGCACGACCAAGATGGCCACATGGATCACCACCGTAAGGCCCATGAGCAGCCCGATGTGCCGACGCTGAAACATCGGCGTCAGGGCGGCCACAGCGGCTAACAGCCCGATAATGTATGTGGACGTCGGCAGATTGATGGTGTCCATCTGCCCAAGATTCAGATCAAGGCGTTCCACATTGAAAAAGAGGGAAAGCCAGAGCAAAAGAACGACGACGCGCCATCGAACTTGAAGCATAGAAGCGCTCTTCGGCTAGTCGTGAGTACTCCAGACGACGCTGCTGTACCAATGATATGGCTGTAACACCGTATAAACGGTGAGGCTGACCGCCAAAAATTGGGTTTAATCGTATATACGCGCCAGGTATTTCGCTTGCGCCTGCGTATACGCGTATGACGGCTATGTCTCTTCTCTGCAGAGGTCGCAGCGAATAAGACCTTTGCCTAGTTGAGGAGCCATCCGAGGTCGGGGAAGGGTTGTTGGAGTAGGATGTTTGTCAGGCGTGCTGACAGCGATGATCCAGGCGAGCTGAGTGGGGGGGGGGGAAGGGGGTTACTCAGCTTGATCTGGAAGAAGCTTACGAACAGCGGGGAGCTACGAGCTGTGTTAACAGCTTAAACTCTTCTTCATTCGGGCTTAATCTTGCCTGATATTACGTGAATGGCTAGTATATTGCAACTACTAATTATTCATCATTCTGCCGCTTTACATGAACGTTTTGTTATCTGTGCGTCCAAGACTTTGGGCCTATGAAGCGCATCAGGAAGCCGTTGGAGCGTTCTTCACCCTGACACATCTTTTGTAGGTACCGCCAAATCATACGCTTCAGCGGGGAAATAGCCTGACAGAGCGATGAGATTTCCTTCATCCAGACCTGGCATAAAAGGCCAGTATACTATGAGCTATCGCCCCAATCCACCGTGTAAGCTGCAAGCGAGGAGTCCGCCTTGTCCACCGAGAGTCCCGCACGCATGTCACCTTCGCCAGTGCGCGTCCTAGGCCTGCTCGTTGGCAACCTGAACGATCAGAGCAGCGGTGCATTCGTGAAATACGGGCAGCTTTTCGGCGAGCTCGGTGCCCGCTGCACACTCCAGGCTGTCGTCGATGTCGAGCTGTACGGCCTTGATCGCTATAAAAATGCGTTGCACAGCCTGCGTATGGATCGGGCGCGCTGGCGCGAGGCGTTCCATAAAAATAGCTGGGCCTTTGCGCGGCGCAGCGAGCTGGCGCGCCGGGCGGTACATACGTATGCCGACACAACCGACGTGGTGCTTCAGCACGGCGCGATCTTCCATGTTGCGCCCCAGGGCGCGCCCCCGGTGGTGCTCTACACCGACTTTACCTACCGGCTTGCGCAGCGCGAGGACCGCTGGCGCAACCCGTTTGACAGCGTTGCTGCAAGCGAGGCATGGAATGCCTTAGAGCAACGAGCGTATCAGGGCGCCGCCCTCGTGCTTACGCGCAGCGAGTACGCCCGCCGCTCTGTGATCGACGACTATGGCGTGCCGTCTCAGCGCGTGCTCACTGTGGGCGGCGGGGTAAACTTTCACCCTATGCCTGTCCCCACGCTGGCTACCCAAGCCCCGCGTGTGCTCTTTATCGGCAAAGATTTTGTGCGCAAGGGCGGCGATCTGCTGCTCGCCGCGTTCGCTCGCGTGCAGCGGCGGCTCCCCGACGCCGAGCTGTGGCTGCTTACAGGCAGCGATTTCGCCGCCGCGCCGGGGGTGCGCCGCATCCCACCGACCTATGACCGCGCTGCGATTGCCGCCCTGTACGGCCAGGCGGCGCTGTTCGCCATGCCCGCCCGCTGCGAGACCTGGGGTGATGTATTTCTGGAGGCAATGGCGTGTGGCCTGCCATGTATCGGCACAACCAGCGACGCGATGCCCGAGATCATTGTGCATGGCGAAACAGGCCTGCTGGTGCCGCCAGGCGATGTTGAGGCCCTGGAGAACGCTTTGTTTACGCTGCTCGGCGATCCCGACCGCCGCCGCGAGCTGGGGGCGCGTGGACGGCAGCGCGTGGCGACAAGTTTTACCTGGCCCCTCGTGGCCGAGCGCATCACGGAAGCGCTGCGCACGCTCTGTTGCTCCAACGCTCCCTGACGAGCGCAGCGGCGGGAGAAAGCGATCCCTCCTCTCCGCTTGAGCGAGCGTGGCTGGGGGTGAGGGCTACCCGGCAGCGCTAGCGGCGTGCTGCTGCTCGTACCAGGCGATGGTGCGGCGCAGGCCTGCCTCGAACGAGGTGTGAGCCGCGAAGCCGAAGCGCTCACGGGCCCGTGTCACATCGAGCTTGCGGCGCGGCTGGCCGTTGGGCTTGCTCGTATCCCAGGTAATGCGGCCCGTGAAGCCGGTGAGGCGCGCGATCAGCTCGGTGAGCTCCCTGATGCTGATCTCGAAGGCGCTGCCCAGGTTCACCGGGTCGCTGCTATCGTAGCGCTCGGCCGACAGCAGGATGCCCTCGGCGGCGTCGTCCACGTAGAGAAACTCACGCGTGGGCGAGCCGTCGCCCCATACCACAATCTCGCTGGCGCCGCTGTCGCGGGCCTCGATACACTTGCGGATCAGGGCCGGGATGACGTGCGAGCTCTGCGGGTCGAAGTTATCACGCGGGCCGTAGAGATTTACGGGAAGCAGGAAGGTGGAGTTAAAGCCGTACTGCGCGCGATAGCTCTGGCTCTGCACCAGCAGCATCTTTTTGGCGATGCCGTAGGGCGCGTTGGTCTCCTCGGGGTAGCCGTCCCAGAGATCTTCCTCGCGGAAGGGCACCGGCGTGTGCTTAGGGTAGGCGCAGACGGTGCCAAGGGCGACGAACTTCTCCACCCCGGCCTGCCAGCTGGCGTGGAGCAGCTGCACGCCCATCATCAGGTTATCGTAGAAGAAGTCGGCGGGGTGCTCGCGGTTGGCGCCGATGCCGCCGACGCGGGCGGCGAGGTGGATCACAAGCTGGGGGCGAGCGTCTGCCAGCAGCTGCACAATGGCGTCGCGCTCGCGCAGGTCGTAGTCGCGGCTGCGCGGCACCACGAGGGCGGCCGGCTCCAGGGCCGCGAGCTGCGCGACAAGGACGCTGCCGAGAAAGCCGGCGCCGCCTGTTACCACCACCCGCTTGTCGGTCCAGAACGCTCGGCTGTCCGGCCAGGGCTGTATCTGCTGGTTCTGCATCTATTCCTCGCTATAGCTGACGCCGACGTACACGCCCATGGTGCGCTCACAGTTACCACGGGTGATCAGCGCTTCTGCTCGCTGCGCGCTCTGCCCTCGCCCTCCACCCAGCGCAGGTACTGGTCGGAGATAACCAGAAAGCCGCGCTCCACCAGCTCGTCGGCGCTCGCCATAGGCCAGGCGCCAGCGAGGTTGAAGTTGAGGGTTGGCTCGTGCTCGAGCACCGCGAGATACTGCTTGTACTCCTGTGAGGCAAGGTAGTAGTTTTCCTCCGCCACGGCCTGCCGCGCCCGCTGGGCGAAGTCCTCGATGAATTTGTAATGATAAAGCACGCAGCTAAGGTCGGCAATGTGCGCGCCGCACACCACATGGGCTGTGGGCGTTATCGGCTGCATGCCCCGCTTCAGGAAGAGCAGCGGGTGCTTGGTAAGGTAGACATCAGCCCTAAAGAGCGCCTTGCGCACCCCGCCGTACATCACCGTTATGGCAGGGTTGCTGATGCTGTTCACGGCCTCATAGCGCTCGTACGACTTGGGTTGTACATGCGCTAACTGTGCCAGCGGGAAGCGCTCGCGCAGCCCGCGCTTGTCGGGCGCGCTGTCTGGCTGCGGCGGCTCCTCGGCAAACATATCCAGCATCTGCCCGACCACGGCGTTGTAACCGTAGTGGCGCAGGTAGCGCAGCAGCCCGGCGAGTGGCAACCGGTCGGATGCGGGGTAGTCGAACAGCTCGTCGATATCGACGCAGAGCGACCAGCGCCGCCGGCCGAAGCGCTGGATCAAGAAGCGTTTGAGCTCATCTTTATAGTCGCGAAACGGCAGCGGACAGCTCAGCACGGTCACGTCGGGGTGAGCCAGGGCCAGGGCTAGGGTTTCGTCGCAGGAGCCGTTGTCGAGCAGCACAATCTGGGCGGCGCCGAGGGCCTGGTAGTGGGTCACGAAGTCGCGCACATAGGGCGCCCCGTTGCGCACAAGGCAGACCACCGCGAGCTGATCAGCTCTGGCAAGGGCGCCCGCCGGGCCGGCGAGATAGGTCGTGTTGCGCACCACCGCGCGCATGCGCAGCGCGGCCCGCGCCCGCTCGCTCGGACTGATAACCATGAAGCAGTCCCAGGCTCGAAACAAGCTCGCGATGAGGCGGCCGACAAGTCGTCTCAGCATGCATACCTTACATGCCGCCGGGGGCGCGGCTGTTGCCAATGAAGCGAGGATGTATATGATGGACATGGTACGCTCTGCACATCGGCTCACAAGGGGTGTTGGCTACAGCAGTTCAATCTTTGCGCGCAGCGACCCTTCGAGCCGACGTGTAGCGTTGCGGGTGTCCACCACGCCAGGGGCCAGCTGGACGATCCGCTCGTAGGAGAAGGCGCTGTGGTTGGTGACGATCACGGCGCAGTCGCAGTCGCTGAGTAGCGCGTCGCTGAGGGGCGTGGTCTCGAAGACGCGACCGTCGTGGGTCTCGAAGCGGGCGACGTGCGGGTCGCAGGTGATCACGTTGGCGCCGTCGGCGACAAGCAGATCCATCACCTTGAAGGCGGGCGACTCGCGGTAGTCATCGACATCGGGCTTGTAGGCCACGCCCAACAGCAGCACCGTGGAGCCGTTGAGCGCCTTGCGCTGGCGGTTGAGCACGCGCACCACCAGATCGCGCACGTGGCGCGGCATCTGGGTGTTGATCTCGCCGGCCAGCTCGATGAAGCGCGTGGTCAGATCGTAGGCGCGCGCCTTCCAGGTGAGGTAGAAGGGGTCGATCGGGATGCAGTGGCCGCCGAGGCCGGGGCCGGGGGTGAACTTCATAAAGCCGTAGGGCTTGGTGGCGGCGGCGTCGATCACCTCCCAGACATCCAGGCCCATGCGGTCGCAGAGCAGGGCCAGCTCGTTGACCAGGGCGATGTTCACGGCGCGAAAGATGTTCTCGAACAGCTTGGTGAGCTCGGCGGCGTCGGGCGAGGAGACGGGGACAACCTGGGTGGTGATCAGGCTGTAGAAGGCGCAGGCAAGCTGCGTGCAGGCCTCGGTAACGCCGCCCACCACCTTGGGCGTGTTCTCGACGCTAAAGCCTTTGCTGTTTGTCTGGCCGGGGTCGATGCGCTCGGGCGAGAAGGCGAGAAAGAACTGCTCGCCGAGGGCGAGACCGCGCTGGAGCAGGATGGGGGCGACCACCTCGCGGGTGGTGCCGGGGTAGGTGGTGCTCTCCAGGATCACCAGCTGGCCGGGGCGCAGGCTAGCAGCTATCCTGGCGCTGGCCGCCTCGATGAAGCTCAGGTCCGGGTCGCGGGTCTGGTTCAAGGGCGTGGGCACGCAGATCACCAGGATCTCGCACTCGGCCATGCGGGCGGCGTCGCTGGTGGCCTCCAGGCGCCCGGCATCGCGCAGGGCGGCCACGAGGGCGCTCGGCACATCGCCGATGTAGCTTTGCCCCTGATTAAGCTGGGCGACCTTCTGCGAGCTTAGCTCGAAGCCGAGCACGCGGAAGCCCTGCCCGGCCGCCCGCACGGCGAGCGGCAGGCCGACGTAGCCCATGCCGATCACCCCCACCGTTGCGCTGCGCTGCGCGATCTGCTGCTGTAGCTCTGCCTGCTTGCTCATTGCTCCCCTTCTTGGGCCGAAGCGTCGCGCTGCGCGGCTTCTGGCAGCCCAGCTGCGGTACCGGCGTATTGTACCGCAGCACCAGCGGGGCGGGTTTGCTCTAGGGCTACGTCATGGTCGGGAGGCGGGCGCGTACACGCGCGCCGTGGTGGCGCGCTGCGCCGGGCGCCCGCCTGCGCGGGCGGGTCCGGACGCGTCGGCGCAGGCCGACGCGCGGCCGCAGGCCCTGCCGACGCGGTTTCAACCGCCTGCTTCTGGCAACAGCGCCGACCATGACGTAGCCCTAGGTTTGCTCATTCCTGGAGTTAGGAGTAGCATGGGGCAACGCCTGAATGTCTGCAAGAAAGGTTGCCCCCATGGCCTACGCTGCCCTTATGGGCGCCGAGGTGAAGCGCAAAGAAGACCCGCGCCTGATCCGCGGGGCCGGCTCGTATGTCGGCGACCTCAAGCTGCCCGGCATGCTCCACCTGGTGCTACTGCGCAGCCCGCACGCCCACGCCGAGCTGCGCAGCATCGACGC
>Ga0105047_10002038_pt1 | contig 36159 bp, 26 predicted proteins | sample MAT04_FD_78384 | JGI IMG/M metagenome (GOLD analysis project Ga0105047, IMG submission 78384) | Freshwater microbial communities from Lake Fryxell liftoff mats and glacier meltwater in Antarctica - MAT-04 (megahit assembly) | ecosystem: Environmental > Aquatic > Freshwater > Ice > Liftoff... | reverse complement strand
TGGGCGGCGCCGGACGCGGAGGATGCCGGCGCCGCGCTGATCCATGCGCCTGCGCCCGAGTCCGTGACCGCGGCGCGCGCGCACGCACGAGCGCTGCTCCAGACCCTGGAGCTCCACTGCGCGGGCGAGCCACTGCGACTCATCCGCACCGGCTACCCCCAGGTCCCCGACATGCCCATCCTGGAACGCCGCCGCTGGGTGACCGAGCATGCGGACTGGGCGCGCCAGGCGCTGCTGCTGGAGCCGCGCGGCCACCGGGACATGTACGGCGCTGTGCTCCTGCCGCCCCACCTCCCGGACGCGGACGTCGCGGTCCTGTTCATGCACAACGCGGGCTACTCCACGATGTGTGGCCACGGCATCATCGCGCTGACCACGGGCCTCATCGAGGAGCGCCTCTACCCTGCCACGGAGCCACGGACGGTCATCCGGTTCGAGACGCCAGCGGGCATCGTGACGGCCACTGCGGAGGTCACCATCGGTGCCCACGGTGGACCGGAGGTGCATGTGGTGCGCTTCCAGAACGTGCCCGCCTACCGCCACGCGGCGAACTTCGTGCTGGACCTGCCGGGGGTGCCGCGGTTCGGCGAGGCGGTCGGACGCGGCGGCATCCGGGTGGACCTCGCGTTCGGTGGGGCGTACTACGGCATCGTGGACGCGGTCGAGCTGGGGCTGCGCGTCGTGCCCGAACAGCTGGACGCGCTGACCCGCGCGGGTGCGGCGATCACTGAGGTCCTGCGCCGCGAGCACACCCCGGCCCATCCCACGGAGCCGGACCTGGGCTTCGTCTACGGCACCATCATCGTGGACACCGACCCGTCCACCTCGCCGGACGGCCGGGCCGTGGGCGCCACGATGCGCAACATCACGGTGTTCGCGGATGCAGAGGTGGATCGCTCACCGTGCGGATCCGGCACCAGCGCGCTGCTCGCCCACCTGTACGCGCAGGGCCGCCTCGCCATCGGGCAGTCGATCGTGAACGCGGGCATCACGGGTGAGGCATTCGAGGGGCGCGTGGAAGCGGAGGCCACCGTCGGTGAGCACCCCGCCGTGGTCACGAGCGTGGCCGGCATCGGCTTCGTGACCGGGTACGGCTCGTTCCTCGTGGACGAGCGCGATCCCCTGGGGGACGGGTTCCTGCTCCGCTGAGATGGCCGCCCCGACCGACAGCTGGACGGAGTTCGAGGGGCCCATCGGGCCGCTCTACGTCGCCTGGGGGCCCGATGGCGTGACCGAGGTGGAGCCGGCGGGCGATCCGGGTGGCTTCGAGCTGCTGGTGTCCGCGCGGCTGGGCCGAGAGGTCTGCTGGGTGGACGCCATGCCCGACGCGCTGGCCGGCGCGCTGCTGCGGGCGATCCGGGGTGAGACCGCCGCTGGCCCGACGCTGGACCTGGGCGGACGCACGCCGTACGAGGCGGCCGTGCTGCGCGCCACGATGTCCATCCCGTTCGGCGAGGTCCGGCCGTATGCCTGGGTCGCGCGCGAGGCGGGGCGGCCGCGGGCGGTGCGCGCGGTCGGGTCGATCATGGCCGGCAATGCGCTGCCCTACGTCATCCCCTGCCACCGGGTCGTGCGGGCGGACGGCCACATCGGGCAGTACGGACCGGGCGGGCCGGCGGCCAAGCGGGCGCTGCTACGGGCCGAGGGACTGGATCCCGATGCCCTGGACGCGCTCGCGGACGCCGGCATCCGCTACCAGGGCGATCCGATCGCCGGGGTCTTCTGCTACCCGACCTGTCACGTCGTGCGCATGCTCGCCGAGGCAGATGGGCTCTGGCTTCGTTCGGGTGAGGCGGCGCTGAGGGCTGGTTTCGGGCCCTGCGCCGCATGCCGGCCGATGATCGGGTCGCCGTTCACATGACCGGACGGTCGCTGGACCGGGTCGCGCTGGCCACGCTGAACAATGCCCGGTGGTGCGACGCGGTGTGTCGTGCGCACGGCTTGCGCATCCAGCTGACCCATGAGCTGTGGATCTGCCACGACCCGCCACCGCGGTTCCATTCCCGTGCCACGACCCTGGGCCCGGTTGCCGCGGTGGAGGGCGCGCTGCGTTCCCTGCTCGTGCGGCGGCCGGAGCCGGCGAGCAGCATCAAGGACGGGTTCTGCCGGATCGACCTTGCGGACCTCGGGTTCACGGAGCTGTTCCGCGCCGAGTGGCTGTGGCATCCACCGGCAGCGGATGGCCCGACGTCGCTCGACTGGGAACGTGTCCGGACGGACGCGGACCTGCGCGCGTGGGACGCGGTCTGGGAGGGCGGCCCGCAGCCGGACGGGCAGCCGCAGCAGTTCCCGGCGTCGCTGTTGGACGACCCGGAGATCGCATTCCTGGCCGGTCGGCGCGACGGCGTGATCGTCGTGGTGGCCGCGCTCAACCGGACCGGCCCGGTCGTCGGGCTGTCCAACGCCGTCGGGGCTGACGCGGCGTCCGATGACGGCTGGGCGGACCACGCCACCGTGGCGGCGCGGGTCTTCCCCGGGCTGCCCGTCGTGGGCTACGAGCGCGGCGCGCACCTGGACGCCGCCCGCCGGCACGGATTCACCTCGAGCGGCCCGTTGCGTGTCTGGGTGCCACCTCCGTCCTGACGGCGAGGCCGAAGGGGCGGGGAGCAAGGGTGGCCCGAGCGCCATGCCCCGAGCAGCATGGGCGAGCGCGTCGGTGCCCTGGCCCCGTGGCGCCGGTCTGGACCTGGGCTGCAGCCATGCCACTCAGGGCATGGAGCGAGGGCCGCGACGCCGCGACGCCGCCCGGGCGGCGGCGGCGACTGCGATCGCGACCAGACGGGCGCCCGGGTCCTCGTTGCCGCGCGCGCGATCCTTGAGCCAGCCGGCGCGCCCGACGGTGGGCTCCATCGTGGTCGTGGCCTGGGCGCCCGCCTCGGCGGCCTCGGCGGCCTTCACCGCAGCCTCGGGGATCGTCGCGCCCTCACTGAGCGCGATCCGGAACGCCTCCACGGCGGGCGCCAACGCGTCCAGCATCGTCCGGTCACCCGGCGCCACCTGGCCGCGCTCGGCGATGGACCTCCGGGCCGCGTCGAGTGCCGCCACGATCCGTGCGCCAGGCTCCGCGTCCGGCAGGTCGGCCGCACCGGCGGCCATGAACGCGAACGCGATCAGGGTGCCACCCGTGGACGGCGCCCCGCTCGCGATCGCGCGACCCAGCCGTCGCAGGGCCGCGGCCGGCTCCATCGCCGCAGCATCGACCGCGACCACCTCGAGCGCCGCCGCTGCATGGGTGGCGGTCACGCCCAGGTCCCCATCGCCAGCAAGACCGTCGAGCCGGTTCAGCAGCTCGGCCTGCGCCGCGACGTCACGGGCCACGTCCACGACCAGGGACACGAGGGCCACGGACGGCCCCGACAACTCCTTCCCGTCAGGCACGGTCACGCCTGCATGATGAACGGCGAATCGGCCGGAGCGTCCACGAGTCGGGCCAGCTCGTCGTCCAGGCGCAGCAGGGAGATCGACGCGCCCGCCATCTCCAGCGACGTCACGACCTCGCCCACGATCGCCCGGTGGACCGTGATGCCCGCGTCCGCGAGCAGCCGGTGCGTCCGCCGATAGAGCAGGTACAGCTCCTCGCGGGGGGTCGCGCCCAAGCCGTTGACGAGCACCGCGACCCGGTCCCCCGCGACGTACGGCACATCCGCGAGGATCGCCGCGACCAGCTCCTCCGCGATCCGATCGGCCGGCTCCAGCGGGCCGCGCCGGACACCGGGTTCGCCGTGGATGCCCATGCCGATCTCCATCTGCCCCGCCGGCAGGTCGAACGTGGGGACACCCGCTTCCGGCAGCGTGCAGGACGAGAGCGCCACGCCCATCGTGCGCAGCCCAGCCGCGGCGCGACGGGTGACCGCCTCCACCTCGTCCAGCGACCCTCCCTCCGCGGCCCGCGCACCGGCCACCTTGTACAGCAGGTGGATGCCCGCGATCCCGCGTCGCTTCGCGGCACGCTCCGGTGGCGCGGACGCGACATCGTCGGCGCCCAGGATCGTGCGCACCTCGATGCCCTCGTCCTTGGCGTACTCCGTGGCGAGGTCGAAGTTCATCACGTCGCCGCCGTAGTTGCCGTAGAGGTACAGCACACCGGCACCGCCGTGGATGGCCTGGGTGACGTCAAGCATCGTGTCTGCGCTGGGCGAGGAGAACACGCCGCCGACCGCGCAGCCATCGATCAGCCCGCGGCCGACATACCCCAGGAACAGCGGCAGGTGGCCCGAGCCACCGCCAGCCGCGATGGCGACCTTGCCCGCGACAGGTGCGTCGCCACGCACGATGCCGCGCCGACCGACCATGCGATATCGGCCGGGGTGGGCCAGGACGATCCCCTCCAGGGTCTCATCGACGAACGCGGAGGGCGCGTTGAGGATCTTCTGCATCCACGGATGGTGCCACCCCGCGGCCGTGTTGGTGTGGGCCGTGGCCCACGCGGGGGCCGTTCAGCGCGGTCGGCGCCCGATCACGGACACCAGCTCGGCGCGCCAGGTCCATGCCTCGGGCGGAAGCGCAGCCCAACGCTCCTCCGCCCGCCCCACCAGCGCCGCATCCAGCTCCGGCGTGAGGGACGCGAACAACACGTCCTCCTCGTAGCGCCGCTTGAACACCAGGTAGGTTGCGGGCGTCCAGGCGAACCGCAGCCGCTCCGGTCGAGCCGCCACATTCTTGAATCCCGCCTCGCGCAGCTCCCTCGCGGCACCGCTGGCGGACCGGAAGTCGCCGGCGCGATGGTCCTCCCCGTCCGGCGGCCCGTCCTCCTCGATGCCCACGTCCATCACCGCCTCGTCGAATTCGACGGCGGGCGCGTAGTCGTCACCGCGGTCCAGCCACGTCACGAACGCGAGGGCGCCTCCCGGTCGCAGCACCCGCAGCGCCTCCGCGAAGGCCGCCATGCGATCCGGCACCAGCTGGTAGACGAACGAGGAGACCACGACGTCCACCGAGGCGTCCCCCACGGCGAGCGCATCCGCCGGGCCGTGCACGAACCGCAGTCGCGCGTCCCCCGCCAACCCCGCCGCGGCGGCGGCCGCCTCGGCCTGCGCGAGCATGCCCGCGGAGGCGTCCGTGGCGAGGACGGTGGCCGCGGGCCAGCGCTCGAGCGCGGTAAGAGCCAGGACCCCCGTGCCCGTGCCCACGTCCAGGATCGCGGGCGACGCGGGCAGGCGGACCTCCGCGGCGACCCGGTCCAGCATCGCACGCGCCGCGGTGTCCAGCACCGGGGCCCAATGCTCCGCATACCGGTCAGCGTCGCGGTCGTACCGCTCGACGATCGCGTTCGTCCCGTGGTGATGCCCGCGTCCGCTCATCGCGTCATGATGCCCGAGCTGGGCCGTGGGCCTACACTTCCGCCCTCCGGTGCCACCCGACGTGTGGATCTGCCACAGACGGTGGCGGATCTCCACGAGCGGTGGAGGAATCACACCGGTGGTGGACCCACGCTGCTGGCTGCCCCGGGCCCCGCCGCCAGGTCGGTCGCCTCGGCGAGCGCATCGGGGTCGATGTCCTCCTCCTCGACGTGGTTGAAGCCGACCCGGTCCGCGAGCCGGCCCAGCGGCCCGGGTGCCCACCAGTCCAGCGTCCCAGCAGGCGCATCGTGGCAGGCACCAGCAGCACCCGGATGATGGTCGCGTCGATGGCCACCGCGATGGCCATGCCCACGACGATGCTCTTGATGGAGATCGTCTCCGCCAGCGCGAACGCCCCGAACACGATGACCATGATGAGCGCCGCGCCCGTGATGACACCCGCGGTCCGGGCCAGCCCCTCCCCCACGGACAGCGTGTTGTCGCCCGTCCGCCGGTAGGCCTCCTGGATGCGCGAGAGCAGCAGCACCTCATAGTCCATGGACAGGCCGAACATGATGATCGGGTTGCCCGCCACGGTGTAGCCGGGCGACTCGAAGTCCAGCAGCCCCTCCAGGTGGCCCTGCTGGAAGATCCGCATCGCGCCGATGACCGTGATGAGCATCAGCGGCAGCTGCTCCTCCATGGAGTGGAGGAAGTCGTACGAGCCGGCCGCTGTGCCGCCCACGGCGGTGGTGATGCCCGGGCCGCCATCCACGGCCCGGATGACCAAGATCTGCGTGGTCGCCGTGGGCTGCGCGGCGGGATACGGGCTGATGGCGTCCAGGCGGACGGTGGAGCCCCGCACGTAGAACTCGAGCAGCGGCTGAAGCAGTGGGCGCGCGGCGGGGTTGGCCCACGCGGCCTCGATCTCCTCGGGCGTCATGGCCTGCTGGGTGAGCGGGTTGACGAGGTTGGAGAATGGGCTTTCCACCCGGTCGATGCCCTCCAGCGCGTCCAGCGCGTCGGCATACGCCACGAGCGCGGCCACGTTCTCCGGGGACGTCGGGTCGCCCTGACCAGCAACGAGGCGGCGACGACCGCGCGTCGATGCCGATCGACGAGGCGTCCCCAGGCGGCGAACAACGGGACCTCCGATGGGCGGCTGGCCCGGGCGGTCAGCCCCTGGCGCGGGCCACGATGTGATGGATGGCGCCGTCGCCCGTGATCAGGTACAGCTCGCCGTCGTCCGCCTCACCGAAGCTCAGCACCGTGGTGCCGGCCGTCGCGAGCTGGCGCCCCGTGAGCTTCGCCCCGGGCTTGCCGTCCGACGCGCGGATGCCCCAGACGCGCCCCGGCGGGCAGAAGTCCGCGTAGAGATAGGCCCCCTGGAGGAGCGGCTGCGCCTCACCTCGGTAGACGTAGCCCCCGATGACGGAGCAGGCGTCCGCCGCATGCCGGTACTCGGTCACCGGCAGCACGAAGTCGGACTTGTCACACCGTCCGCGGTGGCACTGCGAGCCCTCCATCACGGACCAGCCGAAGTTCGGCGGGTTCTTGCGACCGGCCTGGACGATGTCGATCTCCTCGACCTCGTCCTGGCCCACGTCCCCGATCCAGAGGTCGCCGGTCTCCCGATCGAAGCTGGCGCGCCACGGGTTGCGCAGGCCCCAGGCATAGGTCGTGTACCGGCCGTTGTCCGGATCCATGCGCAGGATCTTGGCCAGCGGCTGGTTCCGCTTCTGGCCGTTGCCCAGCGGATCACCGGGCGAGTTGCCGCCACCGTCGCCCAGCCCGAGGTAGAGCCGGCCGTCCGGCCCGAAGCCCAGCCAGCCGCCGTTGTGGTTCTCGAAGGGCTGGTCCACGCGCAGCAGCTGCTTCGCGGTACCGGTCTGCACCTGCCCGTCCCCGGGCTTGCCGGTGTAGCGGACCACGTTCGTGTCGCCGTCCGCGCTGTTGTAGTGGACGTAGAAGTGGCCGTTCCGCGCGTAGTCCGGATCGATCGCCATCGCGTGCAGACCGCGCTCGTTGAGCGTGTCCACGCGGCTGCTGATGTCCAGGAACCGCTTCGTCCGGCCGGTCTTCGGGTCAAGGATCCGGATCTCGCCCGCGCGCAGGACCACGAACAGGTCGCCCGAGCCGTCCCCGGTGCCCGTCACGTAGACCGGGGTCGGCAGGCCCTCCGCGATCGTGTCCAGGGTCAGCCGCACCCGGTTGGGCTGGAAGCCTGCGACCGGAGTCGGGCTGGCGCACGGGTCGATGGTGGGGGCGGCCGACGGCGCGGGGCTGAGCGCGGGATCGACCGATGCCGGGACGGCCGACGGGGCCGCGGGCGGGGCGCTCGGTGCCGGGGAGGCCGGCAGGACGGAGGCTGCCGGCGAGGGGAGCGGATCGTCGGGGCTGGCGGACGGCACCGGGACGGCGCACGGGTCCACCGACGGGACCGCGCTGGGCGCGGGGCTCAGCGCTGGGTCGGGGCTCGACTCCACCGCGGCCGGCGAGGGGCTCGCCTGCAGCATCGGGAGGGGTTGGCTCTCCGCGGAGACGGAGCTTGCACCGACGACCAGGGCGGCCGCCAGCACGAGAGTGGTGATCCTTCGCACGGGGGAATGGTAGGCGCGTTCGCGCGCGTGCGCCACCGTCTGTCCCCGCGAGTTCTGCCGTCCGATCTGCACGTGGCTCAGGGCCGGACCGGCCGCGGGCGTGTCGTCGGTCCCCATCTTCACGTGGCTCAATGCCCTCGAGTCGCGATGCTCCGTCGCTGCTCAACCACGCGCCGCCCCGCCGACCTCCATCACCCGCAGCACGCTGCCGCCCTGATCCACCACGAACAGCTCGCCATCGTCGCCCTCACCGAAGGACACCATCGTGCCGGTCCCCTCGCCCACCGGGACGGGTGTGGCGGTCCCCGCAGCGATGCCCGCGGCCGCGTCGAGCACCCACAGCGTGCCCACGCACAGGTCCGTGTACAGGTACCCACCCGCGAGCGCCGGGATGGCGTTGCCGCGATACACATACCCGCCGATCACGGAACAGGCGCCATCACCGTGGCTGATGGTCGCGACGGGCAGGACCAGGTCCGAGGCGTCGCAGTCGGCCTCGCTGTAGCACGCGTCGCCTTCCATGCGGTTCCAGCCCAGGTTCAGGCCGCCGGAACCCACGGGCACGACGCTGACCTCCTCCTGGTCGCCCTGGCCCACGTCGCCGATCCAGAGGTCGCCGGTCGCCCGGTCCACGGAGAAGCGCCAGGGGTTGCGGACGCCCAGCGCCAGGATCTCCGGGCGTGTCCCTGCGACATCGAGGAACGGGTTGTCTGTCGGGATGGCGTACGGCTCCGCGCCGTCCGCGCTGTCCACGTCGATGCGCAGCATCTTGCCCAGCAGGGACTCGGGGTTCTGGCCATGGCCTTCCGGGTCGCCGCCGCTGCCGCCGTCGCCCATGCCGATGAGCAGCATCCCGTCCGAATCGAACGTGACCATGCCGCCGTTGTGGTTGGGGTACGGCTGGTCGATCACCAGCAGCACCCGCTCGCCGGCGGGATCCGCGGTCCCAGCGTCGCCGACGAGGAACTCGCTGATGGTCGTCGCGCCGTCCTCCGCGCGCGTGTAGTTCACGAACAGGCGGCCGTTGTCGCGGAAGTCGGGGTGGAGCGCGACACCCAGCAGGCCCTGCTCACCGCCCGCCGTGATCCGGTCGCGGATGTCGAGGACGGGCACGGTCGAGACGTCCCCGTCCGGCGACAGGGCCACGATGCGGCCAGCCTGCTCCAGGGCGTACAGCCAGCCGGTTCCGGAGCCATCGCCGGTGACGTACACCGGGCTCTCCAATCCGTCGGCGAACGGCACCAGCTCCAGGGCCAGGCCCGTGGGGTCGAACGAGGGGGCGGGTCCGTCGGCGACGGCCAGCGCGGGCACCGCGCCCGCGACAGCCAGCGCCAGGGCGAGGGCGGCCGACACGCGACGCGCGCGGCGGGCCGGGGAGAGGGCGCGGTGGGTGGGGGCGGTCGGGGTCATGCGGCTCCTTCCGTGAGCGGCGAGGCGGGCGTCCATCGTCGCCCAGGATGGGGAACCGTGCCCGCGGTCGCCGGTGGACCGGAGTTCGTCGTCAGCGTTCCGTGGACGGGACCTGGTCCACACCCGCGGTGACCGGCTCCGCCGCGAAGCGCGCCATCGGCGCATGTCGCATCAGCGGATCGATCACCGCCACGGCCGCGGCGAGGACCGCGCACACGACCCCGAAGGCCATCGCGATCTCCCAGCCGATGGCACCGTAGATGGGCGCCAGACCGACGCTCCCGATGGCCACGCCCGTCCCGAACGCGACCGAGTACAGCCCGAACGCGCTGCCCCGGTTGGCGGGCTCGCTGCGCTCGTTGATCTCCAGGTTGAGCACCGGGAACACGAGCGCGCTGCCGGCGCCCGTGCCCAGGCCGGACGCGATGAGCACCAGCGTCGTGGTCGGCAGCAACAACAGCGAGATGGACGCGGCCGTGAGCAGCGCCCCCGTGAGCAGCAGCGGCAGCGGTCCGATGCGCCCCGCCAGCCAGCCCGACGGGATGCGCAGCGCCACGAGCGCCAGCGCGTCCATCGTGAAGAACAGCCCCACGTCCGCGCCCGCGAGCTCCGCGCGCTGCGGCAGGTAGCCCGTGATCACGCCCCAATTGACGATGATGAGCACGGTCATCAGCAGCGGCCGGCCCCACTCCGGCTTCCAGGCAGGTCGGAACAGCCGCGGCGAGACCGGTCGCCCCAACCTTTGCGGATCCGTGACCGGCCAGATGAGCAGCACGCCGATCATCAGCACGGCACACACGACGGTGCCCACGGCCGCGAACCCCGCCGCATCCATGATCATCAACGCGATGGCGGGCGTGAGTGCCAGTGAGATGTTGCCCGCGATGCCCACCACGCCCACGGCCATGGGCAGCTGCGACCGGCTCACCTGGCCGGGCAGGAGCGTCATCACCGAGGGCATCACGGCCGCCAGCCCGCAGCCCTGGAGGAAGCGGATGAAGATGAGGACCTCGAACGGGCTGTCCGGGCCCACCAGGCCCAGCGCGATGGGTGCCGCGGCGCCCAGGTAGCAGGCGGTCCCGATGAGGTAGATCACCCGGCCACCGAATCGGTCCACGAGCCCGCCCGACAGCAGCGCCGCCAGCAGGTTGAAGATGGCGGCCGCCCCCACGACCGCCCCGATCTCCCCGTCCGGGCGGCCCACGGCGGCCATGGCCACGGGCAGGGTGGCGATCCACGCATGGAAGCCCACCTGGGCGAATCCCTGCGCGAAGGCGAGTCGGATCAACGGAGCGCGTCCTCAGCACCACGCGGCCGGGTCCCGGGCCGCGTGCGCACCCCATGATGCGCGGCCCGACGCGCCGCGTCCGGACCACTGCGTCAGGTCAGCTGATGAGCGAGAACGGTGCCTCGGGGTCGATGCCCAGCTCCACGATCGCGGCCGCGGCCCGCTCGGCGGGGATGCGCCCCATCACGGCCAGCTCGGACATGGCGGCGGCCGCGATGTGCTCCGCGTCCACCTCGAAGAAGCGGCGCAGCGCCTCACGCGTGTCGCTCCGCCCGAAGCCGTCCGTGCCCAGCGCCCGGAACGTGCCCGGCACCCAGCGGCCGATCATGTCCGGCCAGGCGCGGATCCAGTCGGAGGCCGCCACGATCGGACCGGCCGCCGCGGCATCCGCGAGCAGCTCGGTGACCACCGGCGTGCGCGGCGCTTCTGCAGGGTGCAGCAGGTTCCAGCGGTCGACCTCCAGCGCCTGGTTGCGCAGCAGCTGGTACGACGTGGCGCTCCACACATCCGCCGCCACGCCGAAGCGGTCGGCGAGGATCGCCTGGGCCCGTAGGACCTGCTGCATGATCGAGCCGCCGCCCAGGAGCGTGGTCCTGGGTGCGTCCGCGGCGAGACCGGCGGGCGCCGCCTGGAACGGGTAGAGCCCGCGCACGATGTGCGCATCCTCGAGCCCCGCCGGCCGGGCCGGCATGGGGTGGTTCTCGTTGTACAGCGCGAGGTAGTAGTAGACGTCCTCCGCGTCCGGGCCATACATCCGGCGGATGCCGTCCTGGATCAGCGCGGCGGTCTCGTAGGCGAATGCGGGGTCGTACACGCGCACGCACGGGATGACCGAGGCGAGCACCACCGAGTGGCCGTCCTCGTGCTGGAGCCCCTCGCCGTTGAGCGTCGTTCGTCCCGCCGTGCCGCCCAGCACGAAGCCCCGGCCGCGTGCGTCCGCGAGCTGCCAGAACTGGTCGCCGGTGCGCTGGAACCCGAACATCGAATAGAAGATGTACATCGGGATCATCGGCTCGCCGTGCGTGCTGTACGACGTCGCAGCGGCCTGCAGCGACGCCACTGACCCCGCCTCCGTGATGCCCTCCTCGAGCACCTGACCGTCGGTCGCCTCACGGTAGGACAGCATCAGGTTGGAGTCGACCGGCTCGTACTGCTGGCCGCGGGCGGCGTAGATGCCGACCTCCTTGAACAGCGGGTCCAGGCCGAAGGTGCGCGCCTCGTCGGGGATGATGGGCACGATCCGAGCGCCGATGACCGGGTCGCGCAACAGGTTCCGGAGCAACTTGGCGAAGGCCATCGTGGTCGAGACCTCCTGGCCTCCGGACCCGCTGGCGAACTCCCCGAACACGGAGGCACCGGGCGTCTCGAGCGGCTTGGCGACCACGACCCGCCGAGGCAGTGGCCCGCCCAGCTGGCGTCGACGCTCCTGGAGGTACTGGATCTCCGGCGCATCGGGTCCTGGGTGGTAGTAGGGCGCGTCCTTGAGCTTGTCGTCCGCGATGGGCAGCTCCAGGCGGTCGCGGAAGACGCGCAGCTCCTGCTCGGAGAGCTTCTTCGCCTGGTGCGTGATGTTGCGCGCCTCCACGCCCGAGCCCAACGTCCAACCCTTCACGGTCTGGACCAGGAGGACGGTCGGCTGGCCCTTGTGCTCGAGCGCCGCGGCGTACGCCGCGTACAGCTTCCGGTAGTCGTGGCCGCCGCGGCGGAGCGCCTTGATCTGGTCATCGCTCAGATCCGCGACGAGCTCTAGCAGGCGCGGGTCGGCGCCGAAGAAGTGTTCCCGGATGTACGCACCGGTCTCTACGGAATACTTCTGGGATTCGCCGTCCAGCACCTCGCCCATGCGGTGCACGAGGACGCCGTCGACGTCCTTCGCCAGCAGCGGGTCCCATTCGCGGCCCCAGACGACCTTGATGACGTTCCAGCCCGCGCCCCGGAAATGCGCCTCGAGTTCCTGGACGATCTTGCCGTTGCCACGCACCGGCCCATCGAGGCGCTGGAGGTTGCAGTTGATGACGAAGGTGAGGTTGTCCAGGCCCTCGCGCGCGGCGATGGAGATGGCACCCAGCGACTCCGGCTCGTCCGTCTCGCCGTCCCCCAGGAACGCCCAGACGTGGTTGCCGCTGGTGTCCTTGAGGCCCCGGTTCTGCAGATAGCGGTTGAAGCGCGCCTGGTAGATCGCGGACAGCGGGCCCAGGCCCATCGATACCGTGGGGAACTCCCAGAAGTCGGGCATGAGGCGAGGGTGCGGGTAGCTCGACAGGCCCTGGCCGGGCACCACCTCACGCCGGAAGTGATCCAGCTGGGTCTCGGTCAGCCGGCCCTCGAGGAAGGCACGCGCATAGGCGCCTGGCGCCGCATGACCCTGCATGAACACCTGGTCGCCCATGCCGTCCGCGTCCTTGCCGCGGAAGAAGTGGTTGAAGCCCACCTCGTACAGGCTCGCGGCGCTGGCGTAGGTGGCGAGGTGGCCACCCAGGCCGGGCGAGCGGTTGTTGCCCCGCAAGACCATCGCGACCGCGTTCCAGCGGACCATGCGCCGGATGCGATGCTCCATCTGCTCGTCGCCCGGGAACGGCGGCTCCTGCTCTGGAGAGATGGTGTTGATGTAGCGCGTCTGGGTCAGCGGCGGGAGGCCGATGTTGAGCTGGCGGGCGCGCTTCAGCAGCCGGTACAGGATGAACTGGGCGCGCTCCGGGCCTGCGTCACGGGCGATCGAATCGAGGGAGTCGGTCCAGTCCTGGGTCTCGGTGGCGTCCCGGTCGGGCAGCTGGCGCTTGAAGTCGCCGTATTGGTCGAACATGGCGTGGGTATGGTAGCCCGCATGCCCCGCGGACGGTGTGAACCGGTTCAGCGCCGCGGTCGCTCGCCGAGGCGCGCTCAGAGGTTGTGAAGCAACCGCGGTGAGGCGATTGCTGGGATGGTGGTGGGCATCGGGGTCGGCCTCCGCCGCCGGGAGCCGGACCCGAGGGTGGATCGACGGCCCGGTGCCCCGCTCCGGGTGAGGGCCCGGAGCGGTCCCCGGTTCATGCGCCATCCCCCAGCACCCGCCGCCGGAGCAGATCCGCCTGCATCACGTTGTGAGCGAGGGCGAACCAGGTGACCGCGGCGCGCACCCGCTCGGTGCCCCGGACCCGCAGCCGCTGCAGGCCCCGGTTCCGGGCGAGCGCGTTGACCCACTCGGCGGTCTCGCCCCGCGCCCGGTAGCGCTCCTGCCCCTCGGGCGTGCCCATGCGAATGCGCCAGGCGGCGATGGCGGGCGGGTCATCGGGCAGCGGCCGGTACCGGTCCCGGCCGACGTCCCGGGGGACGGGCGGGGGCGCGTGGACGATGGTGCCGTCGTCGGCCAGCCGCCCGATGACGCCCAGGTCCACGTAGCCGCCGTCGACGAGCACCGCGTCGGGGACCCGCCCGAAGCAGCGCCGCAGCCGTTGCCGCATGGGCTCCAGCTCGCCCTGGTCGGAGCCGACGGTGGTGACCGCCACCCCGCACACGAGGCCGCTGCCGACCTCGGTGGCGTACTGGACGTTGAACGCCGGGCGCCACCCACCATCACCCATGCGCATGACCCGCGCGTCGGGGTCGGTGGTCGATGCCCGTGCCTCGTCCGGGGAGCGACCCTTGCGGCGCTTCGCCGCCTCGATGCCCGGCAGCGCCTCGAGCGCCCGGCGGACCCGCTCGGCCCGCTGCCGTGCCGCCCGCTCGGCCGCCGCGGCCTGCCGCCGGGACCGGGCGTTCGGATCCGCGTCCAGCTCGGTCCGCAGCGAACGCACCCGCAGCTCCGCGTCCGCGAGCGCGTCGGTCAGTCGGTCCCGTCGGTGGAAGCTGCCCGCCCCGGCGGAGCCACGCACCCGGACCCCGTCCTGGGCGACGGTCCAGGCGTCGTCGGTCTCGGCCATCGTGAGCGTCGCGACGCTCTGGACCAGCAGGTCCTCGAGCAGGTCGGCGTCGCCCGAGCGGATGTCGGCGAGCGTGTGGTGGTTCACGCCCACGCCACCCGCGATCCAGCGGTAGGCGTCGTGGGCATCCACCAGGCGGGCGAGCTCCCGGGCCGAGCCCACCCCGTCGAGCGTGGCGTACAGCCAGAGCGCGACGAGGATCGCGGGATCGATGGGCGGCCGGCCGGCGTGGCCCTCGACCGCCCGGATGCGGGCATGGAGGGCCGTGAGGTCGAGCCGCTCCACGAACTCCCACACGAGACGCGCCCGGTGGTCGGCGGGCAGCAGCTCGTCGAGCGACGCGGCGCGCATCCGCACCTGGTCACGGTCGGCCCGCTGGAGGCGGGGCCGGCCGGCGGGCACCCCTCCGACCGAACGGGTGTTCGGCTCGGTGGGAAGGTCGAACAGGGTCTCGCGTGCTCGGTCGTGCTGGTCGTCCATCCCGGGAGCGTAGCTGCGCCGACCGCCGCTGGGAATCCCCGTCAGCGGCCGATTTGTTCACAGCCTCTCAGGGGGGCAGCCGACGGGTGCGCGCGTCCTGTGGGGCCGCGGTTCGGCCCGGCCACCAGGACCGGCGGTACCCGGACGATGGACGAGACCACGATCCGCGACCGCTTGTGCCGGCCCGTCCGCCACGTTCGCGGCCATCCTCGAAGGCCCACACGAGCGTGCCGTCCCCGGTCGCCTCCACACGTCCCGCGGCCGATGGACCGGTGGGTCCCCCCTGGACGGCAGTGGTGGGCAGGAAGGCGGATGGGTCCCGAGCGTCCGGGCGGAGGCGGGCACGGGCGCGAGCGACGCCAGGATGGCCGTGACGGACAGCGCGACGACCGCCAGGCGCCCGGATCGGCCGGCGAGCGTCCGACTCACGGTTCGCGACTCACGGTTCGGTGGCTCCGGGTGCGGCGGCCGCAGCCGGGGGCGAGGAGGCGGCCGAGCCTTCCGCCAGGCCCACGGCCGGCGCAGCGACCGTCGACGCAGCCACGGCCGACGCTGCGGACGCCGTCGACGCAGCCACGGCCGACGCGGCGACCGCGAACGCGCGCCGGGCGGCGGCCAGGGGCGCAAGGACCAGCCACGCCATGCCGGATGCCACCAGCAGCAGCCCGGCACAGAGCGCGAACAGCGCCGTGCCCCCGAATGCGCCGTAGATCCAGCCCGCGGCAGGGCCGGACACGATGGGCGCGATGCCACCCGTGATGAGCGACGCGACCGACTGGCCCGTGGCCCGCAACCGGTCCGGTAGCGCCGCGCCCGCGATGAGCACGATGGAGCTGTAGCGCAGCGCGAACCCGGCACCGTCGAGCAGCCGCACCAGCGCGATGATCATGGGCACCGGCGCGATGGCCACCACGACCATCTGGACCGCCGAGATGAGGCATCCGACCGCGAACAGGGCGCGCAGCCCGAACCGTTCCGCGAGCGGGCCGATCCAGCGAAACACGGGGATCTCCACGAGCGCGGGCATGGCGGACGCGAGCGCGATGACCAGCGGCCCGCCGCCCTCGTCGAGGATGCGCAGCGAGATGAAGGCGTACGCGGCGTTGGTGGCCACGGACGACACGAACAGGACCGCCAGGAACGGCAGGAAGATGGGCGAGGCCCGCAAGGCGGAGCGGAAGGCGGCGGGCGTCAGGCGTTCCCCGGCGGCCCGCTCCGGGCGGCGCATGGGAGAGCGCGCGGACCTGCGGCCGCCGACGACCACCGCGAGCCCCAGGGCCGTGACCACGAACAGGGCCCGCACCGGCTGCGGTCCCCACGTCGCGTAGATGAGGCCGGATGCGATCACGGCCGCGACCCACCCGGCCGAGGTCCCGCTGCGCATCCGCCCATAGGCCCGTGCCTGGTTGCCCAGCTCGCTCAGCGCCAGCGCGTCCGTCACGGGCGCCCAGGGTGCGATGCACACGAGCGCGATGACCATGAACGTCGCCAGCAGCCAGGGTTGGTCGGCGCTGAGCAGGATGCCCACGCCGGCCACCGCCGCCAGGACGGAGGTGAGCACCAGGGTCCGGTCGCGGCCCAGGAGCGTGTCCGCGATGAGCCCCCACACCGGGTAGGCGATGAGCGACGCCAGTGCCGCGATGCCCAGCACGGCACCGATCTCGCCCGGGTCCAGGCCTGACGTGGTGAGCTGCGGCACGTTCCAGGGCAGCACGAAGCCCAGCGAGAAACCATACGTGGCGAACAGGAGACGCAGTCGACGCAGGGACACGGACGTGGCCATTGTCCGTCGGGCGGCGTCCGGGCGTGCGCCGCCACCGGAGACGAGGCTTGACCGGCATTGGTAGCGTGGGGCGCGCAATCCCCCAGCCCCCGGAGGTCCTCGCACCCTGATGCTCGCCCAGCGCCCACGCCGAACCATACGCTCCGCGCTCCTCGGCGCGGGTATCGTCCTCGCGTCACTCGCGCCGGCGACTCCGGCCGCGGCGCAGGAGAGCCTGCTGATGCAGGTGTTCCCCGAGGCCGCCACGCTCGGCGCACCGTCCTGGGTCACCGTCGGCACCCAGGCGGCCTGGTACACCTCCGGCGCCACGGGCGCGCAGAGCCGCTACCAGTGGGTGGAGGAACCGAACGGCACCTGGGAGGACCCGGCGACCGGCAAGAAGTACCGCCGCACCGATGAGTCGGGGGAGGGGACGGGCTCGGGCGCGGGTGACGGCGACTCGATCCTCGACGTGGTCGCCCTGGAGGGGATCCAGGCGGTCGGGTCGTGGATCCTCTACAGCATCGACCGGCTGACCGGCTCGTACACCGTCGCCCCGGTCGGCGGCAGTCGGGTCCCGGGTACGGTGGTGGACGGTGCATGGATGCATCCGGACCTGCTCGCGAAGCTCGTCCAGGCCGTCTTCACCGGGCTCCAGGTGCTGCGCGACCCGTACCCCGTCGATGGTCGGACGTACGATGCGGTGAGCCTGGTGAGCAGCGGCGGGGGCAGCTACCAGTCCTGGCGGTGGGACCTCGCGAGCGGCGTCCTGCTGGTGAGCTCGAGCCGTGAGGACGGCGCGTTCTCACCGTTCGCGGCGCCCGGTGAAGGCCCGCCGCAGGCGAACTCTTTGCTGGGCTATCGCCAGCTGGTGAGCATCCGGCAGCGGACCACGCCCGGCATCGGTACCGCCCCGCCCGCGTGGGTGCTGGGAACCGGCCGCCTCGGCTACTCGGGCACATGGACGTTCGTGAACCCGATGGACCCGAGCAGCGGCGCCATGGCCATGGTCATGCCCATGTCCGTCGAGGCCACCTTCACCGAGGGCGGCCCCACCTGGGCGAACGTGCGCTTCCGGAACGTCATCGACTTCAGCGGCGTGCCCAACGCGTCGGAGGCGACGAACCTCGCGACGGGCGTCGGCGCCTGGTGGTGGGATCCGGCAGCGCTCGCGGAGATGCAGCGCGGACAGGTGCTCGACGAGATCCCGTTGCTTTCCGCGCGCATGACCGTGGAGGACATCGTGCCCTGGCAGGGCGGCCGCTCCGTGATGGTCCGCACCGAGCTGCCCGGCGACGTGTTCCGCGCCCAGTTCGATTTGGCGACGGGCGTGCTCCTGGGCAACGAGCTCACCCAGTCCGCGCAGGGCACCACGATCTCGGTCGGCCTGCAACAGCTGCCCTGATGCGGACCCCGCCTCCCATGCGCGTCGCCGTGTTCTCCACGAAGCCGTACGACCGGACGTTCCTCGACGCCGCGAACGCGGATGTGGGCCACGAGCTGGTGTTCTTCGAGCCCCGGCTGACCACGGAGACCGCGCCGCTCGCGGAGGGCTTCACCGCGGTATGCGTGTTCGTCCACGACGTGGTGGACCGGCCGGTGCTGGAGGTCCTCGCGCGGGAGGGTGTGCGCCTCGTGGCGCTGCGGGCGGCGGGATTCAACAACGTGGATGTGCCCGCGGCGCAGGAACTCGGCATCGCCGTCTGCCGCGTGCCGGCCTACTCGCCGTACGCGGTGGCGGAGCACGCCGTGGCGCTCATCCTGGCCCTGGACCGGCGCACCCATCGCGCCTTCAACCGCGTGCGGGAGGGCAACTTCGCGCTCGACGGGCTGCTGGGCTTCGATCTCCACGGGCGCACCGTGGGCATCGTGGGGACGGGCCGGATCGGGGCGGTCTTCGCGCGCATCATGGCCGGGTTCGGCTGCCGGCTGCTCGCGTCGGACCCATTCCCGAACGACGACGTGATCGCCGCGGGCGCCACGTATGTACCGCTCGACGAGCTGTTCGCGGCGTCCGACATCATCGCCCTGCACGCCCCCCTGACGCCGGACACGTACCATCTCGTCGATCGGAACGCGCTCGCGCGCATGAAGCGCGGCGTGATGCTCGTGAACACCAGCCGCGGCGGCCTCATCGACACGGAGGCGGTCATCGAGGCGCTCAAGGACGGCACCATCGGCTACCTGGGCCTGGACGTGTACGAGGAGGAGGACGCATTGTTCTTCGAGGACCTCTCGCAGGAGATCCTCCAGGACGACGTGTTCGCGCGGCTGCTCACGTTCCCGAATGTGCTGGTGACCGCGCACCAGGCCTTCTTCACGGAGGACGCGCTGCGGCGCATCGCGCAGACCACCGTGGAGAACATCGCCGAGTTCGCGCGGCACGGCCGCCCGACCCACGAGGTCACGGCGTAGCTCGGCCGGGCGCCGCGCTCGGCGGCGGGGCACCCAGGATCCGGAGACGCCTACCGGAGCGTTCGGCGCTTGTACTCCGCGAACACGTTCGCGTTGTGGTCGGGTCCGAACCGCGGGTCGTTGGGGGACACGAACGTGGGCAGCACGATGCCCCGCTTCGCCAGCTGGACGGCGACCTCCGAGACCAGCGCCATCGTGACGAGCACGACCGCCAGGGTGGAGGTGGCGCCGACGGGCGGCCCCCAGCCCTCGATGTCCACGACCGCGTCCCGCGGCTCGCAGCCATTGTCGATGACGAGGTCCGCGACCTCCGCCAGCCGCTTGCCGGAGGAGTGTGTCGCCGTGTTCACGTCCAGGTTCTGGACCGAGGTGACGGCGACCACCTTCACGCCCCGCTCGCGCGCATAGAGCGACGCGTCGATGCCCGCGGCGTTGAGCCCGCCGTGGCTGTAGACCACGAGCGTGTCCCCCTCGGCGAAGGGGTAGTTGCCCAGGAAGTTGGCGATGTACCCCTCGGTGCGCTCCAGCCACAGCAGCTCGCGCACGCCGCCGGTGCCCAGGACGTTGAACCACGACAGGCGGATGTCGGTCAGCGGCCGGAATGCGGGATACGAGCCGTAGCGTGGGAACGCATCCATGACCGGCAACACCGAGTGGCCGCTACCGAACAGGCTGATCAGGCCACCCTTCGCGACGCCGTCCGCCATCAGCTCGGCGGCGGCACGGATGCTGTCGCCGGAGACGGCCTCGATGTGATCGGTGAGCAACCTGGCCTGGGCGAAGTAGCTGGCGGCGGTCATCCCTGTGTCCTCCCTTTTGCCACGGCCAGCGCACCGGCAGCGGCACCCATGAGACTCGATTCGGCACCGAGTCGTGATCTGACGAACCTCGTCCGCCCCACGGCGAACGGCTGGCTGCATGCCCGCGCCACGCGACTCGCGGCAGCGGAGAAGTCGGCCCGCGAGCCGACTCCCCCGGTCCACACCACGATCTCGGGGGCGAGAAGGTTCACAGCACCGCCGGCGACGGCGCCTGCGATCGCCGCGGCCTCCGCGATGGCCGAGCGTGCGGCGCCATCCCCGGCCCGGGCGGCGCGGAACACCGCAGGCGTGTCGGGATACTGCGCGTCGGGATCGAGCCGGCGGGCGAGGGCGAGGATGCCCGGGCCAGACGCGAGCGATTCCGCGGGTTCGGAGAGCCTGCCCTCCGCGGTCGGCCAGCGATCATGGCCCACCGCTCCGGCGACCCCGACGGCACCCCGGATGACGCGCCCATCCACCCAGGCCCCGGCTCCCATGCCCGTGCCCACGATGATCGTGACCAGGCTGCGGCAGCCCGCCCCGCCGCCGAACACCGCCTCGCCAGCCGTGGCCGCATACCCGTCGAAGCTCACGGACGCGGGCACCCCGAAGGCCGATTCCAGCACGGCCCGGGCATCCGCGTCCGCCCAATCCGGTACGGTCGGCGCGGCCCAGGTCACGCGTCCCTCTTCGTCCACGATGGCGGGCATGGCCATGCCCACGGCGATCGCCTCGGCGGCGGATGGCAGCGCGGCGGCACGTGCCGCCCAGCGCACCGCCGCTGCCGCGGGGGTCATGCGCGGCGCGGGCATCCGCGACCGGCCCAGCACGACCCCGTCCTCGCGCACGGTCGCGATGGCGGCCTTGGTGCCGCCCAGGTCGATGGCCAGCACCACGCGCCCGGCCATCAGCCCTTCACCGCGCTGGAGAAGCCCATGTCGCTGTAGGCGCGGCGGACCCACAGGAACAGCACGATGTTGGGGATGATGGCGAGCAGCGTGCCTGCATAGATCACGTTCGCGTACTTCACGGCCGTCGTGTACGACAGCAGCTGGTTGACGAGCAGCACGACCGTGTAGTTGTCGGGCGACTGGAGGATGACCAGCGGCCACAGGTACGCGTTCCAGTAGTAGACGAAGGCGAACATCGCGAGTGTCGCGATGGCGGGCCGCAGCAACGGCACCCCGATCTTGCGCAGGATCTGCCACTCGGTGGCACCGTCCGCACGGCCCGCGTCCAGCAGCTCCGTGGGCACGCCCCGCGCGAACTGGCGGATCAGGTAGATGCCGAAGGCGTTGGCGAGCTGCGGCACCAGCACGCCGACGATCGAATCAAGCAACCCGGCACTCTGCACCAGCCAGTAGAGCGGCACCAGCGTGGCGATGGGCGGCACGAACATCGTGGCCAGAAGCAGCAGGAAGAGCTGGTCGCGACCGCGGAACCGGTACACGGCGAACGCCCAGCCTGCGGCCACGCTGGTGGCCAGCACCGCCGCCGTGGACAACCCCGCGATGAGGAACGAGTTGAGGAACGCCGATCCGATGGGCAGCAGCCGGAACGCCTCCCCGAAGGCGTCCAGTGACGGCTGGGCGGGGAGCCACACCGGCGGCAGCTTCGTGATCTCCTCGGGCCGCTTGAGGGCGCTCGCGACCAGCCAGAAGAGCGGGAACGCGGCGAAGGCGCCCGCCGCGATGAGCAGGACCGTGGCGGGGATGCCCCGGACGCCGCGCCTCAGGCGATCCATGGCATGCCCATCAATCCTGCAGATCCTTGCTCATCAGCAGCACGCCGCCCACCGCGACGACCACCCCGATGAGCAGCACCATGGTCATGGCCGCCGCGCGCCCGGCCTGGCCATAGTCGAACGCGGTGCGCACGGCGTGGAGCGTGACCACGTTCGTCGAGTCGGACGGGCCGCCCTTGGTCAGGACGTTCACGGCATCGAACGCACCCAGGCCGTTGATGAGGCAGATGGCCGTCGCGAACGTCAGCGGCCGGCGGAGCAGCGGGATGGTGATCGCGAACAGGCGCCGCACGGGGCCCGCGCCGTCGATCTCCGCGGCCTCATCGTACTCCTTGGGGATCTGCGTCAGGCCCGCCACGAGGATCGTGGTGAAGTAGCCCAGGTACTGCCAGATCGTCAGCAGCACCAGCGACCAGAGCGCGGTCCTGGGCGAGCCGAGCCAGGGCTGGATGGGCAGGCCGACGAGCTTGAACAGCTCGTTGACAGGACCACCGCGAGGGGAGAGCAGGTAGCCCCACAGGAGCGCGACCGCCACCGTGGGGATGACGTATGTGGTGAACAGCAGTGCCAGCACCACGCGTGCGCCGCGGGCGCGGCTGCGGCTGATGAGCACGGCCATCACGAGCGCGACGGGCACCGCTACGACCACGAACGCCCCCGCGAAGACCGCGGTGTTGCCAAGGGCACGCATGAACGACGCGTCGCGGAAGATCGTGGCGTAGTTGTCGAGGCCCACCCACTGCATGGCGGACAGCGGCGTGAGCATGCTCCAGGAGTGGAGACTGATCCAGCCCGACATGACGATGGGCGTGAGGATCGTGGCGACGACCAGCAGCGTGGCGGGCGCGACGAAGAGCCAGGGCGTGGCAGGCGACATGCCCACGGCCTCCCGGTGCACGCGTGCGCTGCGCAGCTTCATCGGTCCTCTGCTCCCGGACGCGGGTGGCCGGTCATGGGGACACCCCCTTCGCGACCGCTCGCCATGATCACGAGGCGGTCACGAAGGGGGCGTGGCACCGGACGGTTACGGGTAGTACTGGCCCAGGATGGTCTCGGCCTCGCTCTGCGCCTGGGCAGCGGCATCAGCCGCGCTCAGCTCGCCGAACATGACGGCCTCGAGCTTCTTCTGGAGCATCTCGGACAGCTCCTGGCCGCCGAGGATCATGGGGAACGGCACCGCGTCCGCGAGGCTCGAGACGTACGTCGCGAGGAACGGGTCGCTCAGCTGGTCGGCGAACGCGGTCGCGTCCGACGTCCGGCTGGGGATGATGCCCATGCCGATGAGGATCTCGCCCATGCCCGATCCGGTCGTGCCGGACTCGGGGCCGTGGAGGAACTGGAGGAAGCGCCAGGCGGCATCCTGCTGCTCTGGCGTGGCCGTGGCGTTCACCGTGGTCAGCCACTCGTAGGACACCGGGTGCGCGCCTTCGCCGTTGGGGCCGACCGGGATGGGCGCGGTCGCGATGTCCGCGAACGCGTCACCCATGGCCGCCTTCAGCGAGCCCTGCCACCAGTTGGCCATGATGATCATGGCCGTGTTGCCCGACGCGAAGTTGTCGAGGAAGGGGCCCGCCGTGTTGGCGTCCGCGGTGCCCATCTCGGGCGCGGTGACGCCCTCCGCGATGAGCATCTCGTACATCGCCATCGTGTCCGCGGCCGCACCTTCGGCGAGCGTGGGCGTCGTGCCATCCACGATGTCGCCGCCGTCGGAGGCGACGAACGAGTAGTAGGGGTGCACGACACCGGCGGCCCAGCTGTTGATGAGCCCGAAGCCCTGCTGGACGATGATGTCACCGTCCTTTTTGGTCAGCAGCCTGGCATCCGCGAGAAGCTCATCCCAGGTGGCCGGCGGGGCCGTGATGCCTGCCTCCTCGAACAGGCGCTTGTTGTAGTTCAGGGCGTAGGTATTGATCTCGTTGGGATAGCCATAGACGGTGTCGTCCACGGACGCGCCACCGACGGCGCCGCCGCCCCAGTTGGCGGTGATGTCCGCGAGCTGGTCCGCAGGTGCCGCGGCGGCGATGCCGTCACGCGCCAGCTCCGGCAGCCACAGGTTGTAGATGCCTGAGACCGTGGGGCCGCCCGGGCTCGCCGCCTGGGTCTTGATCGTGGTCAGCAGGTCGCCGAAGGGGACCGCCCGGATCTCGACCGTGATGGTCGGGTTGGCCTCCGTGAACCTGGCAGCGACCGCCTCCAGCTGGGCGACCTGGTCAGGTCCCCAGTGTGTGAGGTACGAGATCGTCACCGGGTCCTGGGCCGCCGCGGGAACCGACGCGCCGGCCACAGCCAGCAACGCGGTCATCCCGATGGCCCCGGATCGGAGCTTGCGCATCGTGTCCGCTCCTCCTTGGTCGGGTTCGCCGCGCGGCGTCGTGCCGTCGGTCCCGTGTCGGTATGATGTCATAACAAATGAGTGCTGACCACCCCGTCACGACACCGCGCACCCGGACCGCCCTCCAGCGCTCGGGCCCGCCGCTGTACCGCCAGCTTGCGGACGACCTGCGTGCCCGCATCCTCGACGGCGAGTTCTCCATGGCCGACCCGATCCCCACGGAGGCGCAGCTCTCGGAGGGGTACCGGACCTCGCGCATCACCGTGCGCCATGCGCTGGACCTCCTCGAGCAGGAGGGCCTGGTCCACCGGGAGCAGGGGCGCGGGTCGTTCATCCGGCCGCGCACCATCGCCGTCGGTCCGCGCCGCCTGACCTCATTCACGCAGGAGCTTCGCGAGCGCGGCGTACGCCAGGGCTCGATGCTCCTGTCGGTGGGCGTGGTGCCCGCGCCGGACGGGGCGCCTCTGGACCTTGGACCCTCGGGTGACTGCGCCCGGGTGGAGCGCGTGCGGCGCGCGGATGACCGCCCGATCGCCCACCAGATCACGTGGATCCCCGCCGAACTCGGCGAGGCGATCGGAGACGAACTCGCCGCGCACGGCTCGCTGTACGAGTACCTCCGTGAGCGCCACGGCCTTGAAGTGGACAGCGCGGACGAGACCTACCGGGTCGGCGGTGCGGATGCCCTGGCGTCGGCCCTGCTGGACCTGGCACCCGGTGCGCCGGTGTTCATCGTGGAGCGCGTGGGCTTCGCGCGGGCCCGGCGGGTGGAGTGGACCCGCTCCGTGGTCCGCGGCGAGGACTACGAGGTCCACGTCCACCTCAAGCGGTAGCGGTCAGGGAAGGGTCGCGTCCCAGATCGCACGGCGGGCCGCATCACGCTCCGCGAGCGGCGCGTCCACCATGGTCCGCACAACCTCGCCCACGTTCCGGCCGAGCTCCGTCGCGAGCCGGTCCGCCCATGCGCCGCCCAGCCGTCCGGCATGCCATGACAGCAGCCGGCCGAGCAGGACCCAGGCCACGAGCCCGCCGACGATGAGGACAGTGGGCACCGGCATGGCGCCCAGGACGGGCACCTCCCAGGTCGGCGTGGGCACGGTGCCGCCCGCGACCGAGAGACTGATGAGCCACACGGCGCCCAGCAGCACGGCCGCGGTCGCGCCAAGGTTGCCAAGGCCGATGACCGGCCACCACGGGCTGGTCGGGGCCGTGAACGATCCGGCGGGTCCGGCCACCGCGCGATCCGCAGCTGCGCCGAAGCCCTCGGTGAGCGCCGCCGGATCCGCCAGCGCCGCGAGGCCAGGCCGCGCGGAGGGCGGCAGCGAGGGCAGCGTATCGGTCACGAGGTCGCGGACCGGGGCCACGGCCCGGGTCAGGGAACCGCGCTCGCGCCAGCGCCGGAGGTAGCCCTCAGGGTCGGCGGTGCGTTCCGCCTGCCCGCTTCCCCGGCTCAGCAGCGACCGGATGACACCCACCGGGCCGCCGCCGCGCGGCCGGGCCGCAAGCCGACTCGCGGCGACCGCATGGCGTCGCAGCCCCGGCATGTCCAGGGTGACGAGGATCTCGCGTGTCGCCGCACCGATCGCGGCCGCCCGCAGATCCGGGTCGACGACCGGCGGCGGCGCGTCGGGACCGTCCACGCCGGCGGCGGCCGCGAGGTCCCCGATCGCCGCCCGGGCGCTGATGGCCAGGCGCCCGGCGACGATCTCCTTGGCGGCGACGCCCTGCGCGATCCAGCCCGCCAGCGGGTCGATGCCGTGGGTGGCGGAGGTCATCAGCACCGGCACCCGCGGCATCCCCTCGGCGTGAAGGCGGGCGAGCAGGTCCGCCCGGACCCGCTCGGCATCGTCGAGGGTGAGACGGTCCACCTTGTTGACCACGATGACCTGGTGGGCCAGGCGGCGCATCCAGCGGCGCAGGTACGCATCGTGGAGCACGGCGTCGTGGTACTTCTCGGGGTCCGTGATCCAGGCCACCGCGTCCACGCGCGGCAGCACCGCGTCCACGCGCGCCGCGTGGTCGGGCTCGATGGAGTCGAGGTCCGGCAGGTCCACGATGGCCACCGGCGGCCCGTCGATGGTCTGCCGCTCCCGCACCGTGGGCGCCCCCAGCCAGGCGAGCAGCGGCGCGGCATCCTCGGCGGCACCGGCCGGGACCCAGGCCACGGGCGCCGATGTCGTCGGGCGGCGGACGCCGGCCTCGCTCACGACCTCGCCCGCGATGGCGTTGAGCAGACTGCTCTTGCCCACGCCCGTGCCGCCCGCGAGCGCCAGCACGTACAGATCGCCCGGATAGCCGCCACGCTCGAGGATGGTCGCGCACACGGCGCGGGCTGCAGCGACATCGAGGCCCAGGCGCTCGCCCGCCGCGATCGCCCCCGTGAGCGCGAGCAGGTCGGTGGTCATGCGGCGGGCGGCAGCACAGGCAGGTCCACCGCGGCCCGCAGCTCCGCGCCCAGCGTCCGGAGCTCGGCGCCATCGGGCACGCGCGCCTCGAACCGGGCCCGCTCGTCCGCCAGGAGATCGTCGATGGCCGCCGTCAGCCGCTCCCGGGCTCGATCGATCATGCCCTGGACGGCAGCCTCCCCGAAGATCGCGTTGAGCAGCTTCTGGTTGAGGAATGCCGTGGCCGCCGCGATGCCCACCTCCGCACCGGTGATGCCGCCGGTGTGCGCGAACGTGGCGAGCATGATGGTGACCGCCCCGGCGTTGACGCCCACGGACGCGACGCGCGCCACGCCCCGCCGGTCGGCGCCGGCCGTGGCCACGTCTGCCGCGATCGAGCGCACCCAGTCGTCCACGGCGGTCCGCGTCCGTGCCGCCAGGTCGGGCGACGCGGCCCACAGGGCGGCATCGGAGGCGATGACCGCCGCGCCGCGGGCGTCGCTCGCCCAGTGGGCCGCGGTCCGTCGGGCGGCCTCCGCCGCGTGCGCCACGACGAGCGCCGCCACGTCATCCGCGGCCCCCTGCTGGACGACCGCCACCGGCGCCGGGGGCGTTCCCCGGATGGCCGCCAGCACGGTGCCCCGGACCCTGCCGATGCCCGAGGAGAAGAGGCGCGTCACCTGGTCCGCGCCCACGAAGCTGTGCCAGTGGCGGATGACCTCCTCGCGCAGGACCGTGCCGCCGGTCAGGCGCTCACGCAGCTGGCGTGTCTCATCCGCGTAGTCCGCGGCGAGGGTGCGACGCAGGGCATCCGTTTCCACGGCATCGTGGTCCAGGTCCGTCGCGATCGCCTGCGCGAGGGGGGCGAGGCCGGCGACCGCGCCCGCCAGCGCCCGGGCCGCCAGTTCGCGGCGCTTCACCCGATCGCGTGACAGCTCCACGATGCGTGAGAGGAGCGGCTCCACGGCGTCGCGCTCGAGGGCCCGGCCGGTCCCGTTGAGGGCGCCCTCCGGCACGGCCAGCACATCCAGCGCGGCGAGCGTGGTGCGGTCCAGCAGCCGGTGGACATCCGTGAGCACGGCGGTCGCGTCCTCGCCCGGTGGCAGCCGGTTGACGACCACCACGAGCGGCAGCCGCCGCTGCTCGGCGCGCGCGAGGACGTCCCACGGCACCCGGTCCGCGTAGCGGGTCGCGGTGGTCACGAACACGCACAGGTCCGCCAGCTCCAGCAGCGTGTCCGCCAGCGCCCGGTTGTCGTGCTCCACGGAATCCACGTCCGGCGCGTCCACGATGACCACACCCGGGCGGGCGCCCTCGTCGCGGACCTCCAGGCGGTCGTGCGGGATGGTGGCGAGCGGCCCCTCGTCCACCGCCGCACGCGCGTCCGCGGCCGTGGCCACCACCACCGCGTGACGCGTGGTCGGCCGCAGGACGCCCGTGCGGCTCACGGGGGCGCCCGCGATGGTGTTGAACAGCGTCGACTTGCCGGAGCCCGTGGGCCCGAGCAGGACGATGACCAACGGCGCATCCAGATCGCGGACGCGCGGCAGCAGGTAGCCCCGCGTGTGCTGCCGCAGCTCATCCGCACGGTCGGCCGGACCGGGGGGCGTGGCAGGGGAGGCGGCCGCAGGCGCGTCGGGGTCGGCCGCAGCGGCCTCTTGGGCGTCCTGATCGGACGACAGCAGCGCCCAGCGCCGGTCCGCCAGCGCGACCAGGCGCTCGATGCGTTCGGGCAGGTCCAGCTCGGAAGTCGCCGGGTCGCTCACCTGAAGATGATGCCGGGAGGCGCCGGAATGCGCTCCGGGATCGAACCCGGTCAGCGGCTACGCGGCGACGGCGCTCCCGGACCCGGCTGCGCGGACGAGCCAGGTGTGAAGCGCCCCGACGCCCTTGAGCACACGGTCCCGCAGGGTTCCCCGCGAACACCCCACCCAACCGCCGTCATGTCGTCTCGCGCACGTGGACCGCATCCGCCGACCCGCCGGACTCCAGCCGGCTTGCCACGTTCACGGTATCGCCCCAGAGGTCATGGCTGAACGTGTGGGTGCCGATGACACCCGCCACGACCGGGCCCGTGTGGACCCCCACACGCAGCTCGAGCGGCAGACAGGACTCGGTCGCGTACCGCTCGACGACCGCGATCATCTACGCCACCTCGGCGGTGCGCGACCCCCATTGCGAGCGATCCTCGAGGAACTCCCCCTTGAGGTACTGGTCCACGCCGCGGGCCGCCGCGCGCCCCTCGTTGATGGCCCACACGACCAGGGACTGGCCGCGCGTGCAGTCGCCCGCCGTGAACACGCCGGGTGCCGTCGTCTGCTTGTCGGCATCCGCGAGGATGGTGCCGCGCGCGTCCAGCTCGCAGCCGAACTGCTCGGGCACGGTCTTCTCCGGCCCCAGGAAACCCAGCGCGAGCAGCACCAGGTCCGCCTTGAGCACGCGCTCGGTGCCGGGGACCTCCTGGAGCCCCACGCGCCCATCGGGCCCGACGGCCCAGTCGACCGCGACGATCTCCAGGCCGGTGACCTGGCCGACATCACCGACGACGAAGCGCTTCGTGGATACGGCGTACTGGCGGGGGTCCTCGCCCCAGAGCGCCCTGGCCTCCTCCTGCCCGTAGTCGAGCTTGTAGATCCTGGGCCACTGCGGCCACGGGTTGTCGGGTGCGCGCTCATCCGGGGGCCGGTTCATGATCTCCAGCTGGACCACGCTCGCGGCCCCGTGGCGCACGGCCGTGCCCACGCAGTCGGTGCCCGTGTCGCCGCCACCGATGACCACCACGTGCTTGTCCTTGGCGGAGATGAACGCTCCGTCCGCGTGCTGGGAGTCCAGCAGCGACTTCGTGTTGGCGTGCAGGAAGTCCATCGCGAAGTGGACGCCCGCCGCGTCCCGGTGCTCCACGCGCAGATCGCGCGCCACCGTGGAGCCCGTCGCGATGACGACCGCGTCGAACTCCGCGGTCAGCCGGGCGGACGGGATGTCGCGCCCGATCTCCACGCCGGTCACGAACGTGATGCCCTCGTCGCGCATCAGCTGCACCCGCCGATCCACGATGCGCTTGTCCAGCTTCATGTTCGGGATGCCGTACATCAACAGGCCACCGATGCGGTCGGCGCGCTCGTAGACGGTCACCTCGTGACCCTGGCGGTTGAGCTGGCGGGCGGCGGCGAGGCCGGCGGGTCCGGAGCCCACGACCGCGACACGCGTGCCGGTGCGCACGAGCGGCGGTTCGGGTCGGACCCAGCCGTTCTCCCAGGCCTTCTCCGCGATCTCCACCTCGATGGTCTTGATGGTCACCGCGGGTGCCGAGATGCCCACCGTGCACGACCCCTCGCAGGGCGCCGGGCAGACCCGTCCCGTGAACTCGGGGAAGTCGTTGGTGCGGTTGAGGCGGATGCTCGCCTCCTCCCACTTGCCGCGGTAGACGAGGTCGTTCCACTCGGGGATGAGGTTGTTGATGGGGCAACCCGCGGCCGCGCCGTTGATGATCGCGCCCGTGTGGCAGAAGGGGATGCCGCAGTCCATGCAGCGCGCCCCCTGCTGCTGGAGCGTCAGGTCGTCGTACGGCGGATGCGACTCGCTCCAGTCCTTGATGCGCTCCAGCGGCGGGCGCAGGTGCGCCGGCTCGCGGAGGTACTCCATGAACCCTGTCGGCTTGCCCATGTCAGGTCCCACCCACGCGCGCGAGGTCACGCGCGTTCTCCTCGAACGCGGCCATCTCCGCCTCTTCGGGCGACAGGCCGCGCTCGCGCATCCGCGCCTGGGCATCCAGGACGCGCTTGTAGTCATTGGGCACCACGGCCACGAACCGGCCGCGCATCGACTCCCAGTCCGCGAGGACCCGGATGCCGACCGCGCTGTCCGTGTAGCGAACGTGACGCTCGATGAGCGCCCGCACGCCCTCCGCCTCCGCATCATCGGACAGCTCGCCCAGCGAGACCATCTCGCGGTTGCAGCGGCCGGCGAAGTCGGCCGCCTCGTCCAGCACCCAGGCGAGGCCGCCGGACATGCCCGCGGCGAAGTTGCGCCCGGTGCGTCCGAGCACCACCACGCGGCCGCCCGTCATGTACTCGCAGCCGTGATCACCGGTGCCCTCCACGACGGCGCTGGCGCCGGAGTTGCGGACCGCGAACCGCTCACCCGCGATGCCCCGGATGAACGCCTCGCCTGACGTCGCGCCGTAGAACGCGACATTGCCGGTGATGACGTTCTCCTCCGCCTTGAAGCGCGCCTCCGCGGGCGGGCGCAGGATGATATGCCCGCCGGACAGGCCCTTGCCCAGGTAATCGTTGGCGTCACCCACGAGCGTGAGCGTCATGCCGTTCGGGATCCAGGCGCCGAAGCTCTGCCCCGCGGAGCCGTGGAACGTGAGCGAGATGGTGTCATCCGGCAGGCCCGCCGCGCCGTAACGGCGCGTGACCTCCGAGCCGAGCATCGTGCCCACGACCCGGTTGGTGTTCCGGATGGGCAGCGCGGCCGAGACGGGTGTGCCGTGATCCAGCGCCGGCGCCGCGATTCCCAGCAGCTGCGTCGCGTCGAGCGACTTCTCCAGGCTGTGATCCTGGGCCACCTTGCACGTCCGGCCGTAGTGCCGGGGCACGGACGGTTGGTGCAGGATGCGGCTGAAGTCCAGGCTGCGCGCCTTCCAGTGCTCCACCGCCTTGCGCATCTCCAGCCGGTCGGACCGGCCGACCATCTCGTCGATGGTCCGGAAGCCCAGCATGGACATGTACTCGCGGACCTCCTGCGCGATGAAGAGCATGAAGTTGACCGCGTGCTGCGGATCGCCCGTGTAGCGCTTGCGCAGCTCCGGGTCCTGCGTGGCGATGCCCACGGGGCAGGTGTTGAGATGGCAGACGCGCATCATCACGCAGCCCAGGGACACCAGCGGCGCCGTGGCGAAGCCGAACTCCTCCGCGCCCAGCAACGCGCCGATGACCACGTCCCGGCCGGTCTTGAGCTGGCCGTCCACCTCCACCGCGATGCGCGATCGGAGGTCATTCATGAGCAGCACCTGGTGGGTCTCCGCGAGGCCCAGCTCCCACGGCACGCCTGCGTGCTTGAGCGAGGTCAGGGGAGAGGCGCCCGTGCCGCCGTCATGTCCGGAGATGAGCACCACGTCCGCGTGCGCCTTGGCGACGCCCGCCGCGATCGTGCCCACGCCCACCTCCGCGACCAGTTTCACGCTCACGCGCGCGTCCTTGTTCGCGTTCTTGAGGTCGTGGATGAGCTCCGCGAGGTCCTCGATGGAGTAGATGTCGTGGTGGGGCGGCGGACTGATGAGCCCCACGCCCGGGGTCGAGTGGCGCACCTTCGCGATCCAGGGGTAGACCTTGGAGCCCGGCAGCTGGCCGCCCTCGCCGGGCTTGGCACCCTGGGCCATCTTGATCTGGAGCTCGCGCGCGTTGACCAGGTAGTGGCTGGTGACGCCGAAGCGCCCCGAGGCGACCTGCTTGATGGCGCTGTTCCTGGAGTCGCCGTTGGCGTCCGGCACGTAGCGCGCCGGGTCCTCGCCGCCCTCGCCCGTGTTGGACTTGCCGCCCAGTCGGTTCATGGCGATGGCCAGGGCCTCGTGCGCCTCCTGGCTGATGGAGCCGTAGCTCATGGCGCCGGTCTTGAAGCGGCTGACGATGGCCTCGACCGACTCCACCTCCTCGATGGGCACGGGTCGGTGGGCGGGCTTGAGCTCCATCAGGCCCCGGAGGGTGCACAGGCGGGTCGACTGGTCATCGATGAGCCGGCTGTACTCCTTGAACACGCCATAGTCATTGCTGCGGGCGGCGTGCTGGAGCTTGTGGATCGTGAGCGGGTTGAAGAGGTGCGCCTCACCATCCTCGCGGTACTGGTAGTGGCCGCCGACGCCCAGCTGCTTGTGCTTGATGGGCCGGGACGGCGGGTACGCCCGGTCGTGACGCTGGCGGACCTCCTTGGCGATGACGTCGATACCCACGCCCCCCACGCGGGACGGCGTCCACGTGAAGTACTCGTCGATGAAGTCCTGGTTGAGGCCGATGGCCTCGAACACCTGGGCGCCGTGGTAGCTCTGGATGGCGCTGATGCCCATCTTCGAGATGACCTTGACGATGCCCTTGGTGACCGCCTTGACGTACTTCTGCTCGGCGATATCACCGGGCCCCTTGATCATGCCCATCCGGATCTGGTCGTGGATGGTCTCGAAGGCGAGGTACGGGTTGACGGCGCTCGCGCCATAGCCGATGAGCAGCGCGAAGTGGTGCACCTCGCGCGGCTCGCCGGCCTCGATGACCAGGCCCACCTTCGTGCGCTGACCGGTGCGCAGCAGGTGGTGGTGGACGGCCGCGACCGCCAGCAGCGCCGGGATGGGCGCGTCCCACTCGTCGTGGCCGCGGTCGGAGAGGATGAGGATGTCGTGGCCTTCCGCGATCGCCTTCGAGGCGTGCGCGCGGACCGCCTCGATGGACCGGCGGAGGCCCGCGGCGCCGTCGCGGACGCTGAACAGGATGGGCAGCGTGATGGACCTGAAGCCGCGGGACGCCGTACCGCCGTCCAGCGCCCGGAGCTGCTCCAGCTCCTCATTGCGCAACACCGGGAAGGGGAGCGACACCTGGCGGGCTGCCTCCGGGCCCGGATCCAGGAGGTTGCCCTCCGGGCCGATGGTCGTCTCCACGGCCATCACGATGTCTTCGCGGATGGCGTCGATGGGCGGGTTCGTGACCTGCGCGAAGAGCTGCTTGAAGTAGTTGTAGAGGATCTGGGTCCGATCGGACAGCACCGCGAGGGGCGTGTCGTTGCCCATGGAGCCGACCGGCTCCGTGCCCTCGTCGGCCATCGGGTTCACCAGGAGGCGCACGTCCTCCGCGCTGTAGCCGAAGGTCTCCTGGCGCCGCAGGACGGTCTCGTGATCCGGCTCGTGGACGCGACCCGCCGCGGGCAGGTCCGCCAGGCGCACCATGTGCTGGCGCACCCAGTCGCCGTACGGCTCCGCGGTGGCGATCTTGTGCTTGAGCTCGTCGTCCGGGACGATGCGCTGCTCCGAGGTGTCCACGAGGAACATCCGCCCGGGCTGCAGGCGGCCCTTGGCGATGATCTGGCTGGCGGGGATGTCCAGGACACCCGATTCGGAGGCCATCACGACCCGGTCGTCCGCGGTGATCCAGTAGCGCGCCGGCCGCAGGCCGTTGCGGTCCAGCGTGGCGCCCACCACGGTGCCGTCCGTGAACGCGATCGATGCCGGGCCGTCCCAGGGCTCCATCAGCGTCGCGTGGTACTCGTAGAACGCGCGCTTCTCGGGCGACATGGTCTCGTGCCGGGACCACGGCTCCGGGATGAGCATCATCAGCGCGTGGGGCAGCGTACGGCCGGACAGGTGGAGCAGCTCCAGGACGTTGTCCAGCATCGTGGAGTCCGAGCCGTCCGTGTCGATGGTCGGCAGGACCTTGATGAGCTCATCCCCGAACAGCGGCGACCGGAACGACGATTCCCGCGCGTGGATCCAGTTGATGTTGCCGCGCAGGGTGTTGATCTCGCCGTTGTGGGAGATGAAGCGGTAGGGGTGCGCTCGGCTCCAGGAGGGGAACGTGTTGGTCGAGAAGCGCGAGTGGACCACGCCGATGGCGCTCTCGAACGCGGGGTCGTGGAGGTCCGGGTAGAAGTGCATCAGCTGCGACGCGTTGAGCATGCCCTTGTAGACGATCGTCCGGGTGCTCATCGACGGCACGTAGAACTGGGCGCGGTCGGGGATGACGGAGCGCTTGACCGTCTCCTCGATCTGGCGGCGCGCGATGTACAGGGCGCGCTCGAACGCCATCGTGTCCATGCCGTACGGGCGGCCGAAGAACGCCTGGCGGATGATGGGCTGCGATCGCCGCGCGGTGTCCCCCAAGAGGGTGGCGTCCGTGGGCACGTCCCGCCAGCCGAGCAGCGGCATCCCCTCCGCGGCGGCCACGTGAGCGACGATCTCCTCGCACGCGATGCGGTCCGCGACGTCCGCGGGCAGGAACATCATGCCCACGCCATACGCCTTGCCGGGCGGCAGCGCGATGCCCGCCTCCGCCGCGGCGCCCGCCAGGAACCGGTGCGGCAGCTGCACCGTGAGCCCGGCACCGTCGCCGGTGTTCTTCTCCGCGCCCGACGCCCCGCGATGCTCCAGGTTCACGAGCACGGTCAACGCGTCACGCACGATGTCGTGGGAACGGCGGCCGCGGACATCTACCACGAACCCGAAGCCACAGGCGTCGTGCTCGAAGGACTTGTCGTAGAGGGAGCTGGATGTCGCTGACACGGACGGGACCACCGGTTGAGAAGGATGCGCAGGGTGAAGGCTGAGGATGCCCGCCACGGGGGATGGGTTCAGCGGACGGGGAGGTTGCGGTTCGGTCGCATCTCCGTTGCGGGGTGCCTCCGGCGCGATGCCACGCGGGAGGCATGAGCATGCCCCTGTCGGCCTCGGCAGCCCCTGACCCGAGGCCGATGGTACCCCGACCCCGGCTCCATCAGGATGCCTCTACCGGTCCGGCGCGTCCCCCACGCCACGTCGCCGCCAGACACAAGGGGAATCCTGGGATGCTGATCACCGACGGAGGCTCCGGCCAGACGGTCGAGGACGTCCTCCGCGCCCTGGGCGCGGCCCTCGACGAGCGGCACGCCACCGGCGTCGCGCTGATCGAGGTCCCCGAGGGCCTGATGGTGCGTGCCCGCGTCACCCCTGCGCCCGGCGATCCCGCTGATGGACCGCGGGTCAGCATGGAGCGCGCGTTCGGGCACAAGGAGTTCCTGGAGCAGCGGATGGCGGCGCTCCAGTTGCGTGGCTCCACGCACCGGGCCGGGCCCGTGGAGCGAGCGCTGCGGGTCATGGGTCGCTACATCGACGCCCATGATCTCCAGCAGGTGACGCTCATGGAGCACGATGCCCGGCAGGGCTGGATGCTGTGGCATCGCTCCCGGACGGCGGCCCGGCATCTGCTCGTCACGTTCGATCACGCCGAGATCGAGCGGGCGGCCGCGGTTGCCCAGCAGTCGCGCGAGGGCATGCCGGTGGCCGCTGAGGCCTGATCGCTGGGACCTGCTGCCGGGCGGCGGCACGATGGGGGCGTGCCACTCGGAGGATGGCCATGCCGGGCCCGGCGCTCGTGGGCGCATGATGATCGGCCCCCTGACGCTCACCATCCCGACGCTCAGGAGCCCCGAGCCTGCAACGCTCGCGCCCGTGGGACTCCCAAAGCACGTGCGTTGCCGATTGCGCCACGCCCCGACTGTTCGGTGCCCAGCAGGCACATGCGACTGCGCCCAGGGACCGGTGGCGAAGAGCCTGCAGCGCTTGGTGCAAGCGATCGGTCTGATGACACGGCCGCTGAGGTCAAGGGTCGTCACGCAGGAAGACCTCGCGTCGGTGATTGCAGCGGCCGATGGGTGTACGTAAACGCCATCTTCCGAGCACGGATGGGCACCTGATTCGTCGTTCCGACAGCCTCAACCGGTCAGTGCTTCGGTGGATTCGGGATAAACATCCGGATCTAGCTGTCCGAGAGGTGCCGGGGTTGTTTACCCCGGCACGCCCGGCGCCTCGCCCAAGTCGGGCCAGCCGGAGGGGCGAGCCCGGAAAGCCGAGATTGGACCGGGTAGGGTTACCGCCTTCACCCGGCCTACACGTCGGTGTCTAGCGACCGGCGCCGGGGAGCCCGACGGACGGAGCCCGGGCGGCAGACCTAATGCCGGTCAGGCAGCCCAGGGACTGGCTGGTCGACGCTGCACGACCCGCCACAAGGGCTGGCGCACAGGACCAATCGGT
>Ga0105047_10002035_pt1 | contig 36210 bp, 30 predicted proteins | sample MAT04_FD_78384 | JGI IMG/M metagenome (GOLD analysis project Ga0105047, IMG submission 78384) | Freshwater microbial communities from Lake Fryxell liftoff mats and glacier meltwater in Antarctica - MAT-04 (megahit assembly) | ecosystem: Environmental > Aquatic > Freshwater > Ice > Liftoff... | reverse complement strand
GCGACGTGCGGTCGGTCGCGATCATCATGGGAAAGATCGCGGACGTGCTGGAGGCCAAGGGGCAGTTGGACGAGGCCGTGCGGATTCGCCGCGAGGAGGAATTGCCCGTCTACCTCAAGCTGGGCGACGTGCGGTCGGTCCTCGTTTGCCGCACGAACATCGCCATAGGCTTATTGACTCGCGGAGTGCCGGCGGACATTCCCGAAGCCATCGACCATCTCCGGTGGTCGCTCGCGGCGGCGGATGAACGCGGCTATGCGGAGGCCGCACAGATTCGCGGCATCATGAAACAAAATCGGTCTTTCGTAATCGACCTTCCCGAACACGGAGCGGCAGACTCATGAACGACGAGATGGAGCTGGATTTCGCAGCCTTATTGGCGGAGACCGACGACGCGGCCGTGACCGCAAAATGGCGGCGGACTGCCTTGTGGGCCGTGCAGCAGGGGACCAACACGCTGCTGTTGGCCGTCGGCATGGTCGGCATCGCCGGGATGTTCGTCGTCTGGTTCGGGTCGGCCGTCGATGCATGGATTCTCGAATACGGCATTTCGATTCTGCATTACGTCGCCATCGGCGTCATCGGCGCGCAACTGCTGTTCGGCCCACGCGGCGTATGGCTGAAGCGCCGGGCCATCGCGGAGCGGCTGCAGAAGCACGCGATGTGGTACCGCGCCGGCGTGGAACCCTACGACAAACCGGACGCGGACGAGAAGTTCCAAACGATGCTCTCGGCGATGCGCGAGCGACTCGAAAAACGCAAACCCCTTTTTGACTTTCTGAAGCTGCGAAGCCTGCGGCTCAGTGCGGCATTCAAATTGGAACCGAAGGGCGACCACGGCTTCCCGGGCGACGCACCGAGCAAAAGTTTGACGCCGCGAGCCTGCAACCTCGAGCCGCGGGATGCCTTGAATCTGGCCCTGCACCGCCTCGAAGATCAACGGTTCTGGCACACCCGTAAGGCGGGCTACTTCTACCGCCGCTACCTCTTCTGGCAGGGAGTCAACCTGGTGGCCCTCATTGTGGCGACGGTAATCAACCGATTCGCCGGCCACGCCTACGAGACGGTCCTCGTCACCGGCTCGATCGGCCTGTTCCTCAACGCGCTGTTGAACTTCTGCGAATACAACCCCGTCAGCCTGCGCTACGAGCAGTTGGCGAAGGCGCTGGTCCACGTCCGCCGGGACTTCGAGCCGCGGCTCGAAGAAAGTCTCGCGTCCGGAGATCGCGAGACGTTCAACGAGGAGTTGGCGAAATTCGTCGAAGCGATAGAGGACAAGATGCAAAGCGGCTTCGATGCCTGGTACCTCGTGCAGGAAGCCTTCCCGGATTGAACCTTGCGATCCCCTCGGCAGCGTCGCGGCCGAGGGGATGGTTTGTTGCTGCATCTTCTCGAATACAATGCCCGAGAGGGACTCCTGGAGGATGCGGACATGCCGGACGAGACGAAAACGATTCTCATCGTCGATGACGACCGCGAATTGGTGGACGGGCTTCGGTTGGTGCTGGAGCGACGCGGCTTCCACGTGATTCAGGCCCACGACGGCCAGCAGGGCAAGGCCACGATCTACGACAAGAAACCGGACTTGGTCCTGTTGGACATGATGATGCCGCGCATGGGCGGCTATCCGGTACTGGAGCACTTCAAGGACAAGCCGGATGCCCCGCCGATCATCATGATGACCGCCAACGAAGGCAGCCGCCACAAGATGTACGCTGAGATTCTCGGCGTCGTCGATTATCTGCGGAAGCCGTTCGCGGCGGACCGCCTGCTCGAAGCGGTCGACAAGGCCTTCGGAACCCCGGCAAAGCCTACGGATGTTGAGGGATGAAGTTCCTGACCGCTCGTTGGCACAACCTGATTTTGGCGAACTACGCCATCCCCGAAGAACTGCTGCGGCCGCATCTGCCGCCGGGCATTGAATTCGACCGCCGCGACGGCGAGTGCTGGGGCAGCCTCGTCGGGTTTCAGTTTCTCAAGACCCGCGTCCTCGGCCTCTCGTGGCCGGGTTACCGAAACTTCCCCGAGTGGAACCTGCGCTTCTACGTGAAACAGGGCGACACCCGCGGTGTGGTCTTCGTTCGCGAATTCGTGCCGCAGCGGCTGACGGCCGCGATGGCTCGACTGATCTACAACGAGCCGTACCGCGCAGCCAAGTTGACTATGACCATCGAAGAAACCGAAACGAGCCTGACGGCCGCGTATACCGTCGCTTGGGGCGGCAAGATGCACGCGCTGACGTGCCGAGGGACGAAACCAAGCGTGGTGCCGCCCGAGGATTCGACGGAGCAATTTTTCAAGGAACACAGTTGGGGCTACGGCACCGGCCACCTCGGCAAGCTGATCCGCTACGAAGTGCACCATCCGAAGTGGGCCGTATACCCGGTCGAGCAATTCGACGCGGACGTCGATTGGGGTCTTCTTTACGGTCCGCAGTGGGCGGCGATGAATGCGGCCAAACCGGCGTCGGTGGTGCTGGCGGCCGGTTCGGAGGTCTCAGTCTTTCCCCACCATCGCCGTTGAAGCCCGACCGAAGTGGGGCCGGACTTCATCCCGGACCAACATCAGGATGCCCCAGAGGCCGACGATCGCACCGGGGACGCAGCAAAGATAATTCACGTTGAAGATCGCGGCCAGGCAACCCAGAAATGCGAGCGGATATAAACGACCACTCAGCATCGAGAGTCCGCCGAAAACCGTGACGATGCTGAAGCCGAGGGAGATCAGCGTCGTCGGTACGATGGCGGGCTGCCACGCGGTCGCCAATTCCTCGTTGCGGGCACCCTCCAGAAACGGCGCGGCATGGATCGCCGCCGCAGGCCCGGCCACCGCGGCCGAGGCGAGATGTTCCCATTCGTCGTCGGTCGGCTTACCGACGCTGTTGGCATCCAGATTCGAGCGAAGCTCGATGACGCGGGCATAGGCATAGTCGTAGTCCGCTCCGGGAACCCGAGCAAATCGAGCACTGAGAAAACCGCTGACGAAGCAGCCCGTGACGCCGACGAGCATGAGGCCGTAGATGGGAACAATCAGCGACCGAGGCACCCACGCAACATTCGGGACGACCTCAGCCGGCAACTCCCCTGCCTGTCCGCCGCGGACTCGAAACGACGCCTTGCAGTGCGGACAGACCACAGTCTGACCCCGCGCCGCCGCAGGGATGCCGACGGTGCGGGTGCAGCCGGGGCAAGGAAGAAACGAGCGGTAAGGATCAGCGTCGGGCATGGGGGAACCAAAAAGCCCGCCGCCTTCGTTGGAAAGCGACGGGCCGGGGTGAATGAACGGCAGCGGATTCAGTTGACTGCGGAACCGCGAGTCACTTTGTAGTTGAAGACTCCGGCGATGACTTTCTTGATCCCGTCGGACGAAGAATCCACTTGGAACTCCTTGTTCAGTTCCGAGACCAGCAGTGTGCCAGTGTCGAGATCGATCGCCGCATAACCCTTGACGGTCCCGGTCGCGCTGCCGGCCCGTGTGCCTGCGGCTGGTTTGATGACCCCACGCACTTCGACCACGGCCTCCTTCTGACCAAGCCGGACCCGGGTGCCGACATACTTGTAAGTCACGGATTCCATGTACTTGTATTCATTGACGCGGACTCCCACCTTCGGCTGTTGCGTGCCCGGCTCCGGGGGCGTCCCACCCATCGGCGGTGGGGCTTCCGTGGCGTACCGGATCGAAAGACGCACGTCCTTGTTGACGGTCCAAGTATCGTTCGGCTTCACACGCCCGTTCGGCAACTGCACCGAGGCATTCGCCAAGGTTTCGACGGATTGATCGCTGAAGCTCTTCAGGACAGCGGCGATGAGCGGGTTGACTTGTCCGTTGGCCATGGCGCGCGTATCGGTAAGGGTTTTGTAGACTTCGCCAACCTTGTTGACGTAACCGAAGCCCTGGACCAACTTGATGTTTTTGTTCAGTTCCGCCAAGAGTGCCTTGGGCATCACTTTGGAGGAGATGTCCTCCTTCTCGCCGTCGTCGCCGGGAGCACGCAACCCGAACTTATCGTAATTGAGCCGCAATTGGAAAGCGGCATTGGAGTCACCGGATTTCTCGACGGTCTCGAATGCCTTCAATTCACGTTCCAGAAGCGTCTTTTCACGGGCATCATCTTCACCTACCTCGAATTCCTCGATGTCCGAACTGGTGTTGATCGTCACGGCCCGTCGCGAGCCGATTTTGTAGCGCATCACAAGATCGGATTCGAGAAGATCGACCGGCGGTCCGGATAATTTCACGGGCTTGCCGGATAGGTGGTACTTGTCGACCAAGGCATTCCGGAAGTAGGGCTGGCTCCAATAAGCTCTGCCGGACGGAAGTTCGGGCAAGGTGACCGTCCCACTGGCGGTCTGCTTTTCCTTGGTCCATTTGTAGTCGAGATTGAGTTCCGAGAAATCGGCGTCGCCCGGATCGGTGATGTGCTCCTTGCCTGAAGCACGGGTCTTCTTGGATGGTTCGCCAATCCATGCAGCGATCGATACACTTTTCATTCTTTGGAAGGGATCGATGATATTGGCCGTGACGGGAATGTGAACTTTGCCGTCCTTACGGAAAGCTTGTCCATACTCGACGTCGGACACGCGTCCAGCCAACACGCCGGTGACGAATTCGGTCGGCACACCGTAGCCGATGAACGCGGAGAACTGACGATCCGAAGGCCCGCGGACGATGATGCCGATGACGTTTCCGTCCATGTCGACCATCGGGCCACCCGAGTTGCCTTGACCGGCGCCACCGCGATATTGCACGGCGTAGAGGTTGCCTTCGATATCGGTCGTGAGCGTTTGAAAGTTGGTCGTACTGACAGTTACGCGCGGTGCCCGCGAGTGACCGTTGATGTTCGAGGTCAGTCGGCCGCCGGGGTAGCCGAGGATCACGAGCGGTTCAAGATCGCGCAGTTCGGAGGACATGCGTACTTTCAGAGGCGTCGGCAGGTCTTTCTCGTTGAGAACGCGAATAACGGCTAAATCGGCGTAGCGATCCACGGCCAGGATTTCCAGTTTGGAATGGGCGATGATCCGTTCCTTCTCGGTACCCGGATTTACATAGACAGAAATTTTCTTGGGCTTAGGCGAGGTCGGGCTGAGCATCGACAGAACGTGGGCATTGGTGATGATGAGGTTTTCCTCGACACCGAACCAACCGCTCCCCCAACTGATGGAGCCTTCGTTACCTTCAACTTCAAAAAACACAGCTGCACTTTTCGCACGGTCTAGGGTCGCCTGATCCGGGGCGGTTTTCCCGGAAGGCGGCGCGGTATTAATACCTGCTCCCAGGCTGATGTTCGGCGGCATGACGGGCACCGGCAGCAGGTTCTTCTTCTTCTTCATCGGCTCGTCGGGATTCGCCGGCTCGCCTTCCGTCGGGGTGGTCTCTGCTTTCGGCTCGACCTTGTCGGTCCGTTCTTCAGTCTTCGTTGAGTCGGATTTCGGTTCGTCCTTCTTGGCGATCCTCTCGTCCGGGTTTCCGAACTTGTCCTTCTCCGCCATCATTTTGCCCATGTCCGGCGGGGTCCATACCGGACCGTTCGCCACTTCGCGCTTTTCATCCATGACGCCGGAGAAGACCACGGCGGCGACGGCACCACCACCGACCACGATCAACCCCAACAGGCCGACGAGGATCAACGGGAGTGCAGATTTCTTCTTGGCGGGCGAAGCACCTCGGCCATTGCGGCCGCGGGAACGGTCGTCATCGTCGTCTTCGGCGAAGGCCGCAGCCATCTTGCCTTTTCGCGGCATAGGGCGGCGATCGTCGTCGTCATCCGCGACGATCACCGCCGGCTTACTCGCCTTGGCGACCGGCTTGGCGGCCGCAACCACCACCGCCACGGCTTCGCCGCAGGATTTACACTTGATCTTCTTGCCGAGCAGCGTGTCCGGCACGCTGTAGGGGGCGTCGCAGTTACCGCAGCGGATGTCAATGCTCATGGAAATGAAACTCCGGATTGGGAGTCGTACCTTGAAGAAATTGAAGACACGTAAATCTTATGTCGACTCACGTCTCGATTCACCAACAAAAACCGGAAACTCTCAGGCCGCATACTTCATGGCGTTTTGCAGATGGATCGCGAGAGCTTCCACGACGCGTTCCTGCTGGGCCGCGGTGATCTCCGGGAAGATCGGCAAGGCGAGGACGTTTTTCGACGCGGCTTCGCCGATCGGAAAGTCGCCGGTAGTGTAGCCCAAATCGGTCAGGCATTCCTGCTGATGCAGCGGCAGCGGGTAATAGACTTCGCAGCCGATGTTGTCGGCCTTCAACGATTTCAACAAAGCGTCGCGGCGACCGCCGGACACTTCAACCACATACTGGTTGAAGGTATGAAGCCCCGTGTCCCGGACCGTCGGTCGCTTGAGCGAGCTCAGCAAACCCGCGGATTCGATCATCTCGTGGTAGCGGCACGCCGCAGCGCGACGGCTTTGAATCCAACCCTCGACGTGCGGCAACTTCACCCGCAGGATTGCGGCATGGATCGCATCGATGCGGGCATTCCAGCCGACGTACTTATGGTAATATTTGACTTCCGAACCGTGGTTGCGGTAGGCCGTCATTTTCTTGTGGAAGTCCGGGTTGTTGGTCGTCACCATGCCCGCGTCGCCGAGGGTGCCGAGGTTTTTGCTCGGGTAGAAACTGAAGCAGCTGATCGCGCCCAACGTGCCGCAGCGAACACCCTGATAAGCAGCTCCGAACGACTGGGCCGCATCTTCGATGACCTGCAGGTTATGGCGCTCGGCGATTGCGAAGATCGGAGCCATCTCCGCGCATTGCCCGAAGAGGTGCACGGGCATGATGGCCTTGGTCCGAGGGGTGATCGCCGCTTCGATCCGGGACGGGTCGATGTTGTAGGTCTCGGGATCGATGTCCACAAACACCGGCTTCGCCCCGACCCGCAGGATCGAACCGACGGTGGCGAAGAAGGTGAACGGCGGCAGGATGACTTCGTCGCCCGGGCCGATGTCGAGCGCGTAGAGCGCGAGAAGTAGTGCATCCGTACCGGAGCCGCAGCCGAGGGCGAACTTCGCACCGCAAAACGCTGCAGCTTGCTCCTCGAACTTCGCCGTCTCCGGGCCGAGTATGACCATGCCGGAACGCAGGACCCCGAGCACGGCCTCATCGATCTCGGCTTGAAGATTGCGGTACTGCAGACCAATGTCGCACAGCGGAACGGGGGCGGATCGATCGACGGCCACGGCTACTCCTTCGCATTCAGACGGGCTTCCCTCTTGGAAACCGCAAACTCTCGGAATCTTTATCCTTACGAAACGGTCGCGGACCTTGTCAATGCCGCCGAGTTGTCCGAAAAACTCTTCCAAGTTTCCGACTGTGTCGGCGAATACTCCACTGAAGCACCCTTCCCCGTAGTGAGTTGAATCCATGTCCGTCGCCAAACCTTCGTTGGACACCGTCAGTAATGCCGCGCATCCGTTCGGCCTGCCGCTCGGCACCGTGCGGGCATTTATGGCGCTGCTGATCCTCAGCTATTTTTGGCTGGTCATCTATTGGCCTACTAGCGTGAAGCCGTTTCTCGGGCACTGCTTTCTGCTGCCGCTGGTCCTCTACTCCTTCACACTGAATCGGGACTCGATAGCGCACATCAGTTTCCGCAAACGCATCTTGCCCTTCGTGCTGCGGCTCATCATCGTCATCGGCACCATGGCGGCACTGGCCTTTCTCTTCTCTCGCGGGGTCGACCATGCCCGCGAACGCCTGACGCCGGACATCGGCGAAATCACGAATTGGTGGATGCCCTTCGCCGGAGTTCTTTCCGGTGGTCTGCTCTTCGGCATCATCCTGAATTGGTTGCTCGGGCCGAGCGGCAACCTGTTCAAGTCGCTTCGGGCCTGGCTCTCGGTCGTTTCGATGGTGATGCTGTCGGTGGAACTCGGACTGTTCGCCATCCACCTGTCTTCCAACGGCGGCGATTCGACGTTCGTCGAATTCCTGCGATTCTACTCGCTGGTGGAGATCGGCTTCGTATCCGCATACTTCGGGACGCGGATCTGACGGCTGTGCCGACGACCCATCGCAAACTTATGGAGTCGTCGTGCCCAGCGAGAGTCGGATCGCGTCGGGATACGCGATCCGTTCGGCCTCGAAGACGCGGGCGGCAACCTCATCCGCGGTCGCACAGTCCACAATGCTCACTTCCCGTTGCAGTAGGATCGGACCGTCGTCGTATTCATCGTTGACGTAATGGACGGTGCAGCCGCTCACGGTGCGTCCGGCCGCAAGTACGGCTTCGTGGACGTGTCGTCCGTACATGCCTTTGCCGCCGAACTCGGGCAGTAGCGACGGGTGAATATTGAGCACGCGGCGATGGAAGTCCGACGGTATCGTCAGCCGCTTCAGCCAGCCGGCACAGAGGACGAGCGTCACGTTGGCCTTCCGGACCTCGCCGAAGACGCGATCCGAAAAATCCTGTGCCGGTTTCGGCGCGACGATCATCGTCGGCAAGCCTGCATTGGCCGCACGCACCAAACCGTAGGCGTCGGCCCGGCTGGAGACGACCAGTGCGATTGAGACCGCAAGCCTGCCGGCAGCGATTTCGTCGATCAGATTCTGCAGCGTCGTACCGCCGCCGGAGATCAGCACCGCAACGCGGGGGAAAGATCGGCTCATGTTCGCGGCATCCCAAAAAGTCGACCGATGATTGAAGGTCCGAACCGTTCGAGCGCGTCCTTCAGTTGTACGAGATGCTTTTTTCGGAATACTCCGTCAACTCTCAGTCGGCAACGCGAGTCGATCGTAATAGCCGTCCCGACGCGATGTTCACTTCCAGCGAAACCAAACCAATCGAGTTACCGAAGCGGCTCAGGCAGCCGGGACGGCTGCACCACAACCAAACCAATCGTCCGCCCCGTCGTTTGTGATGCGGCCGTCCCGGCTGCACGGAACTTGCGCCGGCAACGTGGACCCGTCGCACCGGACCTTGAACCTTTGCAGAAAGCCGATTTGGAACGCGCGCTAGACTGGTGGACGCAACCCGAATGATTTATGCTGACGGGACGTTGTCGGCAGGAATGCCGGCAGCGGATCGATCCGGCGACATCGCCGCCGGTCGCTCGGCGAACACCGTTCCGCCTTTGGGTGCCGCTGTGCCGAATCATGATGCCGAACTGACGCGACGTTTCGACGGCTCCGCCGTACTGGGCTATCTCAACTTTTCGGACGGCCGAACCGACGCCAAGTTCCGCAAGTCGCTCGCGGATGCCTTCGGCGGTCTGCTGGAACTCGGCGAGGCTGATCCCCGGGGTGCCCTGCACCGCTGGCTCTCGACTCGGGCCGCGGAACTGGAGCAGTCCGGCTCGGCGGCGTTCCGGGATCTGAGTCAGGCCAAGGCGATTGTTGATCTCGGGCTGCGGGACATCCCCGGCGCCTATCGTGCCCATCACCGGGATCTGCTCGCCCACCAGCCCGATGCCCGTCTGTTCAATCCGTTCTTCCTCGCCCGCTCCTGCGAAACGGCCCTGACGGCGAGCGATGCTTCCCCCGAGGTCCACGTCCGCCGGCTGAACGACTTCGTCGGCTATCGGCCGATCGCGCTTCTCGAAACTCGACCGCAGAATGAGTTTTATGCCCACGAGCAGGTCGCCCCGGTGCCGCTCTATTTCAAGGGCATCGGCCCGGCCCCCGGACCCTATGCGGACATCATCCGCCCGGCGCTCGACCTGCTGGAGAAGACCGACCCCGGCCTGCTCGACGATGCCTCGTTCGACCCGGCCCGGCTCGAGGAGATCGCGCTCGATCCCCGGGCCATCGACCACTTCCACCCCGTCAACAAACGGCCCAGCGTTTTGTTCGGCGAATGGGATCCGCACCGCATCGACGGTCGGGGTTACTACACTCGATTCGTGCTTCGGCAATCGACGCTCGACGCCCTGCTCCGTTGGATCTTCGGCGAGAAGTGGCCGAACACGACCGGGCTGAAGCAGCCGAACTCCGAACGCCTGTTCGAGTCCGCCGCAGCGCTGTGCGGAACGATCCTGATGGGAGCGGGGGTCAGCGGCTCCGGGCCGACGTTCCACGATTCGACCGTCACACTTTCCGGTCTGGTCGGCCGCATTGCCCGATACCGAGACGATTTCTACAAGCGACTCCTGATCCAGACCGAGGGCCCGCACGGCGAGCGTCTTCGCGAGGAATCGACGCGCTACCGCCAGCCCTTCGCCATGGTCCGCCAGTACTTGAACTCGGCGATCGCCTCGGAACGCGCCCTCCACCTGCAGGAGCGACGCTTGGCTCTGCTGTTCGCCTCCATGGGCTACCCGGAAGCGGCCCGGAGACGATCCGCGAACATCCCCGCCCCGGCGACCCGCTTCGGCACCGAGATTCGCCTTCGCCAAACCGAAGCCCAATTCGCAGCGGAGCAGAATCGACCCGCCGATGCCGCACGGATGCTCTCCGAAACGGAAGACCTGCTGAAGCGCGGCATCGACTGCGGTGCGATGATCGACCCTTGGAACATCCTCGGCTATCAGGGTCTGTTCCCGATCTTCCCAGGTCGGGACGACACCGTCCGCGATCCGCGGGCCGAGGATCTGATCCTCACCGTCGGCCGGCAGTTCGAGTTGTACGCGCAAGCCCTGAGTGTCGCCGCGGCCGGGCCGGATCGCGGGTCGGAGGAGCGGCTCCGGATCGGCATGCAAAAACTCGCGGGGTGGTGGGACCGCTTCGCCACGGTGACCGTCACCGACATGCCCCGCGTCCAAGGGTCGGAACGCACCGATGCCGCAGAGCACGTCGCCCGGGCCACGGCACTTTGGCGCAGCGGCGGCGCCGGCGACCCGGCCTTCTGGCGCAAGCACCGCGACGGCTTCCGCACGCCTGCCGCCTACTCTCAAGTCATCGACGCGCTGTTGAATCAGAACGACGATCGCGCTGCCATGGCATTGCTGGTGACTTGGCTTTCCGAAGCGGATGCGGTGCCCCTGCAGGATCCGTCCGCCTCATTCTTCCGGCTCTCGTTCCGTTGGCTTCGCAGCGTGACCTCGTCGACGGATTCGATGTTGCCCGCCGAGCGCGGCCCGCTCGTTCGCCGCTTCTTCGAGTTGCTCGAAGTCAACGCGGACATCCGCTGGCATGTGCCCGATCTCGGCTTGGCCCCGCTGGCGAAGAAACCGAAGCTGTCCGACGATGTGGAGGACCTTCTCGATGAACTCGATGACGAGGACCTCGAACTCAACGAGGACGATCTGGAAGGCGAGGACGAAGACGCGGATGACGACGACAACGAGGATGACGACGACGAGGATGAAGCCTTTTCCTCCGCCTACGAGGGGATGAGCTTCAAGGACTCCGCGGACGACGGCATCGAAGGCGCAGTCGCGGACGACGGCCCAAGTTTTGCGGGTGATTTCGCGCTCGACGGCGAAGCGGATGAAGCCGAGGATCGCCTCCGCTTCCTGGCCGCCGTTGCGCGACTTTGGCGCACGGCCGCGCGGCCGGACTTGTGGGAACGCAACGACTCGGCTGCGATGTCGACCGCGGGCGAATGGTTGCGGATGGCCCGGCAGAATCTCGTCGATCTCGCGGCCCTCACCGAGCGGCTTTACCGCATCACCATCCCCGAACCGACCGCCGGCGTCGAAGGCGTCATGGAGTTCGACCGCCGCCGCGCCGTCCGCGGCAGCCTGCTGGATCTCGCGGTGCAGACCTCGGTGGAAACGACCTCGGCGGCTCGAGCCTTGGCGGCGCTCCTGAGCAAGTCCGGCGAGTTGACCGGGACTATGACCAAAGTCAGCCCGACCGCGGACATTCCCGGTTGGGAACCGATCGCGGTCAAGTTGGAGCGGGCCGTGGCCGTCGGCGACCGCGCTGCCGTGCGGAAACTGCTCCCCGGATTCATCACGCTCTTCCGCAACGAGCCGCTGCTAGTCTGCCCGCCGACCGACGGCGGCAAGCCCGGCCCCGCGCTGCGGGCTCAGGCGGCACTGCACATGGTCGAAAGCCTGTTGGCCCGCCTGCCGCGGCTGGGGCTGCTTCGCGAAACGTATCAGCTGTTGAAGCTCTCCCGGATTATGGAACGCAACGAACCGCCCGAAGGTCGCCGCGTGTCGTCCTTCGATCAGCTGTTTCGCACTGCCGTTCTCGGCATCGTCGATTCGCTGCTGTCCGGCGCGCGCGATTGGGGCGCGGACGCCGGCGAGGACGGCCCTACCGCCGCGGCCCTGCACACCATGGCCGAGAGCTTCCGCGCGCTCTGGATCGACCACAGTATGGGCCTGCGGCTCTCGGCGCTCGAGACGGTCGTCGAGCGAGAATCGTGGGAGACACTCAAAGAGTTCGTGCGCAATTACGGCAGCGATCTGTTTTCCGTCCGCTTTCTGACGCTCTCGAACATCCGCGGCATCTTAGCGCAGGGCGCCGGCGTTTGGCTCAACAAGCAGTTCCACGAATCGGATGAGCCGGGCAAACTCGCGACCGACTTCGTCACCGGAAAAGTCGATCCCGAACAGATCGCCAAACAGTTCGAACTCGTTCTGCAGTCGCTGGTCGAGCACTACGACGAATACCGGGATTACAACACCACGACCACGCAATCGGACTACGGCGAAAACCTCTACATCCTGCTCGACTTCCTGAGATTGAAGGTTGCTTACGACCGCTCGATCTGGCGGATGCGGCCGATGATCCTGGCGCACGAGATGCTCTGCCGCCGCGGTTTCGACCGCCTCGCCGCCAATTGGCGTGAAGAGATTGCAGCTTATTCGGACCGTACCGCCGAGGAACTGCTGACGCAACTCTCCACCCGCGAAGGGGAACACGCGGTCAAGCTTCGTACCGTCCGCGATCGGCTCGAAGAACGCTTCCTGCAACCGCTGCGGATCGACCAGGCGGCCGCTCGAGTCGCCCGCGCCGCCCAAGCGGCCCGAGACGGCAAACCCGAGGACAACCCGGCGTTCGAAGGCCTGCTCGCCACGATTCAGCCGCTTGCCGATCACCCGTCAGGCGTCGGCTTGGATGTGCCTGCTTGGCTGCGTCGACTCGAGGAAGAACTGCGGAAGGTGCGGGCCGTGGACCCGGAAGCGGAACCCGATCTCTTCGAGCAGTTCCCCTTCCCCGAGCCGCTCTCACTGGACTTCAACGACTTGCAGCGACAGTTGCGCGATTGGGAAAAACCGCTGACCGATTGAAGGCGCGTTCGCCCGACGCCTGCAGGTCCACCGCGTTACACACCCATCGACAACTCCGCCACCGCGGTGCGGATGAGCTTCCGCAGGTCGGCTTCCTCAATGCGCGACAGAGCTTCCTCGACGCCGACCCATTCGCGCTCGCGGACTTCGACTTCGGGCCAGTCATCCGCTGCGGAATCGACGTGCATCAGATAGACGCTCACGGTGAATTCGGCGCCGAATTTTTCGTAGCGGTACGTGCCGAGCGACTGATTGCCGAGGCGTCCCTTGAGGCCGGCTTCTTCCCAGGCTTCGGCGGCGGCGGCTTCCTGCGGCGTGTGACCGATTTCGATGCGGCCCTTCGGAACCACCCAGCGCCGACCGCTCTTCGATGTGACCATGCAGATGCGTCCGTCCCGCCACGGAATGGCGGCGGCCTGCAGCGTCAATTTCGCCATGGGTGATTCTCCAGGATGCGGCTAAGGTATCATCGGACGCGGATGACCGATGCGTCAACGGCCCGTTCCGGGTTTCATGGATTCCAAACAATTCAAAAGTCCTGCGAGGGCCAACAATGACGACGGCCGAGCCGACGGTGCGGGATATCATGGACGTGAATCCGGTGATGGTCCCACCGACGACGACCGTGCAGGCCGTGCTTTCGATCATGAACCAGCGCCGCATCGGTTCGGTGCTGGTCGTTGCCGACGATCGCAGGCTGGCCGGCATCTTCACGGAACGCGATCTGCTCAAGCGGGTCGCCTCGGCCGTGCCCGGCTGGCGCGATTACCAGGTCTCGGATTGGATGACCAAAAAGCCGCATGTGATCGAACCGGACGTCGGTTGGGAGGAAGCGGTCACGCGGATGCACAAACTACGCGTGCGCCACCTGCCCGTGGTGGAGAACGACGCCATCATCGGCATCGTGTCGACGCGGCTGTTGATGAGCCGCCGCGAGGAATACCTGAATGTGCGGATCGCGAGACGCACGACGCAACTGAAGGACGCCAACGAACAACTGATCGCACGCGACGCGGAAGCAAGCTACAACCTCCGGACCGCGGGACTGCTGCAGACGCGGATGCTTTTGCCGCAGGCACCGCCCGATTGGCCCGAGTTGCGCTGGGCGATTCATTACGCTCCGCTCGATCATCTCGGCGGGGACCACTACGATTTCGCGCAACCCGAGGAAGGCAAACTCGGGTTTCTGATCGCGGACGCCAGCGGGCACAGTATTGCCGCGGCCATGGTGGCGATGCTGACGCGCTTCGCCTTCGAGGCCGCAGCCCGCAAGTCCAGCCCCGGCGCCGCCTTGGGCGTGATGAATCAGAAGCTGCAGGAATTGACGGAGGAACGCTTCGTCACCGCGTTTTACGGTATCTTCGACCGGGCTTCGCAGACGCTGCGCTATGCCGCCGCCGGACACCCGCACCCGCTGCGGTACGAAGCCGCAACCGGCCGGGTTTCGGAACTGAAGGCCTCGGGCTTTCTGCTCGGGATCATTCCCAACGAGGTCTATGCCGAGAAGGAAGTGCAGCTCGCACCGGGCGACAAGCTCTGTTTCTTCACCGACGGTGTCGTCGAAGCCCGCAACGAGATCGGCGAACTCTACGGTGTCGAACGCCTGATCGCATGTATGAAGCAACACGGAGAATCGTCTGCTGCTGAAATTATTGCTCAACTTATGAGTCATCTTCAGGAATTCTGCGGCAGCATACCCTACACCGACGATGTTACGATGGTCGTCGGGGAAGTGTTGGTCCTATGATTGTTCTGGAGCGGGACGAGGTCGACCGTCGCCGGGCCGAGTACCGCAGCCGGGTCGGTCCCGCAGCCGACGCTCGCCAAACGCGTCGGTTGGCGGGCACCAAGGATCCGGTCGCCGATTTCCTGTTCGAATACTATTCGTTCCCGCCGGGCAAACTACGGCGCTGGTCGCCGGGGCTGAATGTCATCCTTGTCGGGATGACCCCCGAAGAGACGGACGACCCGAGTGCCTACATCGCCGTCGCAGGCGGTTGCATGCTGGACGCCCATCGGTTTCGCGCTCATCGAATCGCCTATCTCCGATGGGCAATCACGTATTTGGAATCCGTGCAGGCTCGGGAGCCCTACTACGGCTGCTTCGGCCTGCACGAGTGGGCCATGGTCTACCGGACCGATGCGATCCGCCACGACCGCATCCCACTGCGATTGGGCAACGTCGGAACCGATACGGTCGTCTCGTCGCGACCGCTGACGTGCACGCACTACGACGCCTTCCGCTTCTTCATGCCGGACGCAACTCCGCTCAACCGCACGGCATTGACGCGGGAGAACTCGATCGAACACGATCAGCCGGGCTGCATCCACGCCACTATGGATCTGTATAAATTCTGCTATAAGATCACGCCGTTTGTTATATCGGACATCATGGCCGATGCGTTCCTGCTTGCTGCAGAATGCCGCATCATCGACATGCGGGCATCGCCTTATAATTTCACTGAGCAAAGATTGGAGCCGATCCGAATTGAGACGCTCGAGGGGCGGGAAGAGTATATCGCCGAGCAACGCCGGCTCGCCGAGATGGGACAACGAGTACGGGCGGATGTGCTTGCGGAGTATCGCAAACTTGAAAAGGCTGCTGCCGACGAGCCTACGGGTTCATCCCGGAGGTCTGCGACAAAGTCCCATTGCGTCAGCTCGTCTCGGTCCCTGGACTGAATTCCTGTCTCTCCTCCGGGGCAAGCCCGTAGGCTCGTCGGTGACGGCGGAGTATCGCAAACTGCCGACGAGCCTCCGGGTTCATCCCGGGGGTCTGACTTCCTGTCTCTCCTCCGGGACAAGCCCGGAGGCTCGTCGGTGCCTACACCGTGCGGCCCTTCCACAGCGGCTTGTTCAGGACCGGGTCGCGTTCGGTGAAGTCGCCGGGGGACAGATCGTTTTGCAGGCAGCGGGCGTACATTTCCATCTTGGCGTCGAGGTCGTCCGCATGGTGCAGGATCAACGCCTCCGGCACCATCGGCAACCGCGGTGAACCCCACTCCGGCAGCGTGAGGTGACTGAGCACGATATGTTCCAACAAGCGCAGCATATCGACGGCGAGTTCGGGAATCGTCGCGGCGGCGGCGCGGATCAGGTCGCGGGCGAGCAGAACGTGACCGTACAACCGACCGTCGACGGTCACTTCCGGTGCGGCGCCGACGAGCGATGGGACCAGTTCCAGAACCCGGCCGAGGTCGTGAAGCAGGGCGGCGGCCAGCAGGGCATCGCGGTTCAAGGCCGGCGTCAGATCCGGGTAGTGGAGGCGGTAGGCGTCCGCCAGCAGCAGGCAGTGGCGGGCGACGTTGAGTATGTGTTCGAGCCAGCCGCCGGGGAACGGGTAAAATCGGTTCGCAGTCGCCGGCAGGTTCGCCAAGGCGTCGCCGTGCGTTTCGAGCAGTTCCAGCGTGAGCTTCCGCAGCGGTTCGTCCGCGATCGTCCCGGCCAGTTCCTTCAGTTGTGCCAGCATCGTTGCCGACTCGAAGCGAGAGCGTTGCATCAGGTCGCCTTCGCGGTAGCCGTCCTCGGCATCCCCCTCGCGGATCGGGCGGATCTGCAACAAGTCCAACTTCGGACCGTAGCGTTCATCCTGGACGAAGCTGCCGCGGAGTTTGTAGGCGACACCAACCATCCACTCGGTTTCGCACTCTCGGTACAACATGGAATCCGACCATACCGCCGTCGAGACGGTCCGCTTGGCGTCCCGGAAGCGGCAGAGAACAAAGCGTTTGCCGTCGCGGGTTGTCTGCGGGGTCTTCTCGATGAGCAGCGCGAACGCATCGACCACGGCGCCCGGCACAGCAAGATGCAGCGGCACGACGGCGGACTTCTTGGCCACGATCCACCTCGGGAAACGACATCGCCCAACGGGGTTGCGACGGGCGATCGGACTGATCGCTGAACTTACGCGCTTCGTTTATCGACCTTCAGCTCCAACTTCGGCTCGGGCATGGGCACGGCGACCGTCTGCTGCGGTACGTAGAGTTGCCGCTTACCCTTAACCACGTCGAGCGTGATCGTGTGCCGGCCTTTTTCTTCCCGATCGGGCAGATCGTACATGAGGTCGAGCATCATCTCCTCGACGATGGCACGCAGGCCCCGTGCCCCGGTGGCCCGCTCCTTGGCCATCTTCGCGATCTCGTGGAGCGCGGGCGTCTCGAATTCGAGTTCGGCTCCTTCCATCTCGAAGAGCTTCTGGTACTGGCGGACCAGCGCGTTCTTCGGCTCGGTGAGGATGCGGATGAAGGTTTCCTCGTCGAGCGGATCGAGCGGGGCGATCATCGGGAGGCGACCGATGAACTCGGGGATGAGGCCGAATTCCGTAAGGTCTTCAGCACTGACTTGGGCCAGCAGTTCGGACGAGGTCTTGTCCTTGTTGCGGTTGTCGGACGCTCCGAAACCGATGGTTTTCTTGCCGATCCGCTTGGAGATGATGTTCTCCAGGCCGACGAACGTGCCGCCGACGATGAAGAGGATGTTCGACGTATCGACCTGGATGTACTGCTGTTCCGGATGCTTGCGGCCACCCTGCGGCGGGACGTTTGCGACGGTCCCTTCGAGCATCTTCAGGAGTGCCTGTTGCACGCCTTCGCCGGAGACGTCCCGCGTGATGCTGACGTTGTGACTCGTTTTGGCGATCTTGTCGATTTCGTCGATGTAGATGATGCCGCGCTGGGCTGCTTCCACGTCGAAATCCGCGGCGTGAAGCAGCTTCAGAATCAGGTTCTCGACATCCTCGCCGACGTAACCGGCTTCGGTCAGCGTCGTGGCATCGCCGATGGCGAAGGGGACGTCCAGAATCTTGGCGAGCGTTTTGGCGAGCAGAGTCTTGCCGGAGCCGGTCGGGCCGATCAACAGGATGTTGCTCTTCTCGATGTCGACGCCGTCCCGGCTGCCGTTGGGCAGGCTCAACCGCTTGTAGTGGTTGTGAACGGCGACCGAAAGCACCTTCTTGGCACGTCCCTGACCGATCACATACTGATCGAGCTTTTCCTTGATCGACCGCGGCGAAGGCGTCGAAGCGTTGACGCCGACGGGCTTGCCGCTGCCGCGACGCTTGCGCTCCTGGTCGATGATGGACTGGCAAAGGTCGATGCATTCGCCGCAGATGTAAACGTCGCCTGGGCCTTCCACCAACGGGCCGACGTCTCGATGGCTGCGTCGGCAGAACGAGCAGTAGGCGTTGCGGTTTCGACCGGCGGCGCCGGGAGGCTTGCGGCCTCCGCCATCGGTCGGGCTACGATCGGCCATTCCAATCCTCGGGGAACAAGGGAGACGATGAATGATGGGAAAATGCAGGCGGGTTCGCGGGTGCAGAGTCAACGTAGCTTGGCCTGTCGCGGTGTCGAACCATTCTTGAGCGATTCCCGCAGCCGGGTGTCATCCACCGCGGCGAGCGTGCGGATTCTACACACGGTAACGAAGAAAGAACATCAGTCATTTTTCGATTCCGCCGAGTCGACCGCGGGAGGAACCACCTTCAAGTCGTCAAAGTCATCCGGGACTGCGTTGTTTACGACCCCTGCTGCGGCTTCCTTCATGCGGGCTGCGATGCGGATGCGGATGGCCTTGTATTCCGCGTCCGAGATTTCGCCGCGTCGATTCATGTCCCGATACAGCGACAGAGTCTCCGCGTCGTCCGAGGCTTCACTTTTGTTGCGCTTCTTCCGCCACAGGTCCGTGAACCAAATGACGACCGCGCCGCCCAGTAGCGTCGCGATCAGCAGGCCGACGGAGATCATGAACTCCACCGACTCGAACACGTTGGCCGCAAAGGGAACACTCATGGCCGGCATGGCTTCGCTCGCATCGGGTCGGCCTTCTCACTGACAACCATTGTAATCGGCAACATTCACTCGGTCGATACGGAAGCGCGCGAGGAACCACCTCCTTGACTTCGGCATTCTCTCGGCTATCATATCGTCACTCAGCCACCGCGGACACGCAATGGCGGTTCCCCTTCGCCCAACGAAGCCGAACCGTAGCGTTCCGATCCGGTGGCTTTTTTCGTTTTCCGACCCAATCACAGCAAACGACGAGGAACGGGACCATGACGAAGAAGGAACTGCTGCACGCTCCGATTCAGCACATCGACATCACCAAGCACAACGTGGTGCCGCTGGTGGACGCGATGAAGGCGATGGCCTTCTCGGCGCGCGACCTCGGCCGGGCTGCGGACATCACCGCGATGATGGTGAAGGACACCGAGTGCGGCAACATCCTCTGCCTTGCCGGCTCGTTGATTTCCGCCGGACTAAAGAAGGTGTTCGTGGACATGATCCGCACGAACATGATCGATGCCATCGTCAGCACCGGGGCCAACATCGTCGATCAGGATTTCTTTGAAGCCCTCGGGTACAAGCACTACATCGGCGAGGAAAAGCTGCGGTCCGGAATGCACGATGCCGAGCTGCGCGACCTGCAGATCGACCGGATCTACGACACGCTGATCGACGAGGAAGAACTCCGCGTCTGCGACGACGTGATGAAGCGGATCGCGGACGATCTCGAGCCGGGGGCCTACTCGTCCCGCGAGTTCATCAAGGCCATGGGAGAATACCTGGAGCGCGAAGGCTGCAAGACGCCGGATTCGATCGTGTACGAAGCCTACAAGGCCGACCTTCCCATTTTCGTCCCCGCCTTCTCGGACTGTTCCGCAGGCTTCGGCCTGGTGGCCCATCGCCACGAACGAGGCGACTCCCCGAAGACGGTGCTCGACTCGGGCAAGGACTTCCACGAACTGACGTTGTGCAAGATCGCCAACCCCGTCACTGGTCTGTTCATGATCGGCGGCGGCGTGCCCAAGAACTTCGCGCAGGACATCGTCGTGGCCGCGGACATTCTCGGCCATGAGGCACCCATGCACAAGTACGCCGTGCAGGTGACCGTCGCCGACACCCGCGACGGCGCGTTGTCCGGTTCAACGCTGAAGGAAGCGAGCAGTTGGGGCAAGGTCGATTTGGCCTACGAGCAGATGGTCTTTGCCGAGGCGACGACGGCGGTGCCGCTGTTGGTCGGCTACGCCTACCACCAAGGCGCCTGGAAGGCCCGCAAGGCCCGGCGGTGGAATACGATCTTGGACCGGGTGGCGGTCGCGTGATGCGAAACGCGTTTGCAGCCTGCGGCTTGTCGCCGTTCCGGGCTGAGCAACGATAGTATGAAAATCGTAATCCGAACTTTCATATCTGTGCAGCGCAAACGCGGACGGACTTTATAAGATAGACGCTGATTCTTCACGCAATCCAAACCGGAGACCTGCATACTAGCGGCATCGCCTGCCACATGTACTGGGGTTTCCGTCATGCGTCGTTTAGGATTCACGTTGATCGAATTGCTTGTGGTGATTGCGATCATCGCCATTCTCATCGGATTGCTTTTGCCGGCCGTACAGAAAGTTCGTGAAGCCGCCTCGCGCGCTCAGTGTCAAAACAATCTTAAGCAACTCGGCTTGGCGTTCCACAACTACGAGAGCGCCATCGGATCCTTTCCGCTCGGCGGCCGTGACGGACGACAGGCCGGGCAAACCAATATCGCCTGCTGCAGCTGGAGCGATTCGAACCAAGTCGCTCTGAACGCTGCCGGTACGCAAGACAATCGCGACGGCTACAACTGGCGCTACTTCACGTTGCCCTACATCGAACAGGACAACGTTTTTCGTGCGACGAACCGTGCAGTCGTTTACGCGGCAGCGGTGAAGACGCACTACTGCCCGACGCGTCGGACGGCCCAAAACTATAACGGCAGCGCCCGCTCCGACTACAACGGCAACGCCGGGACAACCTTCGCCAACGGTACGCCGCTCGACGGTTCCGCCGGCTCCGGCGTCGGCAACTCGAATGTCGCCAACCCTACGGAAACGAATTTGTTCAACGGCCTCGTCCTTCGCTCGAACGTCGCTCCGGTCAGAATCACCGGCATTTCCGATGGAGCCTCGAATACCCTGCTGATCGCTGAGAAGTGGTTGCACCCGCAACGCATCGCCACGTCGGGCGACGCCGGTGCCGATGGCGGCGACAATGAAGTGTGGGTCAATGCGGGCTGGGACGAATGCGTCGTCCGCGTCGGCGGCGGCACTTACAGCTACCGCTACGAACCGAACGGTACCTGCGGTGCCGGCAGCACGACCCGGACCATTCCGCGGACGCCTCAGCCGGACCGCGATGCTCCTTGCACGACGAACGGTGCCGGCGCGCGACAGACAATCTGGAATCAGCAATTCGGTTCGTCGCACCCCGGCGGCATGAATGCGGTGATGGGCGATGGCTCGGTCCGCAGCGTCAACTACACCGTTTCGCCGGCAGTGTGGTCGGCCGTCTGCTCGCGCAACGGCGGCGAAGTGCTGGGCTTGGAATAGACAGCGGATTGACTCGTCGCACTAACTCCATCAGGACGCCCGATACCATGAAGTGGATGTTGATGATCTTGGGTTCGATTTCACTCGCAGCCGCCGCCGGCTGCGGGACGCCCACCGGGCCGACCGGCCAGGCATTGGTCGATGCTCAAGTGCAAGCCGAAAAGCAGGCTGAAGCGGACGAAAAGGAACACATGGGCGCCGGCAAGAAACAATCCGGCGGCAAAAAGTAATATCCTCGTCATTCCCTAAAGCGTTTCGCCGACCTCGGACGGCGAAACGCTTTTTCGTTCAGGAACTTCAAATGCGAACTCATCGACTTCGTTTTTCGGTAACCGCTGTGATTTTAATCGGGCTGTGCGGATGCAAACGGGAATTGCCCTTCCCGGACCTTCATCCGCTCGAAGGAAAAATCTTGCGCGACGGCAAACCGGTCAAGGGCGGCGGCATCATCTTCATTCGAGAATCGTCGGACCCGACGGGACTGATCGTCAACGCCTCCGTCAATGACGACGGCACGTTTACGGGCAGTTCCTCACTTTCGACAGGCAATGGTGCCGTGATCAAGCCGGGCGTACCCATCGGGCGATTCAAGGCCGTCTTCCACCCGCTGAGCGACGGGTCGGTGACCGGCCTGGAATCGACCATCGATGAAGTCTTCGAATTCAAGCCCGGTATGAACGCGATCGCGATTGAAATCAAGACGCTGCAACCCAAGGGAGCCGGCGAACCGCGCGACGATGCGAATCCGCCGCGCGAACCCGTCAACCCTTGATCACGCCGACGGGTCGCATTCGGGCGACCCGTTTGGACAGGTTTGCGTTATCCACCACTTCGACCACTTCGTCGACGTTCTTGTAGGCTGCGGGCTGCTCTTCCGCCAGTCCCTGACGGCTGCTCGACTTCGCGATCACCCCTCGGGCTTCGAGTTCCTTGTCGATCCGCCGACCGGCGGCGTGCTTCACCGCGGCGGTGCGGCTCATGGCGCGGCCCGCGCCGTGGCAAGTCGTGCCGAATGTCTTCTCCATGCTGCCGGGCATGCCGACGAGCACCCAACTGGCCCGGCCCATGTCACCCGGGATGAGCACGGGCTGGCCGACGGGACGGTAGATCTCGGGAAGTTCCGGGTGCCCGGCCGGAAAGGCTCGGGTGGCTCCCTTGCGATGGACCCAAACCTTCTTCTTCACGCCGGCAACGGTGTGCTCTTCCAGCTTGGCGATGTTATGGGCGACATCGTAGAGCAGGTTCATCTCAAGATTTTCCCACGTCCGACCGAACACGGATGCAAACACCTCGCGGGTCTGAGTCATGAGCAGTTGACGATTCGAGAAGCCGAAGTTCGCGGCGGCCCGCATCGCAGCGATGTACTTCTTCCCCTCGTCCGAGTAGACGGGGGCACAGGCGAGTTGGCGGTCCGGCAGCGTGATGCCGTACTTCACCGAGGCATTGCGGAAGGCCGCAAGCGCGTCGTCGCACACTTGGTAACCCAGCCCACGGCTGCCCGAGTGGATCATGACGCAGACCTGGTTCAATTCCAGTCCGAACACCTTGGCCGTCTCCTCGTCGCAGATGCGGTCGACCACCTGGACTTCGAGGAAGTGATTCCCCGAGCCGAGGGTGCCGCACTGCTCCGCGCCGCGCTTCAGGGCATGATCGCTGACGGCATCCGGGTCGGCCCCATCGATCTTCCCCTCGGCTTCGGTGTGGGCCAGGTCTTCGTAGGTGCCTGCGTCACGGTGATCGATCAGGTGACGTGTCCCCTCGCCGAGCAGTCGACGCGTCTGCTTCACGTCGAACTTGTATTTGCCGGTGCGGCCGACACCGGCGGGGATGGTGTCGAAGAGAGCACCGACGAGTTCGCGGACGTGGGGCTTGATGTCGTCCCAGAACAGATTCGTCTTAACCAGCCGCACGCCGCAATTGATGTCGTACCCGACGCCGCCGGGGGAAATGACGCCACCTTCGTCCGGGTCCGTGGCGCAGACGCCGCCGATGGGGAAGCCGTAGCCCCAGTGGATGTCCGGCATAGCCAGGCTGGCGACCTGAATGCCGGGCAGCGTCGCCACATTGACGACCTGCTCGAGCGCCTGATCCTGGATCAGCGTTTCGAACATCGCATCGGAAGCATAGACGATGCCGTCGACGCGCATGTCCTCGCGCCACCGTTTGGGGATCCGGCGACAACAGGCATCGACCACTTCCAGCGGTCCCGCGAAAAATCCCTTCGGCATCGCACATCTTCCCGTTAAATATCCACGATCGCCTCGGCCAGCCAGCCTTCGGCGTTTTGCTCAATCTTCAGCCCATGATACGTCACGGCCTTGACCTCATGGCTGAGGGGATGCCGGTCGGCATCGACAGGTTCGCCCCAAATGTCGGCTTTCAAGTGATCGCGGTCGATGGTCACCTCAAAGCGGCGTCCGAGGAAGCGTCGTTCCTCGTAGAGATGGAGGATCGCACGCAGCCAGTCGAACAGCAGAAAATCCCGATCGCCGTCAGCGAGGTCGAGTGCGATATGTTCCGCTTCCAGGATCGTTTCCGGTCGGTCGATCATAGCCGAGGTCAGGCCGTGAGCCATCTCGACAAACAGGTTCGCCAAGTCGGGTGCGGTTGCTCGGATGCCGAGATCGGCGGTATGGTCGAAGTGTTCGTGCATGGACTCAGTCTACCTGAAGTCTGCGATGAGCCGACACGGAATACCGTCAGTCAACTTTGATGCCCCGAAAGCCCAACATTCGGAATGGTCCCCATGTGAAATCGATTTGGTGCCGATTTACCGCTCGAAATTTGGACGTAGCGACGACAGTCTCGTAAACTTACTTTAAGAACCGATGTAAATTAGTACACAAGTACACCTCTTTTATGTTTGTACCGAAACCATTACCTTTCGGCGTCCTTTTTTCCGCCCGCCCGGATGGCGTCGGCGGATTGTCGTTCCAATTTCTGTCGGAGCACGCTGAGGAGTTTCTTGAATTCTCTGAGGCTGAGGTCAAGCGTTTGTATGCCGCCCGCGAATTGCCGTTGGTCGATATCGATGTCGAGGCGTTTTACGCATCCGCATCCGAATCGCTCGCTAACCGCACGCCTTGGTGTTTCGAGTTCGGTCTGCGCATGCCGAAGTCGAATCGGGTGCGTTGGTTCCAGGCCTGCGACTTCCCGCACGACGACGAGTCCGGGTCGTTTTACCTCATCGGTATGATCGTCGAGATTACGCAGGCCAAGCGGGACCACGACGAACTTCGCACGGCCTATCGATCCCTCGATTCGCATATGGACAACACGCCTCTCGCCGTGATCGAGTGGGATCGGGCGATGCGCGTCGTCCGCTGGACCGGGCAGGCCGAAGCGATGTTCGGTTTTCGGGCGGACGAAGTTCTCGGCAAGCAACCCCACGAATGGAATTTCGTCCATCGGGACGATCAGTCGCGGGTTCAGGACGTCGTCGCCAACCTCGTCGGTGACCGCGAATCCCGTAAGGTAGTCTTTAACCGTAACCTTCACGCCTCGGGTGCGGTGCTCGATATCGAATGGCACAATTCTGTCGTCCGAGGCAACGACGGGCAAATCGCGTCTGTTCTGTCGTTGGCTATGGACGTCACGGCACAGCGTCGCTCGGCCGAAGCATTGCAGCACAGCGACGATCGCCTTCGGTCGGCGTTCCGAACGGCTGATATGCTGGGCTGGGAATTCGATCTGATATCCTCCAGTGCTTATTTTTCGTCGGATCCGGCGCTCCATCACGGCTCGGCTGAAAGCACGACCGTCGACAGGATTGACGATTTCGCCGACTTTGTGCACAACGACGATCGAGCGGCCTTCGCGGCGGCCGTAGCCTCGTGCCTGGCGACCCGGCAAGACTTGAAACTGGAGTATCGTGGCCGGACGGTCGATGCCGATGGGCGCACGCGTTGGTTTCTGACTCAAGGAAGCCTGTCGCACTGCGATCGAGTCGGAGTGAACAGCATCATCGGCGTCACGACGGACATCAGCGAACGCAAGCGGGTCGAGATGGAAAGCGTGCGGCTCGACCGCGAACTGGCGGACATGCGGAAGCGCGAAAGTCTCACCGTGCTCGCCGGCGGCATCGCGCACGATTTCAACAACCTGCTGACCGTCATCCTTGGGAACGCCGGGCTGATCCGATCGGCGATCGCCGAGCAACGCGGTATCGAGACGCTGTTGGAAAGCATCGAGACCGCGACGCAACGCGGTGCCGAACTCTGCCGAAAAATGACGGCCTATGCCGGAGTTGATCGTCTGCCCAACCGAAAAGTCGATCTGCGCGGCATCCTCTTGGAATCGAGTGAGCTGATGCGATCGCTCCTGCCTGCGTCCGCCGAGTTTCGGCTTCGCATCCCGGATTCTCTCGGCACGGACTCGACCATCAATGGCGACGAAGATCAGTTTCGCCAGTTGATGCTGAACCTGGTCACCAATGCAGCCGAAGCATTGCCGGCCGAGGGTGGAGTCGTCGAAGTCGAACTCGAGCATCAGGAAGGCCTATTGCCATCGGCGGGGGAATTCAAGCCGAAGCCCGCCGACGGTCGGTGGCTGCTCCTCACCGTCCGCGACAACGGCACGGGGATGACGACGGAAACCCAAAGCCGGGCGTTCGAGCCGTTCTATTCGACGAAGTTCACCGGGCGCGGTTTGGGATTGGCGACCGTTCACGGCATCGCCCACAGCCACGGAGCCTCGATTCGACTGGAGTCCGGTCCCGTCCGCGGCACCTGCGTACAGATCCTGTTCCCCATCGAATCCAGGATGAAGGCGAATGACAAACCCTTCGTGGAGTGGACATCTCTCGAAACGAGTACCGTACTGCCGATTCCATCCAGGGGACATGCCTTGGTGGTCGACGACGAACTGTTCATCCGCGAACTGACGGCGTCTGTCTTGGAGGACGCCGGCTATCAGGTCGAAACCGCCGCCGATGGCAGCGAGGGCTTGTTGCTTTTGCAGTCGAAGCTGGCCTCGTGGCGTCTCGTCGTTTTGGATCGCGTCATGCCGGGACTGAACGGCTCGGTTCTTTTTCAAATGCTGCGGGGTGAACGACCCGACTTGCCGATCGTGATGATGAGCGGCTACGAGAGTCACGCAAACACGGCCGATCCGCGATGGGCCGGCCCGACAGCCGAGTTGGCGAAGCCTTTTCGCTTGGCTCAGTTCATCGAAGCGGTCCGTTCCGTCGTTGCGGCGGCAGCGCACATCAAAAACCCGATCGAGTGAATTCCTTCGATCCCAACTTCGGATTCCAGACGATCGAGTTGAAATAGTAGTGCCCCATGAGCACGCCGTCCGCCCGCAGCAGTTCCGCACCGACTTGTCGTCCGTCCGCGGCATCCAGGAAGATCGTGATGAATTTGGCCCCGTCGTCCGCCGAGGTGGTGAGGGCTTCTTCGAGGAGGAAGGGGTCGCACTCCGGTTCGCGACAGGTCCGCTTCAGGACGAAACAGAGTTTGTTGCCGCACTTCGCTATGGTTTGCTTCCCGAGATGGTCGAATTCGAGCTTGCCTGCCGTCTTCGCCGACGACCACGAACGGTGAGTCCGTTCGAGGGTGTGACCCAGGGATGCTTCGGTCGGCGAATAGCGGGAAGACTGACGGGCGGCCGAGTCGGTCGGCGAAAGGTCGTGAAATCGCAGAAAAGTGACCAAGGCTTCCGGTCGCCAGACGGTCATGCGGCCGCGGTTTTCGCCGGCCGTGTAGAGCAGGCCGCGGACCTGAGAGCCGGCCACACTGCGGGCGCCGTCGCGCCAGAGCATCCGTACGGCATAGGGCTGTTCGCGGACCAGCACGTCGATGCGTTCTTCCGCTTCCAGTCGGCCCCCAAGGCGTTCCTGCTTGATGCAGGTGAAGGACTCCGAGCGGACCTCGGCGCGATACTCGCGCAGGATGCGGCCGAGGCACGCGACCGGATCGCGCCTCAACTCGCTTTCCAGATCGTCGGATCCGTATTCGTGTTGCCTTGCCGACGTCGGGGATTCGATCGACTCACGCGGTTTGGGAGCTGCGGATGGGCTGCCGCTCCAACAGACGAGTGTGGCCAGCAAGCAGGGGCCGAGCAGTCGCAGCATAGGTCCGCCGTCATCCTTCAACTCAAGGAAGGCGACGGAGCCGAGCCGCATCGCCTACAGGATGTCCCGAAATCCGGCCATGGCCGCGGCCGGGCCGCCGGACGCACCGAAGATTGCCGACCCGGCCACCAACACATTCGCCCCGGCGGCGACGGCGACGGGCGCAGTGTTCAGGTCGATGCCGCCGTCCACTTCGAGATCGCACATCGGGTTGAGTCCGTCGATTTCACGACGGAGTTCCGCGATGCGGGAAGTACTGCTGGGCAGAAAAGCCTGCCCACCGAAGCCGGGGAACACCGTCATGCAAAGGGCAACATCGATGTCGCTCAGATATTGGAAGATTCGGTTCACCGCACAGTCGGGATTGAAAGCCAATCCGAACTTTTTGCCGCGGGCCCGAACGCGCGCCATCAAGGCCGTCGGATCCGGCACGACCTCCAGATGGACGATCAGCGTGTCCGCCCCGGCGTCGAGAAAGCCGTCGAGGAAAACTTCCGGATTCGTTACCATCAGGTGGACTTCCAACGGCAGCTTGGTGATTGGTCGAAGTCCTTTGACCACGACCGATCCCATGCTGAGATTGGGTACGAAATGGCCGTCCATCACGTCGATGTGGATGCGGTCGGCCCCGGCGTGCTCGACGGTCGTCACCAGTTCGCCCAAGCGGGAAAAGTCGGCGGCCAGGATCGACGGAGCCATGCGAACCATTGGTGAATCCCCTGTTGGTGGTCCCGTCGAGTTTACTTGGTCCCGGTATCGAGGAACACGTCCATCTGCTGGCCGACGTACATCGGCTTGCCGAGCTTGTCGATGGAATAGATGACTTGAAGGACTCGGGTATCGACGCGCTCCTGGTTGCCGCCGGTGAGCGAACGCTTGGGAATCACGAACGGCTCGACGCGGACGAACTTCAAGGGGAACGACTGATTCGGATTCCCGCGCGGCTTGGCCACACCCGTGAAACCCGTCTGGAAGCGGGCTATGTCCGTCTCGTCGATATCGACGCGGACGTGCAGCCGTCCGAGGTTGCCCAGCACGATGAGAGCCTGCCCCGACGTGACGCCGACGTACTCGCCGGGCCGGATGTTCACCTGCAGCACGTCGAATGTCGTCGCCGGGTCGGGTTCCATCCGATCGGCCCGTACCGCCCGGCCATAGGGTGCGAGCATCGTCAGCCGTTGTCGTTCGGTGCGGGTCTGTTCGAGTTGTGCCCGTGCCGTGAGGGTTGTCGCCGCAGCAATTGCCGCGTCGTATTCCCAAGTGCCCGCGCCCAGCAGCTTGCGGTCAGCTTCCGCCTTCAGGAGTAAAGCCTTGGCGGTTTCCAAAGCCGCTTCGCGGCGCGTGATTTCATCCTCGGAGATGGCGTTGCTGGCCGCAAGTTTGCGATACCGGTCGTAAAGCTTCTGCTGCTCCGTCATGCCTGCCTTCGCCTCGGCGATCTTGGCGTCCAATGGCGGCAGTTCCTCGGGTCGCGGGGCGTTCGCCAGTTTTCGCTCGGTTGCCTCGGCACCGACGAGGTTCGCCGCACGGGCCTTCTCCTCGGCGACGAGTTGCCGCTCGTCCAAGTGGAACAGTTTTTCCCCCGTCTTCACCTTCATGCCGACGCTGACGTAGACGCGTTCGACGATCCCGGGCAGGTTGGTCCCGATCGAAATGTTCTCGCTCTCCGGCTCGACGATGCCCGCACCGGCCAACTGTGTTGCATAGGGCGATTTCGCCGGCTCGACCGGCGGCGCCGTCGGCGGATCCTTTTGCTGTGCCAGACTCATCTGATACATCGCAAAGCCCAGAAAAACCACGGAAAGCAGAGGCAGCAACCAGCGCGTGACCACGATGCGTTCCTTTCAGATTCGAGGTTAGGAGTGAATCTCGGACAATTTGTCGCCCAGCGCCGGCACCACGACGCGGTCGATGCGGCCGTCGGACATTTCCACGATGCGGTCGCCGAAATCGTAAACGCGACTGTCGTGCGTCACCACGATCACGGCCCGGTCGTTCTGCAGTGCCGTTTCGCGGATCAGCCCCATGACGGTGCGGCCCGACGCGGCATCCAACGCCGCGGTTGGTTCGTCGCACACCAGGAGCTTCGGCTCGTGGACCAGTGCCCGCGCGATCGCCACTCGCTGTTGTTGGCCGCCGGAGAGTTGGTTCGGGTAGGACTTCAGTCGATTTCCGAGGCCGACTTTCGTGAGCAGTGCGGCCGCCTTATCGATGGCCTCGGATCGATTCCAGCCCGCAATCAGCAGCGGCACGCAAGCGTTCTCGACCGCATTGAGCGCGGGCAACAGGTTGTACTGTTGAAAGACGAAGCCGATGTTGACTCCGCGAAAGTTGACCTTCCGCGTGCCGGACATCGTCGACAGATTTCTTCCCAACACCTCGACCGTCCCGCTGGTCGCGTCCAACAGGCCGGCCACGAGCGAGATCAGCGTCGTCTTGCCGCAGCCGGACGGGCCGACGAGCAGGACCAACTCGCCGTAGGGCAGTACCATCGTGACGTCGTTGAGGGCGAGCGTCTTCGATTCGCCGGTGCCGAAGGCTTTGGTCACGTCCTGCAGCCGCACGGCGCTGGTTGACGTCGCGGGCGAGATCGAGGTTGCGATCATCGGAACACCACCCCCGCTTCGAGAAACAACACGCGACGCATGCTGAGCAGTGCCGAGAACATCACAATCGCGAAGACGGCCACGAATGTGATGACGGGAATCTGCCAGCCGAAGTAGAACGCCGGCGGCGTCGACTTCACGAACTTCGCGAAGGTGTAGCCGAACAGCGCTGCACCCCCCATGCCGATGCCGTAGCCCAACAGCCCGACGACGAGCGCCTGCAGAAGGATCATGCGGATCAGGCGGAAGTTGGACACGCCCATCGCCTTCAAGGCGCCGAACTGCTTGATGTTCTCGATCGTGAAGAGGTAGAACGTCTGGCCGGCGATGGCGCAGCCGACAATGAAGCCGAGCATGACCGTGATGCCGAAGTTGATCGGGATGCCGGTGCGCTCCGCGTAGTAGTCGATGGTCATCCAGAAGAACTGGTCGTTGGTCTTGGCCCGCAGGCGCGTCTCGGCTTCGATCTTCCTGCAAAGTCCCTCGTGCTCGACACCCGGCTTCGCCTTGGCGAGGATGAAGGTGAGCGTCTTACGTTCCTGCGGCAAAAACTTGACCGCCTGCGAATAGGTGCTGTAAAGGATCGGGAATGTCTGGAAGGTGGGGCGGCAGTAACACATGGCGACGATGACGGCACGCTTGTCGTTCATTTCCAGCGTCTTGCCCGGCACGAACGGCTCGTCCCTGAACAGATAGCGCCAGCCGAATTCGTCGATCATCACCGCATCGGGTTGCCGCAGGTCCTCGATTTTGCCGTACAGCATCCGCTCCGGGGGCGGCGCTCCGACGAGATAGGCATCGTCCAGGCCGATCAGAATCATCTGTTGGAAGTTGCCGTCGGACAGTCGCGCTCGGCCGATGCCTTTGTAAAGCCGCACCGCCCACTCGACGCCCTCGATGCCGCGGACGACCTGCAGCTTGCCTTCGCTCATCGGCTTGACGTCGTCCACGAACTGGACGTTGTCGTCCATGACCCAGAGATCCCCGCCGGCGATGTCCCGGATTTGGCTGGTGGTGTTGCGCATCAGCCCGCAGAAGATCGCCATCTGCTGGCCCATCAACAGCGACGCGAACGCGACGCCGAAGACGATGCCGAAGTACTTCGTCTTGTCGCCGGTGAGCATCCGCAGAGCCACCCAGTTCATAAGGCACCTTCCTTCTCGACGACCTTCGGATAGGGCTTGGCCAAGCCCAGCGCAGCAAAAGTGAACCGCACGATGTGTTCGGAAATCGCGGCCGTCGTCATCGCATTCATGGCGTCGTCCCCGAAGAGCATGCGCGACACAGCCGGGTTCTGCCGGTAGTAAAGGCATTGCCCGACGATGCTGAAGCCGATCATCAGCCGTTGCCGCTCCGGCATGGTCGGGACAAACTCCAGGATGATGTCCCGTAGTGCAAACGCAATCGGACGTATGAAATCCTCGACGACCGCATGGGCGGCGGGCGTGGGGTTGGTCAGTTCCCGCATCACGAGCTGAATCGCGCTCGGTCGGATGGGTGCGGTCATATGGGCGACGAGATGTTCGATCAGATGCCGAAGTTTCTCGGCCGCGGGCATCTTCGCAGGCCACTCCGGCACTGCGGAATCGGTCATGCCGCTGCAGTGGGCGTTGCGCACGACTTCGACATAAAGACGCTCCTTGTCCCCGAAGTGATAATTCACCGAGGCCACATTCATACCTGCCGCATCGCAGATGTTCCGCACCGTGGCACCGTCGAAGCCGTCCTTCGCGAACTGCTCTTCGGCCGCGAGCAACAATCGTTGCCTGGGGTCATCGGTCGTCGGCTTGGTGTCGGGCTTGATCATCGGCTCGCTTCAAACATCTGTTTCAATCGACTGTTCCAAACAAGCATATCCAACGGACGTTTGAAATGCAAGTCGTTCTCATCGGCACGGATCGTTGGCTTCCCCACTTTAATCAAACCGCCTAGGTTGCTGAGGAAGTTTCGGAAATCCCCGTCAGGATCGGCAAGACCCGTTAATTCTTCGCCGCTTCCGGTCGATGAACCCTGAAGAGCCGTTTGCGCGAAGCATTCCAGCGCGTGGGCGGGCCGACATCCGGGACGGGGACGACCATGAAGCGTAAGCGATGGACGATGCGACTGCTCGGCACGACACTCCTGACGGCGTGCTTCGGCTCCGTCGGCGGCGGGTGCAAGCAACAACTCTTCATGGAACCGGCCGATTATCACAACGCCATGAAGCACGCGTTGGAAGCGAAGTTGGAAACGTCGCCGCACGAAGCGATCGCACCGACGGCGGTGTCGCCGGTTGCGGCACCGGCGACCGTGCTCGACCCCAGTCGACCGGCCCGACCGATGACGCTCAAGGAATGTATCGCCATCGGCATGGAGCGCGGCACCGTCGGCGGCTCGGCCGTGAACCCGGGATTCCTGAACGAGAACCTGCCGACCTTCACGGGCCGCGGTTCGTCCGGCACTGATGCCATTCAGGCCTTCGCCCTCCAGCCCGCGATCGCGGCTGCGGAAGTCGAACGCTCGATGTCCAAGTTCGATGCCCGCTTCATTTCCAGCATGACCTGGAACAGCAACGACCAACCGACCCTGAGCCTGCAACAGAGCTTCTCGAACGGCGACTCGGCCACGCTGTCCAATACGCTGGCTAAGCCGCTGCCGACCGGGGGCGTGGCCGGCATCACGTTCAGCACGCAGTACCAGAAGCTGTCGGCACCGCCGAGCAATTCGGACTTCATCGCGTTGAACACGTCGTACACGCCGCGATTGGCGTTCGTGTTCGAGCAGCCGCTCCTGCAGTCGTTCGGCGTCGAGGTGAATCAACTGAACGCCAACCACCCCGGCAGCCTGCTGATCCCCGGTTTCCGGACCACCGGCCAAGGGACGGAAGGCATCCTACTGACGCGGATCCGTGTCGATCAACAGCGGGCTGACTTCGACCGCCAGGTGAATACGCATCTGTTGAACATCGAAACCGCTTATTGGAATCTGTATGCGGAATACTACAACTTGGCGGCCCAGGAAGAAGGCACCAAGCAGGCGTTGCAACTCTACAACTTCTTCCTGAAGCGAGGCGACGGTGGAATTGCCCGCGGGGATCTGAAGTTCCAGAACGAAGGCCAATACTGGAACTTCCGCGGCAACGTCATCCGCGCCCGGGGCAGCGTCCTCGAAGCGGAACGCGTCTTGCGTGGCCTGCTCGGACTTCGGAGCGACGACGGCACCCGCATCACACCGGTGGACGAGCCGACGTTCGTCCCGTTCAAGCCGGACTGGACCCAAATCGTTCAGGAAGCCTACCAGTACACTCCGCAACTCATCGTTGCACGACAGGAACTCAAAGCCCGGCAATTGGACATTCTGAATCAGAAGAACCTCCGCCGACCCGACCTGCGGTTGCTGACCAGCTACGACCTCGCCGGCCTGGGACCAAGACTGGACGGCGCCGGCGAGCGGGACAATGCCTTCCGCAGCCTGGCGAGCAATCAGTTCAACAACTGGCAGGTCGGCCTGCGGTTCGAGATGCCGATCGGCTTCCGCGACGCCAACGCCTTGGTGCGGCAAGCGCAGATCAATATGAAGTCGAGCTATCTGCAGATGTTGGATGCGGAGCGAAAAACATCGGAATTCCTGGCCGCGCAATATCAGCGCGTGGAGCAAACGCATGCGTTGATTGAAACCAGCCGGGCGTTGCGGATTGCCACAGAAGAACAGATCAAGCTGTTGGATGGAATCGTAAAGGCAGGCATCTTCGGCGTGGCGGACATCACCGCCTTGATTCAGGCCCAGCAGAACCTTGCTTCGGCCACGTCCGCGGAGTATCGGGCCATCGCCAACTACAACGCGGCGTTGTCCAGCCTCGAATACGCCAAGGGGACGATCCAGCGCTACAACAACGTCGCGGTGGCGGACGGCCCTCTGCCGGCCCACGTGCAGAAGAAGGCGGCCGACCACTTCGCCGCCCGCGAGAAGGCGATCAAACTCCGCGAGCACCCCAGTGAAGCGGGAATTCTCGCGCCTCTGTCGCAGTATCAACCGCTGATCACGCCGAATCAGATGCCGACGGGCATGGCCCAGCCGACGCCCGGCTACCCGACCTTCGGTCAGCTCAAGCCTTACGAAGCGGCACCGACGACGCCGATGCCGATGCCCGCGACGCCGGCCAAGCCGCCGATGCCGATGACGACCGGCACGGGACTCTCCGGCATGGCCCGCCCGCAACTGGTGCCTGCCGATGCTCCCGCGACGGGTGTAACCTTCAGCCCCAGCGGCAGCGTGCAGTTGCCGGTCCGCGCCCGCCCGGCGGAAGCGGCCGTACCGGTCTCGACGCCGGCCCCCGGAAGCCGATAATGGCTCGATGCCGAACGTCTTCGTCTACGAATCGTTGACCGCGAATGGGCAGGGACGGAATCCTTCCGACCCTGCCCATTCGTTTTTCGTCGAGGGCCGGGCGATGCGCGACGCCCTCGTCGCAGACTTCGCCGCCATCCCGGATTTCACGGTGCTCACGCTGGACGACGTACCGCGAACCCACTTTCCGGAACTCTTTGCGAATCACGTGAGAGCTGCCGACGGCGTGATCCTCATCGCGCCGGAAATCGACGGCGAACTCGAATCGATCGCCCGCTTCACCGAGTCGATCGGCGGTCGGCTGCTCGGATGCTCCGCGAACCAAATCGCGGCCGCCTCGAACAAACTCGCATTGGCGTTCTGGTGGCGAGACCACGGCGTGCCGACGCCGGAGACTATCAGCGGCGACGCTTGGTACTCGGGAATGTGGCCCTTCCCCGTCGTCGTGAAACCGATCCGCGGCGCCGGTTCGTTCGGCGTGACTTCCTGCGATACCGAGGGTGAGGTCACGGCGGCGTTGGCAAGGCTCGGGCCGAAACGGTCGATCATCCAACGCCGCGTTCCAGGATTGGCCGCGTCGATCGCGTTTCTGTGCGGTCGTCATCAGCGGATCGGGTTGGTGCCCACATCTCAGCGGCTGGCAACGGACTTCGCCTACTTGGGCGGCGAACTGCCCTTGCCGGGAAACTTAGGAAATCGAGCAAAGGCGTTGGCCCGGCAAGCCTTGAAGTCTTCGGGACGCGGCTACATCGGCGTCGATCTCGTGCTCGGCGACGACCCTAGCGGCTCGCAGGACTATGCGATTGAGATCAACCCGAGACTGACGACGTCCTACCTGGGTCAGCGTGCCGCGATCCATGCGAACGTGGCGGCACTATGGTGGAACGTTGTCCACGGTAATCCGATTCAACCCTATCGGTTGCGGCGGGGTGCGTGGCACTTCCGTGCCGACGGACGAATCGAGCGGACTGCGGAATAGTCGTGATTCGGTGGGAATTTGCTGTTTCGGACTATTTCTTTTGAAAACGCCGGCTTATACTCCTTTCAACCGGGAGGAGTGGACCTCACGGCCAGGTTGAGACGGACGGGTCGTTGGCGTTCACGTCGGGTTATCGTTTGGCGGATCTGCTTCTGAGAAGTTCAATTTCAACTCTGATGCTCGCTAAGCTCCCTGCGACGGACCGTAACGGCGGCTCCATTCCCTGCGATCCGGGTATGCGTCAGCATAACCACTCGGATTTCGCGGGTGGGTCGTTGGCGGTGGTTGACGTTAGTGTTTCCCCGCGTTCGCATCTCAACCGGGTGGCCGGAGGGCCGACCATCGTCGATGAGGAAAGGTAGGGCCACGCGACGCAATCGAAACTGTCGCCGGCCTGCGAGGGAGCTGCATGAGCAGCAAGAATCTTTATGTCGGGAACTTGCCGTTCCAGACGACCAATGCCGACCTGGAGCAATTGTTCTCCCAGTTCGGCACCGTGACCAAAGCGCAGATCATCACCGATCGTGAGACGGGCCGCAGCCGCGGTTTCGCCTTCGTCGAGATGTCGTCCGGCGTCGAGGAAGCGGTCCAAGCTATGAATGGTGCCGAGTTCCAAGGTCGTCAACTGACCGTGAACGAAGCCCGCCCACGTGAAGAACGTCCGCGCACCGGTGGTGGTGGCGGCGGCGGTTACGGCGGCGGCGGCGGTGGCAATCGCGGCGGCGGCGGTGGAGACCGTT
>Ga0105047_10002034_pt1 | contig 36241 bp, 32 predicted proteins | sample MAT04_FD_78384 | JGI IMG/M metagenome (GOLD analysis project Ga0105047, IMG submission 78384) | Freshwater microbial communities from Lake Fryxell liftoff mats and glacier meltwater in Antarctica - MAT-04 (megahit assembly) | ecosystem: Environmental > Aquatic > Freshwater > Ice > Liftoff... | reverse complement strand
TCAACGCCTGCCATCCCGTCTGGGTCGCCACCCGCATGGGCGGCCCCGACGCCCCCCTGACAGCCGAAGAAGGCGCCGACACACCGGTCTGGCTGGCCCTGCTGCCCGAAGACGGCCCGACCGGCGGCTTCTTCCGCAACCGGCAACCCGCCCCCTGGTAATCCGGCTTCCCTTTTCAGCTTGGTCCAAATATCCCACGGGGGTCCGGGGGTGTGAAACCCCCGGCGGCTGCAGCACGACCACCTCCCGGAGCCTCGCATGATCCCCGTCAAAGGCCATGAAGGCCACAAGATCGCCGTCCTCGGCCTCGGCCGCTCCGGCACAGCCACCGCCCGCGCCCTGCAGGCCGGGGGGGCGGAACCCCTGTGCTGGGACGACAGCCCCGAGGCCCGCGCCAGGGCCGAGGCGGACGGGCTGACCCTCACCAACCTGACCCGGGCCGGCGCGTTCGACGGGGTGGCGGCGCTGATCGTGTCTCCGGGCATTCCGCATCTGTACCCCTCCCCCAACAAGGTGATCGCCAGGGCACTGGAGGCCGGCGTGCCGGTCGACAACGACATCGGCCTGTTCTTCCGCAGCTTCGCCACCGACGACTTCGACAGCTTCGATACCGTGCCGCGCGTGGTCTGCGTCACCGGATCGAACGGCAAATCGACCACGACGGCGCTGATCCACCACATCCTGACCACTGCCACCGACCGCCCGACCCAGATGGCCGGCAACATCGGGCGCGGGGTACTGGACCTCGACCCGGCCGGTGACGGCGAAGTGGTCGTGCTGGAACTCTCCAGCTATCAATGCGATCTCGCCCGCGCCCTTACCCCCGATATCGCGGTGTTCACCAACCTGTCGCCCGACCATCTGGACCGCCACGGCGGGATGGGTGGCTATTTCGCGGCCAAACGGCGGCTGTTCGCCGAAGGTGGCCCCGACCGCGCCATTGTGGGGGTAGACGAGGTCGAGGGCCGCCATCTGGCCAACCAGATGTCCGAAGGCCCGCAGGATGACCGGGTGATCCGCATCTCGTCGGGACAACGGCTCGAGGGCTCCGGCTGGTCGGTGTTTGCGCGCAAGGGGTTTCTGGCGGAATGGCGCAAGGGGCGGCAAGTCGGTGCGATCGACCTGCGCGCCGTGCCCGGCCTGCCCGGGGCGCACAACCACCAGAACGCCTGCGCCGCCTACGCGGTCTGCCGGTCGCTGGGGCTGGCGCCAAAACTGATCGAACAGGCCTTCCACAGCTTTGCCGGGCTGCCGCACCGCAGCCAGCGGGTGGCCGAGATCAACGGCGTGGTTTACGTCAACGACAGCAAGGCCACCAATGTGGACAGCGCGGCCAAGGCGCTGCAAGCCTTTCCCCGCATCCGCTGGATCGCGGGCGGCATGGGCAAGGACGGCGGAATCGCCGCGTTGCAACCCTATCTGGGGTCAGTTGCCAAAGCCTATCTGATCGGCCATTCCGCACGCGATTTTGCCCTGCAACTGGGCGATACCCCGCACGAGATCTGCGAAACCATGGCCCGCGCCGTGGCCCGCGCCGCCACAGAAGCCGAACCTGGCGACACGGTCCTGCTGGCCCCCGCCGCCGCCAGCTTTGACCAATACCCCGACTTCGAAAAACGCGGCGAGGATTTCGCCGCCTGCGTGCGGGCCATGGCGCCCTAGGACCGGCCTCTCCTGCAGTCGTCCGGTCGCGGGCCTGCCAAGCCTTGCTGAAGATTCTTTCTGGTCAGACGCGCGGAAAACCGCTAGTCTTTGCCGCAGACCCGGAAAACCGGGCAATGTGGCAGTGCAGGCGCAATCAGGCGAATATCCATGACAGAGATGGTCTATGGCTCGATGCCCGTCAGGGTGCGCGAGCCGGTTCTGCCCCGTTGGTGGCGCACGATCGACAAATGGTCGATGACCGCGATTTTCGTGCTGTTCGGGATCGGGCTGCTGCTGGGTCTTGCCGCCTCGGTGCCGCTGGCGGAAAGCAACAACCTCGACCGGTTCTATTATGTCCAGCGGCAGGCGCTGTTCGGCGGGCTGGCACTTGCGGTGATGCTGGCCTGTTCGATGCTGACCCCCGCGATGGTGCGTCGCATCGGCAGCCTCGGGTTTGTGGTGGCCTTTGTCGCGCTGGCGCTGCTGCCGGCTCTGGGCACCGATTTCGGCAAGGGCGCGGTGCGCTGGTTCAGCCTCGGCTTCGCCTCGGTGCAGCCTTCGGAATTCCTCAAGCCGGGCTTTGTCGTGGTGATGGCCTGGCTGATGGCGGCGAGCCTTGATGTGAACGGGCCGCCGGGCAAGCTGATCTCGTTCGGGCTGACGGCGATCATTGCCGTGCTGCTGGCGCTGCAGCCGGATTTCGGTCAGGCGATGCTGGTGCTGTTCGGTTGGGGGGTCATCTACTTTGTCGCCGGGGCGCCGATGGCGCTGGTGGCGGGCATCGTCGGGCTGACCGGGGCGGCGGGAATGCTGGCCTACAATGCCTCGGAACATGTCGCCCGGCGGATAGACGGATATCTGTCGGCCGATGTCGACCCGCGCAGCCAGCTGGGTTACGCGATGAACGCCATTCAGGAGGGCGGCTTTTTCGGGGTGGGCGTGGGGGCAGGGCAGGTGAAATGGCAACTGCCCGATGCCCATACCGATTTCATCATCGCGGTGGCAGCCGAGGAATACGGCCTCGTTCTGGTCCTGGTGATCATCGCGCTGTACGGAGCGGTCGTGGTGCGGTCGCTGTTCCGCCTGCTGGCCGAGCGTGACCCGTTCATCCGGCTGGCGGGCACCGGGCTTGCCTGCATCTTCGGCGTGCAGGCGATGATCAACATGGGGGTGGCGGTCCGGTTGTTGCCCGCCAAGGGGATGACGCTGCCATTCGTGTCTTATGGCGGGTCGTCGGTCATTGCCGCGGGCATCACGGTCGGGCTGCTGCTGGCGCTGACCCGCAGCCGCCCGCAGGGCCAGATGAGCGATATCCTGTTCCGTGTCAGACCCGTGGCCGGGGACCGCTGATGGCGCTCCTCCTTCTGATCGCGGCGGGGGGAACGGGCGGGCACATGTTTCCGGCGCAGGCGCTGGCCGAGGTGATGCTGGCGCGCGGCTGGCGGGTGAAATTGACGACCGATGCCCGGGGAGCCCGCTATGCGGGCGGATTTCCGGCTGCGGTGCAGGTGGTGCATCTGGCCTCGGGGACCTTTGCGCGTGGCAGGGGGCTGGCGCGGGCGTTGGTGCCGTTGCGGATCGCGGGCGGGGTGGCGGCGGCGGTCTGGTCGATGCTGCGCGATCCGCCCGCCGTGGTCGTGGGGTTCGGCGGCTATCCGTCGATCCCGGCGCTGGCCGGATCGGTGATCCTGCGGCTGCCGCGGATGATCCATGAACAGAACGGCGTTCTGGGGCGGGTCAACGCGCTGTTTGCCCGGCGGGTGGCGCTGGTGGCCTGCGGCATCTGGCCGACCGTGCTGCCCGAGGGGACGCGGGCCGAGGCGGTGGGCAACCCGGTTCGGCAGGCGGTGCTGGACCGCGCCGGGGCGGGCTACATCCCGCCCGGCGATTATCCGATGAGCGTGCTGGTGATCGGCGGCAGCCAGGGCGCGCGGGTGCTGTCGGATGTGGTGCCAGAGGCGATTGCAGCCCTGCCGGAACCACTGCGCGCGCGCCTGCGCGTCGCCCATCAGGCGCGCGCCGAGGACGCCGCCCGGGTGGCACACTCTTACGGCGCTGCCGGAATTCAGGCCGAGGTAGAGCCGTTCTTTACCGACATCCCGCGCCGTCTGTCCGAGGCGCAACTGGTGATCAGCCGAGCCGGGGCCTCTTCGGTGGCCGATATCTCGGTCGTCGGGCGACCCGCGATCCTGATCCCCTATGCCGCTGCCGCAGGCGACCATCAGACCGCCAACGCTGCAGGGCTCCTGCAGGCCGAGGCGGCCGTCGTGCTGGCGGAATCCGCGCTTGACGCCGCGCGCCTGACCGCGCACATCGCAGCGATCCTCGGCAACCCGGATGCCGCCGTGCGGATGGCGCGGAACGCTCTGGCCCAGGGTCGCCCCGACGCCACCACCCGCCTTGCCGCCCTTGTCGAAACTCTTGCCGCGAAAGACTGACCGATGAACCCCACCAAACTGCCCCTCGAGCTTGGCCCGATCCATTTCGTCGGCATCGGCGGCATAGGGATGTCCGGAATCGCCGAGGTGCTGATGACGCTGGGCTACCGGGTGCAGGGGTCGGATACGAAAGCGTCGAAGATCACCGACCGGTTGGTAAGGCTTGGGGCCATGTTCTTTGAAGGGCAGAAGGCGTCGAACATCGGCGCTGCGGCCGTGGTCGTCATGTCTTCGGCCATCAAGAAGGGCAACCCGGAACTGGAGGAAGCCCGGTTGCGCAAGTTGCCGGTGGTGCGCCGCGCCGAAATGCTCGCCGAACTGATGCGCCTGCGCTCCAACATCGCCGTCGCGGGCACCCATGGCAAGACGACGACGACGACGATGGTGGCGACCCTGCTGGACAAGGGGGGGTTCGACCCGACCGTGATCAACGGCGGGGTGATCCATGCATACGGGTCGAATGCCCGGGCGGGCGCTGGCGAATGGATGGTGGTCGAGGCGGACGAAAGCGACGGATCGTTCAACCGCCTACCCGCCACGATCGCCATCGTCACCAACATCGACCCGGAACACATGGAGCATTGGGGCACCTTCGATGCGTTGCGCCGCGGCTTTTTCGATTTCGTGTCGAATATACCGTTCTACGGTCTGGCGGTCTGCTGCACCGACCACCCCGAAGTGCAAGCGCTGGTCGGCCGCGTGACGGATCGGCGGGTCGTGACCTTTGGCTTCAATGCCCAGGCCGATGTGCGGGCCGTAAACCTGACATTCGAAAACGGCGGCGCGCATTTCGACGTTGCCCTGCAGTCCGAAGACGCGATGATCGAGGGCTGCACCCTGCCGATGCCGGGCGACCACAACGTTTCGAATGCGCTGTCGGCCATCGCGGTCGCCCGGCATCTCGGGATGAAGCACGAGGAAATCCGCGAGGCCCTGGCGGGGTTCGCTGGCGTCAACCGGCGGTTCACCAAAGTGGCCATAGTGAACGGGGTCACCATCATCGACGACTACGGCCACCACCCTGTCGAGATCGCAGCCGTCCTGCGCGCTGCACGGCAATCGACCAGGGGCCGGGTGATCGCCATTCACCAGCCGCACCGCTACACCCGGCTGTCGTCGCTGTTTGAAGACTTTTGCACCTGCTTCAACGAGGCTGATGTGGTCGCGATCGCGGACGTTTACGCCGCCGGCGAAGACCCCATTGAGGGGGCGTCGCGCGATGATCTGGTGGCCGGTCTGATCGCACACGGACACCGGCATGCCCGCGCCATTCTGGACGAAGCTGATCTGGCCCGGCTGGTCGGTGAGCAGGCGCGGTCCGGTGACATGGTGGTCTGCCTTGGTGCAGGCACAATTTCGGCATGGGCCAACGCATTGCCGGCCCGGTTGATCGGGCAGGCGGCATGAGCCTGTCGCCAAGAATTTTCTGCGAAAATTCTTCCTGCCTGCCGACTGCAGTCCGGTCGAGATCTTCTGGGGTAACCTCAAGAATTTTCAGCGAAAATTCTTGGGCCTGGACGGCGAGCGCATGAGTTTGGCGCTGATCCCTGGCGCGGTTTGGGTCATCTTGGCGGCCATTACTGCGCTGCTGCCGATGCGGCGGCAATTCGGGCCGGGATTTGCGCTCTTGCTTTGCGCGCCGCTGCTGATAGCCTGGATTGGCTGGCAGCACGGCGGCGGCTGGATGTGTTTTGCCGTGTTCGCGCTTGCGTCGATGTTCCGCCGTCCGCTTGTGTATTTGTTCCACCTTGGCCCTGGTTTGCCCGTCTGTGATCCACCCGACCCCGAGAAGGACCCCGCATGAGGTTTGCGCCATGAGTATTGCGGTCGTCGCTGCCCTGATCTGGTTGATCGCGGCCAATGTGATCGCGATGTTTCCGTCGCGCGATCAGCACTGGACCAACGCCTATATCCTGATCGCCATCGGCATTCCGTTGGTCGGACTGGTGACTTATGAGCACGGCCCGATCTGGGGCATGTTGTTTCTGGTGGCCGGGGCGAGTGTCTTGCGTTGGCCGCTGATCTATCTGTGGCGATGGGTGAAGGCCAAGCTCGGGTCGCAGGAACCGGCAGAGTAGGGCTCCGGCGTGCGATGACGCAAGCCCACCAACCCTTGTCCACAGCCTGCAGAACCGGCTGACAACCAGGATGATCCGAACACTCCCTTCCGTGCGCGGCAATTTGGCTGCCGACCGTCCCCTGGCAGACCTGACATGGCTTCGCGTCGGGGGCCCGGCGCAATGGCTGTTCCAGCCAGCGGATTCGGTGGACCTTTCCGGGTTTCTGGCAGATCTCGATCCTGCCGTTGCCGTGTTTCCGATCGGGGTGGGGAGCAATCTGATCGTGCGTGACGGCGGTGTGCGCGGCGTGGTGATCCGGCTTGGGCGCGGGTTCAACGGCGTCGAGATCAGCGGCGACCTGGTGATCGCCGGGGCGGCAGCGCTGGACGCGCATGTTGCCCGCAAGGCCGCCGCGGCAGGCCTGGACCTGACCTTCTTGCGCACGATACCCGGATCGGTCGGCGGAGCGGTTCGGATGAATGCCGGGTGTTATGGCCGATATATGGCCGATGTGCTTGAAGAGGTTCAAACGATCGGGCGCGACGGCATTTGCCGCACCTTGCCTGCGGCGGACCTGGGCTTGCAATACCGGCACTCCGACCTGCCGGACGGGATGGTGATCACCCAGGCCACCTTTCGTGCGCCCCAGGGGGATCCTGCCGCTCTGGCTGCCATGATGGACGCGCAGGTTGCCCGGCGCGATGCCAGCCAGCCCACCCGCGACCGGTCGGCCGGGTCGACCTTTCGCAATCCGGCGGGGCGATCCTCGACCGGTGGGGCGGAGGATCGGGCTGCACTGATGGCGTGGAAGGTCATCGAGGACGCCGGGATGCGCGGCGCCACCCTCGGGGGGGCGCAGATGTCGCCGATGCACGCCAACTTTCTGATCAACACCGGTGGCGCCTCTGCCGCCGATCTTGAGGAATTGGGCGAGCGGGTGCGAAAAAGGGTTTTCGAAACCAGCGGGATCACGCTAGTATGGGAAATCATGCGCGTCGGTGAACCGGCGCCAAAATAACGAAAACCGGTCGGCAACAGACCGGGGCAGAGGCAGACATGGCAGGCGGTTCGAGCAGAACAGCCTCCACAGTGGCGGTTTTGATGGGGGGGCGTTCCGCGGAGCGGGAGGTCAGCCTTGTCTCGGGGCGCGAATGCGCCCGGGCACTGCGGGAGGCGGGATACCGGGTGGTCAAGGTCGAGTGCGACCGGGATCTGGCCGCGCAGTTGATCGAGATCGCCCCCGATGCCGCGTTCAACGCCTTGCATGGCCGTTGGGGCGAGGACGGCTGTGTGCAGGGCATTCTGGAATGGCTTGAAATTCCCTATACCCATTCCGGCGTGCTGGCCTCGGCTTTGGCGATGGACAAGGCGCGCGCCAAAGAGACGTATGCCGCTGCCGGCCTTCCGGTCGTGCCGTCGGTGCTGGCGTCGCGCGAGGCGGTCAGCGCGGGGCATGTCATGATCCCGCCTTATGTGGTGAAGCCCAACAACGAAGGCTCTTCGGTCGGGGTCTATATCGTGCATCACGGATCGAACGCCCCGCGTCTGGCCGCAACGATGCCCGAAACCGTCCTGGTCGAGGCTTACGCGCCCGGGCGCGAGTTGACGACGACGGTGATGGGCGACCGTGCGTTGTGCGTGACCGATATCATCACCGACGGCTGGTATGACTATGCAGCGAAATACACCGCCGGCGGGTCGCGTCATGTGCTGCCTGCACAGATTCCGGATGACATTTCAGCGGCTTGCCTTGATTTCGCCTTGCGTGCGCACCGCGCTTTGGGATGCCGGGGCGTCAGCCGCACCGACTTTCGCTGGGACGAGGCGCGCGGGCTGGCCGGGCTGATCCTGCTGGAGACCAACACCCAGCCCGGGATGACGCCAACCTCGCTGGTGCCCGAGCAGGCGGCATTCTGCGGGATCGGTTTTGCCGACCTGTGCGACTGGATGGTAAAGGACGCGTCATGCAACCGCTAGGCCACGCCGTGCCCTCCCGCAGCAACGCCGGTCCCCGCGCTACTGGTACCCGCGATACTGGCCCCCGCGATACTGGCCCCCGCGCTACTGGCCCCCGCGATACTGGTCCCCGCGATCCGGCTCCCAGCCGCTGGGCCTATCGGATGCAACGATTGTGGCTGACTCCGCTGTTCCGGGTGCTGTTCCGGGTCGGGTTGCCGATCCTTGCGGCCCTTTTGCCGGTCGGGGCGTATCTGGCCGATTCCGACCGGCGTGCGGCTTTTGCCGCGGCCTATGGCGACCTCGCCGACCGCTTTCAGGAACGACCGGAGTTCCTGGTGACCCTGCTGTCGATCGAGGGGGCCTCGCCCGAATTGGCCAAGGCGGTCCGGGCCAAGCTGGGTCTGAAGCTGCCGCAATCCTCGTTCGATCTCGATCTGGACCGCGCCCGGACGCGCGCCCGGGCGCTGGATGCGGTGGCGGATGCCGAAGTGCGGGTCCGCTCGGCGGGCGTGCTGCAAGTGGTGATCACCGAACGCAAGCCGGTGGTCATCTGGCGGCATGCCGAGGGGCTGAGCCTGCTGGATGCGACCGGGCACCGGGTCGCCGGACTTGGGGCGCGCGCCGACCGGCCGGACCTGCCGCTGATTGCGGGGGAGGGGGCGGATGCGGCGACCGCCGAGGCGCTGGACCTTCTGGCCGCAGCCCAGCCGATCAGCCCGCGGCTGCGGGGTCTGGTGCGGATGGGGACCCGCCGATGGGATATCGTGCTTGACCGCGACCAGCGGCTGATGCTGCCCGCCGATGCCCCGGTGGCGGCGCTGGAACGCCTGCTGGCGCTGGATCAGGCCGAGGATCTGCTGGCGCGCGACGTGCTGGCGGTCGATCTGCGCAGCGCGGCGCGCCCCGTGCTGCGCCTTGCCCCCTTTGCCCTGTCAGAGCAGCGCCGCGCGCGCGGCCTGACCCCCGTTCCGGAGACCAAGCTATGACCGATCTTTACCAGTCCCAACGGGCAATGCGCCACATGCGCAAGGCGGCGATGCAACGCGGGGTCATTGCGATCCTGGACGTCGGCACCTCGAAGATCGCCTGTCTGATCCTGCGGTTCGACGGGGTCGAGGAAACCCGCGACACCGACGGCGTGGGGCCGATGGCCGGGCAGTCGAACTTCCGGGTGATCGGGGCGGCGACCACGCGGTCGCGCGGGGTGCGGTTCGGCGAGATTGCGGTGATGAACGAGACCGAGCGCGCGATCCGCACCGCAGTACAGGCGGCGCAGAAGATGGCGAACGTGCGGGTCGACCACTGCATCGCCTGTTTCGCCGGGGCGGAACCGCGTAGTTACGGCCTTGCCGGCGAATGGGATTTGCAGGACTCGGTGGTGACCGAACAGGACGTGGCGCGCGTGCTGGCGGCCTGCGATGTGCCCGACATCGGACAGGGCCGCGAGGTGCTGCACGCCCATCCGGTGAACTTTGCACTGGATCACCGGACGGGTCTGGGTGATCCGCGCGGGCAGATCGGCAACCGGCTGGCCTGCGACATGCACCTGCTGTCGGTCGAGGCGTCGGTGGTGCAGAATTTGCTTTACTGCATCAAGCGGTGCGATCTGGAATTGGCCGGGATTGCCTCGTCGGCCTATGTCTCGGGGATTTCCAGTCTGGTCGAGGATGAGCAGGAACTGGGTGCTGCCTGTATCGACATGGGCGGCGGATCGACCGGAATTTCGATCTTCATGAAAAAGCACATGATCTATGCCGACTCGGTCCGGCTGGGCGGCGATCATGTGACCTCGGATATCTCCAAGGGGTTGCAGGTGCCGCTGGTGGTGGCCGAACGCATCAAGACCAAGCATGGCGGGGTGCAGGCGACCGGCATGGACGACCGCGAGATGATCGAGATCGGCGGCGATTCGGGCGACTGGGACAAGGACCGCCGCCAGGTCAGCCGCACCGAACTGATCGGCATCATCCGGCCCCGGGTCGAGGAGATCCTCGAAGATGTGGCGGCGCGGCTGAATGCGGGCTTTTTCGACCAGCTTCCCAGCCAGCAGATCGTGCTGACCGGCGGGGCCAGCCAGATCCCCGGGCTGGACGGGCTGGCCAGCCGCATTCTGGGCCAACGGGTGCGGATGGGACGGCCCCTGCGGGTTCAGGGCCTGCCACAGGCCGCGACCGGGCCGTCGTTTTCGGGGTCGGTCGGGTTGAGCCTGTTTGCCGCGCACCCGCAGGACGAATGGTGGGATTTCGACATTCCGACCGAACGCTACCCCGCACGGTCGATCAAACGGGCGCTGAAATGGTTCAAAGACAACTGGTAATCCGCAATATCAAGCGTTCCGTTCGACATGCCGGGGATTTCAAGGCCACTCTGCCCATATTTTGTAGGCCAAATGGTTTTTTCTCGTGACGACTCCCGGTTCTGTGGATAGAATTGGGGATAATTCGGAAAATCGCCCCGTGGGACCGGGGCAGGACAGCCGAAACGGCAACAGGCGGCGCACCCGCGGCACAACAGACAACAGGCGGACAAAACCATGGCATTGAACTTGATGATGACCTCGCAGCGCGAAGAGCTGAAGCCGCGCATCACCGTGTTCGGTGTCGGGGGCGCGGGCGGCAACGCGGTCAACAACATGATCGACAAGGAGCTGGAGGGGGTCGAGTTCGTAGTGGCGAACACCGATGCGCAAGCCCTGCAGCAAAGCCGGGCGGCCTCGAAAATCCAGATGGGTCTGAAAGTGACCGAAGGTCTGGGGGCGGGCGCGCGGCCCACGGTTGGGGCGGCGGCGGCCGAGGAAACCATCGAGGAAATCGTCGATCATCTGGCCGGCGCGCATATGTGCTTCATCACGGCCGGCATGGGTGGCGGCACCGGCACCGGCGCGGCCCCGATCATCGCGCAGGCCGCGCGCGAATTGGGGGTGCTGACTGTGGGCGTTGTCACCAAGCCGTTCCAGTTCGAAGGCGCCAAACGGATGAAGCAGGCCGAAGACGGCATCGCGGCGCTGCAGAAGGTGGTCGATACGCTGATCATCATCCCCAACCAGAACCTGTTCCGGCTGGCCAACGAGCGCACGACCTTTACCGATGCCTTCGCAATGGCCGACGACGTGCTGTATCAAGGCGTCAAGGGGGTTACGGACCTGATGGTGCGCCCCGGCCTGATCAACCTCGACTTCGCCGACGTGCGCGCGGTGATGGACGAGATGGGCAAGGCGATGATGGGCACCGGCGAGGCGGAAGGCCCCGACCGCGCAGTGCAGGCGGCGGAAAAGGCGATTGCCAACCCTCTGCTGGACGAAATCAGCCTGCACGGTGCCAAGGGAGTGCTGATCAACATCACCGGCGGCTATGACCTGACCCTGTTCGAGTTGGACGAGGCGGCGAACATCATCCGCGAAAAGGTCGATCCCGATGCCAACATCATCGTGGGCTCGACGCTCGACCCCTCGATGCAGGGGATGCTGCGGGTGTCGGTCGTGGCGACCGGCATCGACGTGGCGCAGGCCAAGGCGGAGCCGCCGGTTATCCGGCGCAGCATGGCCGAGCCGCTGAAGTCGTTCGTCTCTTCCGAGCCCCGGCATGAACCGGCCATGGCTGCGATGTTCGCCGCCCCGGTTCCCGTCGCGGCACCTGCGGTCGCCCCCCCTTCGGCCCCGGTTGTCGCCGCCCCGATGGCGGCGGCTGCACGCGCGAACCTGTTCGATACGGTCGAACCGAAATCCGACGATCTGCCGCCCCCCGTATATCGCCCGATGCCCGAGACTGCGACCCGGCCGGGCATGGCCGGCTCGTTGGCGCAGCATGATCTCGACGCCGCGGCCTTCGTGGCGCCCCGGCCCCGCTCTGCGGGCACTCCGTCGCCCGAGGCGCTGGCCCGCCTGCAGGCCGCCGTGTCGAAGGCGCCCGTTCAGGCGGCCCAACAGCGTCCGATGCCCGCCACCCGCCCTGCCGCCGCAGCACCGGCCCCGGCAGCCAAACCGGCGTCCGATCGTCCGCGCTTCGGCATCGGCAGCCTGATCAACCGGATGTCCGGCGGCCATGCGGAACCCACCGCAGAACGCCCGGCCCCGGCGCGCCAGCAACCCCCAATGTCGGCCTATGATGACGAGCAAGAGGTGACAGCGGATCAGGAACGCAACGACATTCCCGCCTTCCTGCGTCGTCAGGCCAACTGACGCCCGCGCCCGAAGGGCGGCAAAAGGCCCGGGCATTCCCGGGCCTTTTTGTTTTGGATCAAGGGGTTGATGGCACAGGCTCGCCTGTCACACTCTGTCGCAAAGCGTGAATTGTGATTGCGCGTCCGGCAGACTACCTACAACCGGCGGGAAGGGGCATTCCCCTTGCCGGACGCGCAATTGCAACCGGGGTCGGGCCGTGCAGAATACCGTGAACGCTGTCACCGTCTTTGCCGGAACCGGCCTGCATGCCGGCCGTCCGGTGCGGGTCGCGGTCGCCCCGGCTGCAGCCGATCATGGCATCTGGTTTCGCCGCAGCGACGTGACGGACCGCGATCCGATGGTGCCTGCGCTGTGGGATGCGGTGGTGCCATCGCGGCTTAGCACGCGGATCGCCAACGCCGACGGGACCTCGGTCTCGACCATCGAACATCTGATGGCGGCGCTGGCAGGCGTCGGCATCCACAATGCGCTGGTCGAGATCGACGGGCCGGAGGTGCCGATCCTCGACGGCTCGGCCATGCCGTTTGTCGCGGGGCTTCTGGCGCAGGGGGTGCGGGGGCAGGCGGTGCCGGTGCGCGCGATCCGGGTGTTGCAGCGCGTCGAGGTGCGCGACGGGGCGGCTCTGGCCCGGCTCGACCCGGCCGAGATGCTGGAGATCGACTTTCAGATCGACTTTCCCGATGCGGCCATCGGGCGGCAGGCGCGGCGGCTGAGCATGGCCAACGGTGCCTTTGTGCGCGAACTGTCCGACAGCCGCACCTTCTGCCGCAAGGCTGATGTCGAACGGATGCGTGCCGGGGGCCTCGCGCAGGGCGGTACGCTGGAAAATGCCGTGGTGTTCGACGGTGACCGGGTGATCAGCCCGGGCGGGCTGCGCCATGGCGACGAACCGGTGCGCCACAAGATGCTGGATGCGATGGGCGACCTCGCCCTTGCCGGTGGGCCGCTGCTTGCGCGCTATACCGGGGTGCGGGCCGGGCATGCGTTGACCAACCGGCTGTTGCGGGTGCTGTTTGCCACCCCGGATGCCTATGTGGTGGATCGCTGCGGCCAGATGACCGGAATGAAGCTGCCGGGCGTCGGGGTGCGGGCTGCCGACCTGCCGATGCAGCCCGTCGCCTGATCGGCGCGCAAGTCCCCGCATCCCGGCAGAAACCCGTTTTGCGCCCCGGATCTATCTGTGCTAGGACACACCGAAGCGGGTCTGATGCCGCCCCTGGCCGGGTGCATCGGACCGAAGGTATGGGATAGGCGGAAGATGGCAGGCGGAACATCGGGTGCTGCGCGGATGCTCGGCATAGTGCTTGTCGTGGCGTCGTTGTCCGCCTGTGGTGCCGGGGCAAGGAAGGCCCCCGCGCCGGAAACCTTTACTGCCGAGGAGATTTACAAGCAGGGCGAGGTGACGCTGGCCACCGCCAGGAAGCCGAAGGATGCGCTGGTGTTCTTTGAGGACGTGGAACGGCTGTATCCGTATTCCGAATGGGCCAAGCGTGCGGTGATCATGCAGGCCTTCACCCAGCACAAGGCCAAGAACTACGAAGAGGCGCGGCTGGCCGCACAGCGCTATATCGACTTCTACCCCGGGGGGGAGGACGAGGCCTATGCCTATTATCTGCTGGCCCTGTCCTACTATGACCAGATCGACGAGGTGGGCCGCGATCAGGGCCTGACGTTCCTTGCATTGCAGTCGTTGCGGGTGGTGATCGAGCAGTATCCCGACAGCGAGTATGCCCGGTCGGCCATGCTGAAATTCGACCTCGCCTTTGACCATCTGGCGAGCAAGGAGATGGAGATCGGGCGCTATTACCTCAAGCGCAAGAACTACGCCGCCGCGATCAACCGCTTCCGCGTCGTGGTGCAGGATTTTCAGACCACGGCCCACACTCCCGAAGCCCTGCACCGGCTGGTCGAATGCTATCTCGCGCTTGGTCTGACAGACGAGGCGCAGACGGCTGCGGCGATCCTTGGTTTCAACTATCGCTCCAGCCCGTTCTACGACGACAGTTTCCGGCTGTTGAAAGACCGGGGTCTGGCGCCCGAGGCCAAGGGCACCAACTGGCTGTCCACCGTCTACCGCCAGATGATCCGGGGCGAATGGTTGTAGGGCGGAGGGGCAGACAGCCCATCCAACGGGGGCCGCATGCTGCGTTCGCTTGAAATCCGCGATGTTCTGATCATCGACCGGCTGGAGCTGGGCTTTCAGCCCGGGCTGAACGTGCTGACCGGCGAGACCGGGGCCGGCAAGTCGATCCTGCTGGATGCATTGGGGTTCGTGCTGGGCTGGCGCGGGCGGGCCGAACTGGTGCGTCAGGGGGCGGCACAGGGTGAGGTGACGGCCGAATTCGATCTGCCGACAGGGCATGCGGCGCGGGGTGTGCTGGCCGAAGCGGGGATCGAGGCGGAAGACAGCCTGATCCTGCGCCGGGTCAATACTGCCGACGGGCGCAAGACGGCGTGGGTCAATGACCGGCGGGTGTCGGGCGAGGTGCTGCGCGATCTGTCCGACACGCTGGTCGAATTGCACGGCCAGCAGGATGACCGCGGGTTGCTGAACCCGCGGGGCCACCGCGCGCTGCTGGATGCCTTCGCGGCGCTGGACCTCGGCGAACTGCGCCGGTTCTGGCGGGCCAAGGCGGCTGCGCGCGCCGCCCTGACCGAGGCAGAGGCCGCGCTGGCCACGGCCCGCGCCGAAGAGGACTGGCTGCGCCATGCGGTGGCCGAGCTGGACAAGCTGGCCCCCGTACCCGGCGAGGATGCCGCACTCGACGCCCGCCGCCGCGCAATGCAGGGCGCTGCGCGAATCCGGACCGACATCGCCCGCGCGCATCAGGCCCTGACCGAGGGTGCCGAGGCGCTGCTGCGCGATGCCCAACGCTGGCTTGAAGGGGCGGCCGACCGTGCCGAGGGGCGGCTCGATGCGCCTCTCGCGGCGCTGGCGCGGGGGATGGCCGATCTGGGCGAGGCAGCCGACGGGGTCGAGACCGCCTTACGCGCGCTCGACTTCAACCCTGCCGACCTTGAAGCCCTGGAAGAACGGCTGTTCGCGATCCGGGCGTTGGCGCGCAAGCATGCGCTGATGCCCGACGATCTGGCGAGCCTTGCCGATCGGTTGCGCGACCGGATGGTGGCGCTGGATCAGGGCAGCGCCGGGGTGACCCGGCTGGCACGTGCGGCGGTCGAGGCCGAGACGGCCTATCGGGCTGCGGCCATCACGGTCACGGCGCGGCGGCGGGCGGCGGCGCGGCGGCTCGATGCGGCGATGGCCGGCGAACTGGCACCCCTGAAGATGGAGCGCGCGGTTTTTGTGACCGAGGTGATCTCTGCCGAGCCGGGTCCGGACGGCGCGGATGCGGTGACCTTTACCGTGGCCACCAACCCCGGCGCGCCGGCGGGGCCGCTGAACAAGATCGCTTCGGGCGGCGAGTTATCGCGGTTTCTGCTCGCGCTGAAGGTCTGCCTGACCGGCGACATGCCCGGTCTGACGCTGATCTTTGACGAGATCGACCGCGGGGTGGGCGGGGCGACCGCCGATGCGGTGGGCCGCCGGTTGCAGGCGCTGGCTTACGGAGCGCAGGTGCTGGTCGTCACCCACAGCCCGCAGGTGGCCGCGCGCGGCGCGCATCACTGGCGGGTGGAAAAGCAGGTGGTGGCCGGGCAGACCAGGTCAACCGTCACCCCGCTGGACCCGACTGACCGGGTCGAAGAGATCGCGCGGATGCTGGCAGGCGACGTGATCTCCGATGCCGCCCGGGCGGCGGCGCGCGCGCTCCTCTGCGAGGCCTGAAAGCCAGACGCGGTACGCAAGCCGGCAAAGGCGGCAGTGGCGCTCATTGCGGCAATCTGGGTCGAGCGGGGCGCGGTGCCAACCCGGCCTGCAGCGCCCGCGCGGTCCGGGCTCACCCGGCAACCCGGGCGAGTGCCGTGGCCAGATCGCCGTACCCGGTAAAGCGCCGCTCATAGGCCAGCCCCAGTCTGCGGGCGCACTCCCGCGCCCGGGCGTCGAGCGCCGGATCGTCGGTCTGTGCCTGATAGACCAACGTGGTGTAGTTCGCGAACATCATGTCGCGCAACTCGGGGTGCCGGTCGAACCCCATGGGCCGCCAGACAAAGGCATCAAACTGCCGCACCAGAAAGTCGGTCAGATAGAAGGCGGTCATCTCGTCCGGGTGGGCGGCAAAGGCCGCGTTGCCTTCGAAAAACGAATAACAATGCGGGCCTTTGATCATTTCGACGCCCAGTTCCTTGCATTTTTTCTGCAACAGTCCCCCTGTGCCGCAATCGGCATAGACGACGAGGATCGAGGCGTACTTCGCCTTGTGCAGCGCCACGGCCTCGGCCACGGCCAAGGTAATCCGGTCTGGCCACAGATGCAGGTTGGCCGGCAGACATTGCAGATCGAGGTGATCCCATCCATTCAGCCCCTTCAGCGCGACGATCTCGTGCGCCAGTGCCCCGCAGGCAATAAGCAGAACCCGGCCCTGCGCCGTCTGGTCCAGCCCGACTTCGGTCAGGGCCGCATCTTCAAGACTTACCGCCACATCGACCGGCGCATCAGCGCGGCGCCCAGCAGTGCCGCGATGCTGACGACAGCCATCGGCACGCCGCCGATGGTCGCAAGGGTCAACGTCAGGCCTGCCGCAGCAATCACTGTCAGGATCAGCGTCAGGAAAACGGGCAAGGGCATGGCAGACCTCCGATCCTTCCCAATCTGGCCCCGGGTCGTCACGAATCCAAGGGGCAGGTGCACAAAAGCCGGTGCGGCGAGCGGCACCTTGCCGACTACCCCGCGATCACGCGGGGATCTGGTTGTGCTTGCGCAGGATATAGGCCTTGGCAGTTTCCACAGCGACCGCAGCATCGCGGCAATAGGCATCTGCGCCGATCGCCCGGCTGAACTCTTCGTTCAGCGGCGCTCCGCCCACCAGCACGATGTAGTCCTCCCGCATGCCCTTTTCCTTCATCGTGTCGATCACGACCTTCATGTACGGCATCGTGGTGGTCAGCAGCGCCGACATGCCCAGAATATCGGGCCGCTCTTCTTCCAGCGCCGCCAGATACTTGTCGACCGAGTTGTTGATCCCCAGATCGCGCACCTCGAACCCGGCACCTTCCATCATCATCGCCACCAGGTTCTTGCCGATGTCGTGGATGTCGCCCTTGACGGTGCCGATCACCATCTTGCCCATGCGCGGCGCGCCGGTTTCGGCCAGGAGCGGCTTGAGAATGAACATCCCGGCCTTCATCGCGTTCGCGGCCAGCAACACCTCGGGGACGAACAGGATGCCGTCGCGGAAATCGGCCCCGACGATCGTCATGCCGGCCACCAGTGCCTTGGTCAGCACGTCGTAGGGGGTCCAGCCGCGGCCCAGCAGGATGTTGACGGCATCCTCGATCTCTTCCTTCAGCCCGTCGTACAGATCGTCGTGCATCTGCAGCACCAACTCGTCATCCGAAAGGTCGGACAGGATGATTTCGTCGTCGGCCATTGCGGCGCTCCTCGGGTCTGGGTCAGTCGTCAATGGGCGATAAGGGCCGCCGGCACTTTACAGATTCCGACATGCCCCGGATGAAAGCCGACAACAAGGGGGGAGCAAGCAGAATTCGCTGGATTTCGTTCCTGTTATGTTCTAATTCTGACGAATGGAAGCCAAGGATACTTTCCCCGGCCCCGATCGCCGGGTGCGCGCGCGGGCTGCGAGATCGAACGACGCGGGGCGGTTCGAGACGCAGCGCCGGCAGGCCGTCGATGACGGATGGGCCCGCGACAGTGACTTGCCGCTGTTGCGCACCGAGGTCGGGCTGGAACGGGCGCGCAGCGCGATCACCTACAACCGCTCGCCCGACCTGCCGTTCGACCGCTCGATCAACCCGTATCGCGGCTGCGAACACGGCTGCATCTATTGCTTTGCCCGCCCGAGTCATGCGTTTCTGAACCTGTCGCCCGGGCTCGATTTCGAAACCCGGCTGATCGCGCGGCCCGGTCTGGGGGCGGTGCTTGCCGGCGAGTTGCGGCGCACGGCCTACCGGGTTGCGACGATTGCCATCGGTACCAACACCGACCCCTATCAGCCGATCGAGGCCGAACACCGGGTGATGCGCGAACTGGTAGAGGTGCTGGCGACGTTTCGCCATCCGCTCGCGATCACCACCAAGGGAACCTTGATCGAACGCGATCTCGATGTGCTGGCTGCGATGGCGGTGCAGAACCTGCTGCAGGTCGGGATTTCGGTCACTACGCTCGACCCCGGCCTGTCGCGCCGACTCGAGCCTAGGGCTGCCGCTCCGGCGCGACGGCTGGCGGTGATCCGCAGGCTGGCCCGCGCCGGAGTGCCGGTGCGGGTGATGGTGGCACCGGTCATTCCGGGCCTGACCGATCACGAACTGGAATCTATTCTGAGCGCCGCTCGTGACAGCGGGGCGACCGCTGCTGGCTGGATTGCCTTGCGCCTGCCGCTGGAAGTGTCGCCGCTGTTTCAGGACTGGCTGGCCCGCAACGAACCGGGACGCGCCGCCAGGGTGATGCGCGCCGTGCGCGACATCCACGGCGGGCGCGATTATGATCCGGAATGGGGCCACAGGATGCGTGGGCAGGGGCCGTGGTCCGACCTGATCGCGCAGCGCTTTGCCAGGGCCACGGCCCGGCTTGGCCTGTCGGTGGCCTTGCCGGCCCTGCGCACCGACCTCTTCGCTCCCCCGCCGCGCCCGGGCGATCAACTCAGACTGCTTTGACCCGGTTCAACTGTTCAGGACGATCGCGGGGGTCACCGCGGGGGTGATCGCGGGGGACAACAGGCTGGTCTCCGGTTGGGGTCGCAAGCCCGTAGCCGGGCTATCCGCGCCGCCCGCGCCGCTCGCGCTTGGGATCGCCCGAAGTATCCCCGGTCCCGTCCGATGCCGAGGAAAACCCGCCAAGGGCCGCCGAAATCGTCTCGAGCGTCGGGCGCAAACCTGTGGCCCGGCTTTCCAGCGCCGCGCGCATTGCGACCAGATGCTCGGGCATCGTGCCGCAGCAGCCGCCGATGATCCGCACACCGGCGTCGCGGGCGAGCACGGCATAGTCGGCCATCAGCGAGGGCGTGCCGTCATAGTGGATGTGGCCATCGTGATACTTGGGTATCCCCGCGTTTCCCTTGGCGATCAGCGGCCGGTCGGTGCCCTGAGCGGCGAAACCCAGCACGGTGCGCAGCAGATCGGAGGCGCCCACCCCGCAGTTCGCGCCAAACGCGATCGGGGGGTTCGGCAGCTTTTCCACCATCGCGGCCATCGCGGCCGACGTCATCCCCATCATCGTGCGCCCGGCGGTATCAAAGCTCATCGTGCCGCACCACGGCATCCCGGCCAGCGCCGCCGCCTCGGCCGCCGCCGCATATTCTTCCGGGGCAGAGATGGTTTCGACCCACAGCACATCCGCGCCGCCCTCTTTCAGCCCCTCGGCCTGTTCATGGAACATCTCGACCGCAGCGGCGTGGGTCAGGGTGCCCATCGGCTCGAAGATCTCGCCGGTGGGTCCGACCGAGCCTGCCACCACCACAGAGCGGCCCGAGGCATCGGCGATCTCGCGCCCCAGGGCTGCGCCGACCCGGTTCAACTCGCGCACCCGGCTTTGCAGGTTGTGCAGCTTCATCCGGCTGGCATTGCCGCCGAACGTGTTGGTCAGAAAGATGTCGCAGCCCGCTTCAACCGCGCCGCGATAGAGCGTGCGGATGTTGTCGGCCTGCTCGATGTTCCACATCTCGGGCGGTTCGCCCGACGACAGCCCCATGTTGAACAGGTTGGTGCCCGTGGCCCCGTCGGCCAGGAGCCAGGGACGGGTTGCAAGCAGTCGGGTCAGCGCATCGGTGGCCATGTGAACCTCGGGTCGGACAGGGCCGGTTGCCCCGCGTTTGTCATTCGATCCGTCTGTGCCATGATGCGGCGGCCGAGGCAAATTCAAATTCCGCATGATCCTGTTCGCTTTTCGGCAAGCCGGGCGGGGCCACGACGGCGCGCGCGATTTCGGCCGCCGCCAGGATCAGGCCCGCCCGCCGCGGCGCGGCGAGGTACAGCGGTTGCCAGCGCGGCGCGAAGGCGGCCTTGAACTGCAACAACCCCGCCCCTTTGCGGCCGAGGGTGTTCTGCAGCCGGAGCAACGCTCCCCCGCCGGCAAAGGCCGCCTCGGGCACCGCTGCCAGCGACAATCGCGGCACGTTCAGCGTCGCTGCCTCGCTGATGGCACAGGCCAACAGCGCCTGCATCGTGCCCTCGGGCGTATCGGCCCCGTGGCGCATCAGGTCCAGCGTCCATTCCCCGGCGTCGGCGTGAAAGGTCGCAAAGGCCACCAGCCGGTCGCCGTGAGTTGCAAGACAGACCCGTTGGCCGGCCACATACTCCGGCGCATACCGTCCCATCGAAAAGCCGCGCTCGCCGCCATGTGCGGCGGCCCAGTCTGCCGCGATCCGGGCCATCGCGGCCAGCGGCAGGCGGGCAGCAAGGTGCACCGTGACCCCCGCCGCCTGCGCCTTGCGCAGCTTGCGACGCAGCCCGGCACGCGCGGGGTCGCTCAGCCGGAACCCCTGCGGATCGAGCCAGGCCTCGCGCGCCACCCGGTGCAGATGCCAGCCGCGCGCCCGCGCGACGACCGCCATCCGCCCGGTGCATTTGTAGATCACAGGCCAGCAGCCAAGGCCGTGTGCCGCGTCGGTCAGGCAGGCCAGCGCCTGCCGGGGGGGAGACAGCGGATCGAACATCCCCACCGCAAGATGCGGGGTGCGCGCCACCAACCAGGTGCCGCAGGGCAGCATCGCATGTTCGCCCTGCTGCCGTATCGCGACCTCGGCCCGTGGTCGCGCGCGGCGGGTCGTGTCGGGCATCGCCGGTGTGAAGGGCGCCAGCCGGGCCGGGCCAAGCGCAGTCAGGACTGCGGCCAGCATGGCGGGCAGGGCGTAATAGACGATCCGCCACGCCAGAACCGCCGCGAGCAACGGTTCTGCGGCCACCGACGGCAGCAACGCCAGCAATGTGACCTCGAAGGCCCCGATCCCGCCCGGGGTGCCCGAGACCAGACCTGCCCCCTGAGCCAGCAGAAAGGCGGGCAGCAGATGGACCAGCGACAGCCCCAGATCGGCAGGCAGCAGCAGGTACAGCGCCAGCGCCGCTGCCAGGGTATCGACCGCCGCCAGCCCGATCAGGCGGACCTGCGTAAGGACATTGGGCCACCCCGACCGGTGCGCCAGCCCCGCGATGCCCACCGCCAATGTGCCCGCGGCCGCGAGCAGCACAAGCGCCGCCACCGGCTTGAACGGTGCGTCCGGCAACGCCAGCAGCACAACCGACGTCACCACGCCCCAGCCGGCTAGAAACGACAGGGCCACCGCGACCGTCAATCGGGTGGCAAGAGCCGGTGTCTGGCCCGGCAACATCCGCCAACGCACGATGGCCCCGGTGATCACGCCGAGCCCGAGCATCTGGCTGATCGCAATCGCCGACACGCCGGCACGCCGCGCCACGGCCGACGGCACGCCGGTGGCAAAATGCCGGTGAACAACGGCGTCATAATGCCCGACGGCCCAGAAACTGATCAGGGTCGCCCCGGCCGCCGCAGCCCAGTGCAGCGCCGCGACGCCCGACACCGCCACCCCGACCGCGCCCAGGTCCAACTCACCCAGACGTGCCGTCAGCAGCCAGACGAACCCCGCCGCCAAGGTAAGGGACAGCGCTGCCCGCCAGAACAGGTGTGGCATCTGGCCGCCGGGCAAGACCTCTGTCCGCCCGCCCGTATCAATTCTGCGCATGTCCCGTCCCCGTCCGTGCTGGTCCCAACTTGGGCACACAGGGTGGAGGACCGCTTAACAGATCAAATTGCGGTGAAAACGACCGGCAAGACCGGTGTCAGAGTTCGGTCATCAGTTGCGCCTTGGCCTCGCCCAGCAACAGGCCGAGACGTCCGCGCACCTCGTCGGCGGTCACCTTCCCGTCCAGATCGGCCACGACCTTGCGCACGACATCCTCGGATCCGGCCTCCTCGAAATCGGCCGCGACCACCGAGCGGGCATAATCGGCGGCCTCTTCGCCGGATTTGCCCATCAGGCCTGCAGCCCACAGCCCCAACAGCTTGTTGCGGCGCGCTTCGGCGCGGAACTGCATGTCGGCATCATGGGCAAATCTGTTTTCAAAGGCATTGGCGCGGTCGTCGAACGTGGTCATGGCGGGGCCCTCTGGGGTCTCATGTTGCACTGGATTGTCATATGCGCCTTGCCATGCCATCCCGCAAGGGCGGCAGGACGACGGAACAGCGGGTCCGGCTGTGCCTTGCGACCCCCGTCGCATTGCCGTAGAAGCGAGGCAACAGCCGGCGGGGCGCGCAGTCGCGACCCGCCTTTCGCCATTGGGTACGGAGCGTTCATGGCACGTCGCAAGAAGGTCTACGAAGGCAAGGCGAAAATCCTGTATGAAGGCCCAGAACCCGGCACGCTGATCCAGTATTTCAAGGACGACGCCACCCCGGGGCAGGCCACCCCGATTCAGACCGCGAGCGAGGGCAAGGGGGTTTTGAACAACCGCCTGTCGGAATTCTTCATGGCCGGACTGAACAGCATCGGCGTCCCCACTCATTTCATCCGCCGTATCAACATGCGCGAGCAACTGGTGCGGATGGCCGAGATCGTCCCGCTGGAAGTGGTCGTGCGCAATTTTGCCGCAGGCGACATCTCGGCCCGGCTGGGAATTCCGGAAGGCACGCCGCTGCCACGGCCGATTGTCGAGTATTACTACAAGGACGACCGGCTGTCATCGCCGCTGGTGTCCGAGGAGCACATCATCGCCTTTGGCTGGGCCACCCAGCAAGACCTTGACGACGTGGTGGCTTTGGCGTTGCGGGTCAATGACTTCCTGTCGGGTGTGATGATGGGCGTGGGCATCCGTCTCGCCGATTTCCGGATCGAGGTGGGCCGGATCTGGGAAGGCGATTTCATGCGCCTGATTGTGGCCGACGAGATCAGCCCGGACAGTTGCCGGTTGTGGGACATGCGTGCCGTGGTGGACCGCGGCGATGGCACCCCGCCACAGGACCCCGGCCCGCTCGCCGATGTCTATACCGAACTGGCCCGCCGGCTGGGGGTGCTGCCGTCCAACGTGACCCACACCGCCAAGCCCACGCTGATCAACTGATCCCGCCGCCCCGGAGACCCCGATGAAAGCCCGCGTGACCGTCATGCTGAAACACGGCGTTCTCGATGTGCAGGGCGAGGCGGTGCGGCATGCGCTGGTCACCCTGGGTTTTGCGGGCGTTACCGGAGTGCGCCAAGGCAAGGTGATCGAACTGGACCTGACCCAGACCGACGCCGCCGCAGCCGAGGCCGAAGTGCGCGCGATGTGCGACCGGCTTCTGGCCAACACGGTGATCGAAGGCTATCGTATCGAGTTGGCCTGAGGTATCCGGCTGGTGACCGAAGGCCGTGGGGCGGGGCCGAAAGGCACCGCATCCTCGCCTGCCGGAGCAAAGGACCACCACCACCGCCGCCGGGCTTTTTCCGGGTAAACACATTCGTCACTTGACCGCCCCCGCCGATCTGGCACCCAATGGGGTGTTGCGTCCCGGAGCGAGACGGCCTTGAAGCTGATGGAAAATCTGCGCGCGATCCTGGGGGCCATGGTCCTGGTGATGTGCTGCGCCACGGCACAGGCGCAAGACACTTCGCTGTCCGATCCGGTGGTCGGCGTCGATACCGAGTTGCTGGCCCTGGCCGACGCCGGCGACAGCGTCGCGGCCCGTGCGGTGTCGCGGGTCATTCTGGAGCGCGGGGCGCTGGACGAGCGAGCCCTGCGCGCCAGCCTCGAGTATCTGAACATCGCGATTGCGGGCTTTACCGCGCCCGGCACTGCGAACCCGCGCGAGGCAGGGCTTGCCGCGCTCGACGCGGCCTGGGTGCTGTCGAACCTGTTCGAATTCGACCGGGTGGCCGAAACGCTGATCGTAGCCAACGAAAATTTTGCTCAACTGATAAATGCGCCGGACCTGCCGACCTTGCAGGGGATCGTGCAGGTCAGCCTGGGCGAGTTGTACATGAACCTCGCCGATTTCGATGCGGCCCTGGTAGAGTTTCGCGCGGCGCGGGTCCGGCTGTCGAGCCAGCCGCAGGGCGAGGGTTTTCCGATAACGCCCGAGTTCACCGCCTGGCACGTTGGCCAAAGCTGGCGCAATGAAGGCTGGTCCCTGGGTGAAATGGGATTGTTCGATGCCTCGATGCGCGCCTACAACGCCGCGCTGGAACAGTTCGAGATCGCCGAGGGGAAAGACAGCTTCAACTATGTGGCGACCGCCAACGGCATCGGCTGGACCTACACGCGCCTGCGGCAATACGACGACGCGAAGGCCTGGTTCGACTATGCCCTGCCGTGGATCGAGTATCATGAGGGAAGTAACTCGCTGGCCGCTACGGCGGTGCGGATCAACCTGGGGACGGTGGCACAGGAACAGGGGCAGGACGACGAGGCGATCCGTTGGGCGATGCAGGCGATGCCCTTCATGGTTGCGAACCGCCAGCAGACGCTGGACGCGCAACGCTGGGCCTTCGAGTTGCTGTCGCGTGCGTTCATGGCCAAGGGCGACCGGGCTCGGGCGATCTTCTTTGGCAAACTGGCGGTGAACGCCCAGCAGGAGGTGCGCAAGCTGAGCGACGGCCTGCACCACGCGTCGATGCAGTCGATGCAATCGGAATGGGGCCGGCTGTACCACGATCTTGCCGATCTGCTGATCGCCGAGGGCCGGATCTCCGAGGCGCAGGCCGTGCTGAACATGGAAAAGGAAGAAGAGGTCTTCGACTTTCTGCGCCGCGACGGTTCGGCCGCCTTGTCGCAGACGCGCGCGCTGTTGTCGGATGCCGAGATCGGCGAAGAAGCCCGGCTGACGGCGCTGGCCGCCCTGCCGGTAGCGGCCGAGGCCGAATTGCGGCGGCTGACGGCGCGGATCACCGCAGGAACCGCGTCCGTTGCCGAAGAAGACAGCGTATTCGTGCTGCAAGCCGCGCTGGAGCAGGCGACCGCCCGGTTCGATGCCGAGGTCGAGGCGTTCATTCTTGCCCTGCCGGAGCCGAGACGTGGCAGTTTTGCAGTGCAGTTCGACGCCGTGGGCACCTATCAGGCGGTGCTCGCGGGCCTGCCGCGCCCCACCGCCATCGTGCAGATCGCAGCACTGGACGAGGCAACGCATATCTTTCTGACCTTGCCCGGAGTGACTCTGCACGAAACCGTGCCGGTCACGCGCGCCGATCTGTCGCGGGCCGTGTTCGAAGCGCTGCAGGCGATCGAGGCACGCGATCCAGCGGTGAATGCGCCGCTGGCCGCGCTGTATGATCAGGTGTTCGCCCCGATCCGCCCGGCGCTCGACGAGGCGGGGATCGACGTCGTGATGCTGAACCTGGAAGGGTTTCTGCGGTATGTGCCATTTGCCGCGCTGCATGACGGGTCAGGGTATCTTGCCGAACGCTTTGCCTTCGCGCTGTATTCGCCTGCCGTGCCGACCCAGTTTGTCCGGGGCGCCTCGGCGCAGGCGGTGGCGGCGGGGTTCGGCGTGACGGCGGCGCACCCCGGCTTTTCCCCGCTGCCCGGGGTCAAGGCCGAGATCGAGGGGCTGTTCGGCGCGGTTGGGGGCGCGGCCGGGGTGCTGGTCGGCACGGCCGCGCTGGACGCCGAGTTCAACGCGCGCGGTCTGAAGGTGGCATTGCTGAAAAAGCCCGCCGTCCTGCACATCGCCAGCCATTTCAGCCTGCGGCCGGGGCAGGAGGATGACAGCTTTCTGTTGCTGGGCGATGGTGCGCATCTGCGGCTGTCGGACATCCGCAGCCAGCGGGCCTATCGGTTTCAGGGCGTCGATCTGTTGACCCTTTCGGCCTGCCAGACGGCGCGCGGCGGCGACGGGGCCGAGATCGAGGGGTTCGGTGCCACCGCGCAGCTGAATGGTGCCGCTGCTGTGCTGGCCTCGCTGTGGCCGGTCGCCGACGACGCGACCCCGGTGTTGATGCGCGACTTTTACGCAGGCTTTCTGGCGGGCGGGCTGGACAAGGCCGAGGCGCTGCGCCGGGCGCAGGTGGCGATGTTGCAAGGTGCGGCGTTCACGCCCGATCGGGCGGCGGGACCGGGGGTCGACCGGGCGGCGGTGTCGCTGACCGGGGACGTGGCGCAGGCTCCGGTTGGCCTTGCGCATCCGTATTACTGGTCGGCCTTCGTGTTGATGGGCAACTGGCTGTAGCGCGCGCCGGCCCGGTGCCGGGGCTGGAACTTCGGCGGGCCTTGCGCTAAGGCCACCGCCATCCCTGCCGAGGTTTGCCGATGAAAGCCGCTGTCATCACGTTTCCCGGATCGAACTGCGACCGCGATCTGGCCGTGGCGTTCGACCGGGCCGGATATGCCGTCACCCGGGTCTGGCACAAGGACACCGGCCTGCCTGCGGGCACCGATGTGGTGGGCGTGCCCGGCGGCTTTTCGTTTGGCGACTATTTGCGCTGCGGCGCGATTGCTGCACGGTCGCCGGTGGCAGGCGCGCTGCGCGAGCATGCGGCGCGCGGCGGTTATGTGCTGGGGGTCTGCAACGGCTTTCAGGTTCTGACCGAGATGCGGCTGCTGCCCGGGGCGCTGATGCGCAATGCGGGATTGAAATTCCTGTGCAAGGTTGTGGGACTGACCGTCGAGACCGCTTCGGCCTTTTCGGCTGGCTATGCCATGGGCCAGCGGATCGCCTTGCCGATTGCGCATCACGACGGCAACTATACCATCGACGCCGAAGGCCTGGCGCGGCTGCAGGGCGAGGGGCGGGTGGCCCTGCGCTACACCGACACGCCCAACGGGGCGATGGACGGCATCGCGGGCGTGTTGTCGGCCAACCGCCGGGTCCTGGGAATGATGCCGCACCCCGAACGCGCGGTCGATCCCGCGCATGGCGGCACCGACGGGGCGGCATTGTTTGCCGGCCTGATGCGCGGGATGGCGCTGGCCTGAAAGCCGGCTGGCCCGCCCGGCTTGAGACGGCGAGAGGCACGGCCTAAACTCGGGAAATGCAGGATGACGCCCCAGCCAACCCCCTTTCGGACGAAGGTCCCGGCCCGCGCTGGCCGATCAGGCTGGTGGTGGTCTGCCTGCTGGTCGTGGCGGTCGGCGTCGTGCTGGTCACCAACCGCTGGCTGTCCGAGCGGTTCACCGAAACCACCCGCAACCGCGCCGAACTGCGGCTGGCACTTTATTCCGGCAACCTGACGTCCGAACTGCAGCGCACCTCGGTCGTGCCTTTGCTGCTGTCGGGCGATCCGGCGATATCTTCGGCGCTGATCAAGCGCGACTTTTCCGGCACGACACTTCGGCTGATACAAGTGCAGGCCGAGATCGGCGTCGCGTCGATCTTGCTGCTGGACTCCGGCGGTCGGACGGTCGGGGCGACGAACCGCAATGTGTTGGGCACCAGTTTTGCCGCCGACCCGCTGTTCGTCGAGGCAAAGCGCAGCCGCGAGACGGTGTTCACCGTGTCGTCCCGCCCGGGGGGCGGCTTTGACTTCATCTATTCGCGCGGGGTGATGGTCGATGGCCAGACGATCGGGGTCATCGTGGTGGCCGCGGATCTGATGAAATACGAACGCGCCTGGGCCGGTCTGCAGGACGCTGTTCTGGTCACCGATGCGGCGGGCACCGTTATCCTGGCCACGCAACCGCGCTGGCGCAGCGTGCCGCTGGAGCAGGCGCTGCAGGCCCCCGAGGTGCCCTCGGCGCTGAACCGCGCGTTGCAGGGAGCGACCGACTGGGCGCAGAGCCCGCCCGATGCCTATGTCAGCGGCGAGGGCGTCTTGCGCACCGACACGCGGGTGCCGTTTCGCGGCTGGCGGATGGTGGCGTTCACCACCTACGATTCGGTGCGCGAACGGGTCAACGGGGTTCTTGCGCTGGAAATCATGGGATTTGCCATTCTGGCCGCGCTGACCTTTTACATGCTGTCGCGCCGGGCCTGGTCGCAGTCGATGTCGTTTCGCCGCGAAAGCGCCGAGTTGCGTTTGCTAAACGCCCGCCTGCAACGCGAGGTGGCCGAGCGCGAGAAGGTGCAGAAAGACCTTGCGGTCGCCGAGTTGACGCTGGCGCAATCGTCGAAACTGGCGGCCTTGGGCGAGATGTCGGCGGCGGTCAGCCACGAATTGAACCAGCCGCTCGCCGCAATGAAGACCTATCTTGCCGGCGCGCGGCTGCTGTTGCAGCGCAAGCGTCCGGCCGAAGCCCTCAGCAGTTTTCAGCGGATCGACGACTTGATCGAGCGGATGGGGGCGATCACCCGCCAGTTGAAATCCTATGCCCGCAAGGGCGGCGAGGCCTTCGAGCCGGTGGACGTGCGGGCCTGCCTGTCGTCTGCCCTGTCGATGATGGAGCCGCAACTGAAACTGCGGGTGGTCAAGATCACCCGCACCCTGCCGCGCAGCGCCGTCATGGTCATGGCCGATCGGCTGCGGCTGGAACAGGTGATCATCAACCTGTTGCGCAATGCACTTGACGCCATCAAGGATGTCGCCGCCCCGCAGATCGACCTGATCCTGTCGGCAGGTGACACGGCGACCCTGACGGTGCGCGACAACGGCCACGGGATCGTCGACCTCGATAACCTGTTCGAGCCGTTCTATACCACCAAGAAACCGGGCGAAGGCGTCGGCCTCGGCCTTGCGATCAGTTCCGGCATCGTCACCGACTTCGGGGGCCGCCTGACGGCGCGCAATGCCCCGAATGGCAGCGGTGCGGTGTTCGAGGTGCAACTGCCCGTTCTGGGCGAATTTGTCAAAGCAGCAGAATGAGGTAGGAATGGCCCGCGCAATGAAAGTGGCGATTGTCGATGACGAAGCCGACATGCGGCAGTCGATCAGCCAATGGCTGGCGCTGTCGGGTTTCGATACCGAAACCTACCCGTCCGCCGAAGAGGCGCTCAAGTCGATCGGGCCCGAGTTTCCTGGCGTGGTGGTCAGCGACATCAAGATGCCGGGCATGGACGGCATGGCGTTTCTGAAACGGCTGATGGGCATGGACAGCGGCCTGCCGGTGATCCTGATCACCGGGCACGGCGATGTGCCGATGGCTGTCGAGGCGATGCGGGTCGGCGCGTTCGACTTTCTGGAAAAGCCGTTCAACCCCGACCGGATGACCGAACTGGCCAAGCGCGCCACGCAGAACCGCCGCCTGACGCTCGACAACCGGGCTCTCAGACGCGAATTGTCGGACGGCTCGATCCTGATGAAAAAGCTGATCGGGGTCAGCCAGGTGATGGAGCGGCTGCGCGAAGACATCCTCGATCTGGGGCAGGCCGACAGCCATGTGCTGATCGACGGCGAAACCGGCACGGGCAAGACGCTGGTGGCGCATGCCCTGCATGCCGTGGGCGCGCGCGCCGGACGCAAGTTCGTGACCGTCTCCTGCGCCGCGTGGTCCGAGGATCAACTGACCGCCAAGCTGTTCGGCCCGGTCGACGACGGCGCGATCCCGCTGGTCGAAGAGGCCCGCGGCGGCACGCTGTGTCTGGAGGATATCGAGGCGCTGTCGCAGCCGTTGCAGGCGCGTCTGCTGACCCTGATCAACGAACAGGGCATGCCGCCCGATACCCGCATCATCGCGATCTGCAACGAGCATGCCCCCGACAAGACAGTCGAGGACGCCCTGCGCCCGGACCTTTTCTACCGGCTTGGGGCCATGACCATCCTGCTGCCCCCCCTGCGCGCCCGGGGCGAGGACATTCTGACCCTTTTCACCCGGATGTCGGAACAGTTTGCCGAGGAATACGGCTGCGACGCGCCGCAAGTCACGGCGCAAGAGGCCGCCCAGTTGCTGCAGGCCCCCTGGCCCGGCAATGTGCGGCAACTGGTGAACATCGCGGAACGGGCCGTGTTGCAGAACCGCAGGGGGTCGGGCTCCATCGCCTCGCTGCTGATGGCCGACAACGAAAGCACCGGCCCCGCGATGACCACCGAAGGCAAGCCGCTGAAGGACTATGTCGAGGCGTTCGAACGCATGCTGATCGACAACACGATGCGCCGTCACAAGGGGTCGATCGTGGCGGTGATGGACGAATTGTGCCTGCCGCGCCGGACCCTGAACGAGAAGATGGCGAAGTACGGGCTGACGCGGGGCGACTACGTCTAGGGGCTGACCCAAATGTGCCGGAACCCGGTTCGCGGGGCGGGCAGAAACCCGGCCCGCAAGCTGCCACAGGGTCCGGATGTCAGGCGCCACCGGTGCGGCGGCCGGCGGCAACATGGCGAGGGCGCCGGTCCGATCTGGATCCGTCCAGCCCGCGCCGCAAACGCCTGCCCTGCGGCGGTCATTGTCAGCCCCCCCGGTGCGGTGCTGCACCGGCTGACCGGCCTTCCGCGCTACTGCGGCCTGCAACCGCGCCGCAGCGGGCTGTGCGATGCCGATCTGCCGTGCGGCCAGCGATATCTGCCCGGTGCCGGCCAGCGGTGCGATCAGGGGCGGGCCGGGTACAAGGCCATGTTGCCACATCGGATCAGGCCCCGGGGGTCGAACTTATGCCAATTTCGCCAAGTCTGTCTGATAAGTTCATTTGACGGATAGGCCCCGGTTTTGCAACAGTCCGACCACGACACGCCAAAGGCCAAGGCCCCGGCCGTCGCAGGTATGCCGCCGCCACACTGCGCGGCCAGGGAGGATACATGATGCAACTTTCAAGAAGGGCGCTTCTGGCGCTCGGCGGCGCTGCGGCTGCCTCGACGGTCATGACAGTGCCGGGGTTCGCGCAAGACAAGGGCACCATCGGCATCGCCATGCCGACGCAGTCGTCCGCCCGCTGGATTTCGGACGGCGCGTCGATGGTCGAGCAGTTCACGGCGGCAGGCTACGGCACCGATCTGCAATATGCCGAGGATGACATTCCCAACCAGTTGGCCCAGATCGAGAACATGATCACCAAAGGCGTCAAGGCGCTGGTGATCGCGGCCATCGACGGCACCACCCTGTCGAACGCGCTCGACAACGCCGCTGCCGCCGGGATCACGGTCATCGCCTATGACCGTTTGATCCGCGAGTCCGGCTCGGTCGACTATTACGCCACCTTTGACAACTTCAAGGTCGGCGTCCAGCAGGCAACCTCGCTGGTGGACGGCTTGAAAGAACGTTTCCCGGACGCCAAACCCTGGAATGTCGAGTTGTTCGGCGGCTCGCCCGACGACAACAACGCCTTCTTCTTCTACAACGGCGCGATGTCGGTCCTGGACCCGATGATCGCGTCAGGCGATATCGTCATCCCGTCGGGTCAGATGGGCATGGACGTGGTCGGCACCCTGCGGTGGGACGGCGCGGTGGCGCAGGCCCGGATGGACAACCTGCTGTCGTCCAACTATGGCGACAAGCCGCTGCACGGCGCGCTGTCGCCGTATGACGGGCTGTCGATCGGCATCCTGTCGTCGGTCAAGGGTGTGGGCTACGGCTCGGGCGATCTGATGATGCCGATCGTGACGGGTCAGGACTGCGAAGTGCCGTCCGTCAAGTCGATGATCGCGGGCGAGCAGTATTCCTCGATTTTCAAGGACACCCGCGAACTGGCCAAGGTCACGGTGGCGATGGTCGATGCGGTGCTGACCGGCGGCACGCCAGAGATCAACGACACCACCACTTATGACAACGGCGTCAAGGTCGTGCCGTCTTATCTGCTGGAATCCCAGCCGGTGTCTGCCGCGAACTATGCAGCAGTGCTGGTGGACTCGGGCTATTACACCGCCGATCAGTTGCAGTAAAAGGCTGACGTGCCCGCCCCTACCGGGCGGGCACGGATGTTCGGGGGGAAACATGCCGGCACTGTTGGAAATGCGGGGGATCAGCAAGGTCTTTCCGGGCGTGCGTGCGTTGGACAAGGTCAGCCTGACCGTGCAGCCGGGCGAAATTCACGCGATCTGCGGCGAAAACGGCGCGGGCAAATCGACCCTGATGAAGGTGCTGTCCGGCGTCTATCCGCATGGGTCCTACGACGGCCAGATCCTGTATGACGGCGCACCCCTGACCTGCCGCAACATCCGCGACAGCGAACATCGCGGGATCATCATCATTCATCAGGAACTGGCGCTGGTGCCGCTGCTGTCGATTGCCGAAAACCTGTTTCTGGGAAACGAGGTGGCGCGGCGCGGGGTGATCAACTGGGCGCAGGCGTTTCAGAAAACCGAAACCCTGCTGCGCAAGGTCGGCCTGACCGAGGCCCCGACCACCCGCGTCGAAAAGCTTGGCGTCGGCAAGCAGCAACTGATCGAGATTGCCAAGGCGCTGGCCAAGGATGTCCGCCTGCTGATCCTCGACGAACCCACTGCCGCCTTGCAGGAGAACGACAGTCAGAAGTTGCTGTCCCTGATGCTGGAGTTGAAGGCGCAGGGCGTCACGCAGATCATCATCAGCCACAAGCTGAACGAAATCGGCCGGGTCGCTGACCGCATCACCATCATCCGCGACGGGGCGACGGTATCGACGCTGGACAAGGCCGACATCTCGGAAGACCGCATCATCCGCGACATGGTGGGCCGCGACATGGCGCACCGGTATCCCGACCGCCCCCGGCAGATCGGCGAGACCTTGATGGCGGTCAAGGGGTGGAACGTCTGGCATCCCGACCAGAAAGATCGCCAGATGATCCGCGACGCGGCCTTTCATGTCAGGAAGGGCGAGATCGTCGGCATCGCAGGCCTGATGGGCGCAGGCCGCACCGAACTGGCGATGAGCCTCTTTGGTCGCAGCTATGGCCGCAACATTTCGGGCGAAATCACCCTTGGCGGCACGCCCGCCGACACCTCGACCGTGGCGCGCGCCATCGACGCAGGGTTGGCCTACGTCACCGAGGACCGCAAGGTGCTGGGTCTCGTGCTGGAAGACCCGATCGTGCGCAACATCACGCTGGCCAATCTGCCGGGGGTGTCCAGCAGGGGCGTCCTCAGCCTGCGGCGCGAAACCAGGGTGGCCGAGGACTACCGCCGCGCGCTGAACATCCGTACCACCGGGGTGATGCAGAAGGTGGTCAACCTGTCAGGCGGCAACCAGCAAAAGGTGGTGCTGTCGAAATGGCTGTTCGCCGACCCGCAGGTGCTGATCCTTGACGAGCCGACCCGCGGCATCGACGTGGGCGCAAAATTTGAAATTTACGGCATCATGAACGAGTTGGCCGCGCAAGGGCGTGGCGTGGTGATGATCAGCAGCGAGATGCCCGAACTGCTGGGCATGTGCGACCGGATCTATGTGATGAACGAGGGGCGCATCGTGGGAGAGCTTTCCCGCGCTGCGGCCAGCCAGGAACAGATCATGGCCCTGATCCTGCAAAGCGAAGGGAAGGCCGCATGACCGCAAACATGACCGCGAAACCGGGCCTTGGCGCGCATCTGGGCGGGCATTTGCGCGAAAACGGCATGCTGATGGCGCTCGTCGCCATCGTGCTGTTCTTCGTCGCGGTGGTGCGGGTGTTCGAGGGCGTCGATTTCCTGTCGGCGCAGAACATCACCAACCTGTTCCTGCAGAACTCGTACGTCATCATCATGGCGCTCGGGATGCTGCTGGTGATCGTCGCGGGCCACATCGACCTTTCGGTGGGGTCGGTCGTCGGCTTCGTCGGGGCGGTGGCGGCGGTTCTGACGGTCAATCTCGACTGGCCGGTCTGGGCCGTGGTGCCCGCCTGTCTGGGCGTCGGGCTGCTGATCGGGGCGGCGCAGGGCTATTGGGTGGCCTATTGGCGCATCCCGTCGTTCATCGTGACACTGGCGGGAATGCTGGTGTTCCGGGGGTTGACGCTGTGGCTGCTGGCCGGGCAGAACATCGGGCCCTTCCCGAAATCGTTCCAGTCCCTGTCCACCGGCTTCATTCCGGATGTCTTTGGCGTCGACAAACCCAACCTGACCGCCCTGGTACTGGTGTGCGCAGCGGCGCTGGCCGTTGTCGTGGTCGGCTGGCGCGCGCGCACCCGCGACGCCGCCTTTGGCATGACGCCTGAGCCGATCACGATCTTTGCCATCCGCAATCTGGTCGTCGCCGCCGCGCTGATCTTTGTCGGCTACAAGCTGGCCAGCTTTCGGGGGTTGCCGAACGTCGTGGTGATCTTGTCCGTCCTGACCGTGCTTTACGCCTTCTTTACCGAGAACATGACGACCGGGCGGCGGATCTATGCGCTTGGCGGTAACGAAAAGGCTGCAAAACTGTCAGGGATCAAGACGGAGCGGCTGGTATTCTTGACCTTTTGCAACATGGGGGTCCTGGCCGCCCTGGCGGGGATGATCGTGGCCGCGCGGCTGAACTCGTCTACCCCCAAAGCGGGGGCGGGGTTCGAGTTGGACGTGATCGCGGCGGTGTTCATCGGTGGCGCGTCCATGTCGGGCGGGGTCGGCAAGATACTTGGCGCAGTGGTGGGTGCCCTGATCATGGGAGTGATGAACAACGGCATGTCGATCATGGGCATCGGGATTGATTATCAGCAGGTCATCAAGGGGCTGGTGCTGCTGGCCGCCGTGATCTTCGATGTCTACAACAAGTCGAAATAGGGTTTTGCAACATGCTGTCGATCCAGGTCTCTGATGCGGACGGCGCACGGTTCGTCGTGGCCTGCGACGGTCATGAGGTGGCCATCGTGCGCGGGTCCAAGGCCCGGATCAGCAACGCCGGCGAGTCCGGCACCGCTTCTGGCCGCAGCATCCCGCACGCCCCGCCCGAGGCGGCGGCGGGCGGGCCGCTGGCGGTGGTGCAGCCCGGCGATGTCATCGAACGGGATGTGCCGAACCGCCGCCAGCATCCCGACATCCCCGATGCCGAACCGGCGCGGCGGCTGGCGCAATGGCCCCCCCGCGCGGGCCTGACAGGCGGCGATGCAAGGCTGCACCACCGGCATGTGAGGGGGGCGGACACCGGGGCCGACCCTGCTGTCCTGCAAGACTGCCGGGGCAATCCGGTCGGAAGGGTCAGCCACTGATGCCACGCAAGATCGCCCTCGTCGGCATCGGCAAGATCGCCCGGGATCAGCATGTGCCCGCCCTCGCCACCAGCCCAGATTGGGATCTGGCCGCCACCGTCTCGCGCAGCGGCACCATCGACGGCGTGGAAAGTCACACCGATTTCGCGGCCATGCTGGCCACCCGGCCCGATATCGGCACGGTGTCGCTGTGCATGCCCCCCGTGCCGCGGTTTCCCTATGCCGAGGCCGCCCTGCTGTCTGGGCGGCATGTCATGCTGGAAAAGCCCCCAGGTGCGACCCTTTCCGAGGTACACGCCTTGCAGGCGCTGGCCGCCGACCGTGGCCTGACACTCTATGCCACCTGGCACAGCCGGATGGCGCATGCCGTCGCCCCGGCCAAATCGTGGCTCGCCGACAAGACGGTGAACCGGGCGCATGTCACTTGGCGCGAGGACGTGCGCAAATGGCATCCGGGGCAGGACTGGGTGTTCGAACCCGGCGGCATGGGCGTGTTCGACCCCGGCGTCAACGCGCTGTCGATCCTGACCGACATCCTGCCGCGCCCGGTGCATCTGACTGCCGCCACCCTTTCGTTCCCTGCCAACCGCCAGACCCCGATTGCCGCCGACCTGACCTTTACAGACCACATCACGGCCGATTTCGACTGGCGGCAAACCGGCCCGCAAACCTGGGATATCGAGGTCGAAACCGACGCGGGCACCCTTGTCCTGCGGATGGGCGGCAACCGGCTGCAGATCGACGGGGTCGAGATGGCGGGGACCAATTCGATCATGGGCGAATATCCCGCGCTCTATGCCCGGATGGCGGCGCTGGTGGCGCAAGGCGGCTCCGACGTCGATCTCGCCCCGATGGTGCATGTCGCCGACGCGCTGACGCTCGGGCGGCGCATCGTCGTTCCGGCGTTCATGTTCTGAGGGACCCATGCCGGACGGCTCGGGGTCTGGTGCCGCGCCCCTGCCGGCCCCTGCCGGCCCCTGCCGGCCCCTGCCGGCCCCTGCCGGCCCCTGCCGGCCCCTGCCGGCCC
>Ga0105047_10002033_pt1 | contig 36244 bp, 28 predicted proteins | sample MAT04_FD_78384 | JGI IMG/M metagenome (GOLD analysis project Ga0105047, IMG submission 78384) | Freshwater microbial communities from Lake Fryxell liftoff mats and glacier meltwater in Antarctica - MAT-04 (megahit assembly) | ecosystem: Environmental > Aquatic > Freshwater > Ice > Liftoff... | reverse complement strand
GCGGGCGTAGGTCTGCATCGCGTACGCCATCGTGCTCACCGCCACGATCGCCTCGCGGTCGGGGGTGACCACCGTGCGCAGCTCGAGCGCGTGCACCCCGGTGAGCGCCAGCTGCGCCAGCTCGGCGTGGAGCGTGGCGAACGCGGCCTCGTCGGGCGGACGGCGCGAGAGCACCGTGAACCAGCGGCGCAAGCTGATCTGCGTCTGCGGCGTGGAGAACGCCACGCCACCGACCCGGCGGATCGCCATCTGCGAGACCAGCTGATCGAACTGCTCCTGCGTCGTCCCGTGCGCGCGCAGCCGCTCGCCATTCAGGAGGAGGCGCCCGTCCACCACGTCGAGGCGCACCACCGCGCCGCCGGTGAGCGCGAGGCCGGTCTCGATCAGCGCGACGAGGCGATCGAGCGCGCTGTACAGCGCCTGGTTCTCGGGGCCGTGGGTCTCGAGCGTCTTGATCGCTCCGAGACAGGTCTGCGCGATCTCGCGGCCGAGCGGCTGGAGCGCTTCATTGATCATCGCGGCCGCCCTTCTTCGATCCCGCGCCGATCACCAGATCGTCGATCAGCTCGGGCAGCACCGAGGGCCGGTGGGGACCGGGGGGCGGAGCGGCGGACGTCCGCGGCTTGATCGCGCCGGGGATGCCTTCGGGCGGCGTGCTCGGCATCGACGGTGGAACGACCGACGAGCGCGGCACCGGCGTCAGACCAGGCCGTGAGGACGGCTTCACCGACCCGCGCCCGGTCGTCGCCGGTGGGATCGAGCCGCGCCCGGTCGTCGCCGGTGGTGGGATCGAGCCGCGCGGCGGCGGCGGCGTGCTCGGGGTGGACGGGACCGACAGCCCGCGCGCGGGCGTCGCGGCGTTGGGGATCGTGGATCCGCGCGCCGGCGTCGCGGCGTTCGGGATCAGCGACCCGCGCGACGTCCCGAGCGGGGTCGGGCCTCCGGGGATCTTGCCCGTCGGCGCCAGCGACGTGCGCGCGGTCGATCGCCGTGCCGCCACCGTCTCGAGCCCGAGCGACGCCGGCCAGATCGGACGCGCCACATCCAGGGTCGGGGTCGCCGCGAACGCCGCGAGCATCTCGTCCACGCCGCCCGCCTTCTCCATCCCCGCGAGCGCCGCCTTGGCGGGCCCGCGCAGCCGTGGGTTCAGCGACTTGGCGCCCTTCGCCAGAACGGCCCGTGCGGCGTCGGTGCCGCTCGCCGCGAGGGCGTTCGCGACCGCCTCGATCGTCGCGGATTTGTGGCCCGACGTGATCGCCGCCGCCGACGCGAGCAGCTTGGTGAGATCCTCGGTCGCGCCTTCGCCGCCGATCGTGGCGTGCGCGTGGAACAGGGCGCGCAGCTCGGCAGAGTCGCGCTCGAGCACGTCCTCGCGCACCAGCTGCGCCGCCACCGCGCGGTGACCGGCGTCGCTCGGCTTGGTGGCGATCGCGCGCACCGCGGCGGTTCGCACCTGCGGGTCAACGTCGCTCATCGACTTCGCCACGAGCTGGTCGGCCACCGGCCCGGAGAACCCGCCGACCGTGCGGATCGCCAGCGCGCGCACGCTGGGGTGCGCGTGCCCGATCAGCGACGCGAGCAGCCCCGCCAGCTCGTGCGAGGGCAGGCCCTGCGCGGCGCGGATGAGCTGCAACGCCACTTCAGGCCGCGCCCGCTCGGCGATGCGCGCGAGATCGGCGCGCCGCCCGCCGGTGATCTCGATCGCCACCGCGCACATCAGCTCGCGCGTCTGCGCCTTTTCCACCGCATCGAGCCGCGACAGCACGGGGTCCACCGCGACCTCGCCCACCGCGCGGATCACCGCCGCCACCCGGCTCGCGTCGCGCATGTCGACGGCCTTCTCGATCGCCTCGAAGAGCTCGCCGATCACCGCGTCCGCCGCGAAGCTGGCGATGAGCAGCGTGCCGAGCGTGAAGTCCTCCGGCCGGGTCGGCGCGTCGCGGAGCTCGCGCGCACGATCGACCAGGTGCTTCGCGCCCGCGTAGCTCTCACCGCGCAGGAGATCGATGTACATCGCGACGACCATCTCGATGCCCAATCCGGGCAGCGACGGATCCGGCGCGACGGCCAGCCGCGTGAGCACAGCATCGGCCAACCGCACCACCACCGGCTCGCGGCTCGAGCTCTGGCGCAGCTCGAGCTTCAGCGCGTCGAGATCCCGCGCCGGCGTGCGGCCCGCGAAGGCGCCGATCGCCCACTCGATCCGCTTGAGGTTGCTGCCCATCGCCTGGTGGCAGGCCACCGGCGTGTCGAGCGCGCGATCGGACAGCGCGATGATGTCCTGGCCGTTGGCCTCGTCGATCGAGAGCGAGCGCACCACCTCGCCGAGCTCGCCGCGGATCTCCTGCACCTCCTGATCGTCGAGGTGCGCGTGCTGCTCGGCCTGATCGGTGCTCACCGCCAGCCCCACCATGTCGATGTGCCGGTAGCGCACGTGCCGGAAGTGGTGCCGCCACAGCAGCGTCACGTAGCTCTCGTTTCGGCGCCGCCCGTAGCCCTTCTCCTCGGCGAGGACGAAGATCAGCTTCTCGAGCTCGTCATGACCCAGACCGGCCTGGAACGTGATCTCGAAGATCGCGTGCGCGGCGAGCAGGTGGGTCGGGCCGGTGCGGACGTCGTCGTCGGTGAACACGACGTCGTCGCCGAACAGGAAGCTGCCCTCGCGGATCCCGAGCGTGATCTGGGACGTCGTGTCGAGCAGCTCGAGGAGCGGCTTCTCGCACGTCTCGAGGTGCGTCCGGCGGGTGCTGCTGCCGGCCGGATACAGGCGGCAGGCGCGGATCGCGCGGACCAGGTTGGGCACGAACGCCTTCACGGCGCGCGTGACGGCGTCGTTGACGCCGGGTGTCACGCCAGGAGGCCCGCTGAGTCGACCGGCCACACGTTCTCCTGGAGAGAAGAAACGCGAAGGCGGAGCGCGGTCAATCGGCAAGCTGTGGCGCGCCGGATCGAGGTGTCGCTTTACGCACCAGCCGCATAGTCCGGAGGGGCCGGGCAGCCGCGTACAGCCACGCGGCGGGCTCGGCACGTTCGGTGCGAGGGACCTCTCCATGGACGCTCCGAGCACCGACCTCCACGCGCGAACACTGGCAGCGAGCATCGCGGCCGCGAAGATGTACATCGACACGTTCGAGCGCGAGCTGCGGCCAGTCGAGACGCGCTGGGAGTGGGCCATCGCCGCGTGGCTCGAGCCGGACCTCGGCGCGGGCGAGGCCATCGTACTGGCGGACTGACACAGACACGTCGGGTCGACGCGTATCGGCCTGCTGTCGAGAGCGCCCATCGAAGCTGTTTTTGCGCCGTCAGGCGTGCGATCCGAATGAGCCCCGAGGCCCCATGTTCAACCGTAGAGACGACGTCCTTCTGAGCCCCATGCCCTCCCGCCGGCGAGAGTGGCCGGCCCTGGTGCCGCCCGCGAAGCGCGCGCGCAGCCGCGTGCTGGCCTCCTTCCTCGCGCTCGCCCTGGGCGGGGGCCTCGCGATGGCCGCCAAGCTCTCGATGCACGCGCCCATCGGCCTCACCACTTCGGACAGCGCCCGCTAGGGGCCGTTGGGGCTATATTTCGGCCGTGCGCCGCCTCCACTGTCCGTCCTGCTCCACCCCCGTCCCGGCCAGTGTCCGCAGCCATCAGGGGTGTCCCAGCTGCGCCTCGCCGCTGGTGCAGGAGTCGCGCTGCGCGTGGTGCCTGAGCTGGGCGAAGGACAGCGTTTGCGCCGAATGCACCGCCGAGATCATCCCCACGCCCGACTTCGGCGCGGCCCGCATGCTGCGCGACGGCGGTGTCGATCGCTTCGCGTTGGCCGATCGGGTGCGCGCGCTGCCGCGCAACCAGTTCGTGGCGCTGAGCTCGAAGTTCGACGCCGAGTGGAGCGCGCTCCAGGTGCGGATGGAGGAGGCGCGCTCGGTGACGAAGCACCTCGAGCTCCCCGGCCATCTCGATCCGATCGAGACGCATCTCCTGGCGGTGATCCCGCTCGGCGAGGAGCGGCTCAGGAAGCTCAGCGAGCCGGCGGGCGCGGACCTCGCGGCGATCGAGGCGAGCAGCCCGATCCACGAGGTGCAGGCGCTCGCGGCGATCGCGCGCGTGAACCAGGGCACCGGTGATCGCGAGTCGCTGGTGCGTACCACCTCGGCGCTGCACTCCGGCCGATCGCTGGCCGCGGAGGCGGCGATCACGCTGATGCGCGGCGAGCTGAGCGGGCAGCTCCGGCTCGATCCGTACGACAAGATGGGGATCGTTGGCGCGGTCGAGACGCTGCACACGTCGAAGACGCACGCTGGCTGGGGCGCCGTCGCGCTCGCCTTTGCGTTCGAGGCGGGCGCGCGGCAGTACGATGAAGAAGAGCGAAAGAAGCTCGCCGCACAGCTCGAAGCGAGCAAGGCGGCGCTCCCGGCCGCGCTGAAGAGCCGCGATCCGGACCTCCAGCTCGGCGCCGCGCTGCTCACCAACGACGAGCCGACGCTCGCCGCGATCATGGCCGGCGGCCACCCCGAGCGGTCCTCGCGCGCGCGGCGTGCGCTGGCCTCGCTCGGATCGGGTCGGGCCTGGGACGTGCTGATGCAAGGGCCGGCCGACCAGCAGCGCGAGGTGCTGCGGAACGCGAAGCGCCCGCTGGGGGGCGCCTGGATCGACGCGCTCCTCACCGCGCTCGCTCGCGACGACGGCATCCATCAGGAGGGCCTCTACGCCCTCACGTCCGAGCGCTTCGCCGAATTCGAGCACAAAGCGAAGGTGAGCGCCTGGGTGGAGCGCGCGAAGCTCGACGCCGTCGGGTTCCTGAAGCTGCTCGGCTGGGCGACCGACGACGCCACATCGGACGCGCGGTCGTTCGTCGACGCGGTGACACGCGCGCTGACCGCAGCGCCGCCGGAGCAGCGAAAGGAGCTTCTTTCTAGGTACGGGTCGGAGATCCAGCGGTGGCTCGGGACGGTCAGCCTGGCCGACGCTGCGCCGATCGTCGACGCGTGGGGCGAGGCCATGCTCGAGGAGGCGATTGATCTCCACGGGCGCATGAACGGCTACGACAAGCCGCCCACCGATCGGGCGTGGGCGCACGTGCTCGGCGCGCTCGATCGCGACGGCGCGAACCTCGCGCCCGTGCTCGCCCAGCTGCTGAAGAAGCACAGCGGCGTGTCCGGACGCGAGGTGATCGTCGGCTCGCTGTGGGCGCGCATGAAGGGCGACGATCTCGCGAGGCGTCGCTATGCGGCGATGGCGGCGCACGCCTTCCGCTACGAGGTGAAGGAGCTGCGCAACGCCGAGCCCGACACGAGCCCCTGGTCGCCGAAGCAAGGCGCGATCTTCATCCGCACGATGGGCGGGGCCGATCTGATGGATCTGCCGGCGATCGTGCGCGAGGCGGTCGAGGCGGGGCCGCTCGAAGATCCGGCCGGGCTGGTGCGCGCGGTGATCGCGGTGATCGAGCCGGAGATCGCCCGCAACACGTGCACCATGACGTGGGCGCTGGCGAACGTCGCTTCGCCGGTGGTGAACGCGTTTCGCAGCGAGCCGGCCGATCCGGCGCTGATCTCGGCGGTGGCGGCGCTGCGCGAGGGCTGGGCGCGGCTCGGGCCGATCGCCGCCGCGCCGACGCCGGTCAGCGAGGAGGAAGCGCGGGTGACGCACCTCATCGATCAGATCGAGGTCGAGCTCCGCCTGGCGCGCGAGACCGAGGCGCGCATCGAGGAGCGCGCGCGCGATGCCCGGGAACGCGCCGCGAAGAAGCAGCGCCGCGAGGACGAGGCCCGCGCCCAGCGCGCCGCCGAAGAGGAGGCCGCGCAGAGGAGCCTCGATCAAGCCCAGGCGCTGCTCGCGTCGATCCCGAAGAGCGCCGGATCGGGCGTCGACAACGAGCCGCTCGTGCCCGACTGCGCGCTCCCGACGCTGGCCGACTACGCCGGCTTCCTGAAGGCGATGCAGGCCGGGGGCGACGTCATGGCGTTGTTCGCCGCCAAGGGCATCACCCCGGCGTCCTGGGGCGCGATCGCGTCGGCCTGGACGAACGTGCTGACCACGAAGCCCCACCTGGCGATGCGGTTTGCGGAGCTCCTCCAGGGCAAGTGAGTGCGGCCGTCACAGCGGGTGGCCGCGACCGAAAGATGCGCTAGCGTGGGCGCGTGCTCGCGCCGATCCTCCTCAGCCTGATCGCCATGCCGCTGCCGCCGAAGACGGTGGTGCACGCGGGGGACGGCAACCCGGTGAACGTCAAGGTCCGCCGCATCGGACAGCTGCAGATCGACTCGGTCCCCGCGCCGCCGCCTGCGGTCGGGCTGGCCGGGACCGCGCGGCTGCTCGTCGTGTTGATCGACACCGCGGATACGCCGTGGCCGAAGGGCTACGACCCCTCGCGCTTCGAGGAGCTGCTGTTCTCGAAGGACGCCGCCAGCCTGCGCGAGTATTACCGCGAGAACAGCTACGGCGCGTTCGACGTCGCTGGCGAGGTCGTGGGCCCCATCCGCGCGCCCGGCAAGATGAGCGACTACACGTTCCAGATGGGCGACGCGAACGATCGCGTCCGGAAGCTCATCGCCTTCGCCGCCGAGAAGGGCCTCGAGAAAGTGAAGCCGAAGAGCTTCGATCAGTTCGACACCCGCGGGCGCAAAGGCGCCGACGGCGTGCTCGATCACCTGCTGATCATCTACGCCGAAAAGACCGGTGATCCGCAGGGATTTTCGCCGATCTGGCCGCACCGCGCGACCACCGACATGACGGCGGGCGGGCTCAAGATCGAGAGCTATCTGATCCTCAACCACGGCGCTCCGCTCGGCGTGTACGCGCACGAGTTCGGCCACGATCTCGGCCTCCCCGATCTCTACGATCGCGACTACACCTCTCACGGCGCCGGCTCGTGGTGCACGATGGCCGCGGGCGCGTGGCCCGACAGCGGGAAGAAGCCGCTGCACCTCTCGGCGTGGGCGAAGATCCGCCTCGGCTGGGTGACGCCGACGATCGTCGCGAAGACCACGCCCAACCTGCGCATCCCGTCGATCTCGGAGAAGCCGTTCGCGATCAAGATCCCGATCGGTAGCGTGGACGCGCGCGAGTACTTCCTGCTCGAGAACCGCCGCCGCGTCGGCTTCGACAGCGAGCTGCCCGCCGAAGGCCTGGTCATCTGGCACATCGACGAGAGCAAGAACGACAACGACGACGAGAAGCGAAAGCTCACCGACGTGGCCGAGGCCGGCGGGGTCCAGGATCTCGACTTCATCGAGCAAGGCCGCATGCCCGACGACAAGAGCGACGTGTTCGTGGCGGGCAAGAAGGACGTCTTCGACGACGACTCGAACCCCAGCGCGAAGTCCAACACCGGCAAGCCGAGCGGCATCCGCGTGAAGGTGCAGACCAAGGCCGAACGCGTGATGGTGGTCGATGTCGCGCGCCCCGAGATCTTCAACCCCGGCGGCGTGCCCTACGTGCTCGAGCGCGACGGCTACCGCTACGGCCGCTTCGCCACGGTCCCGACGGGGAAGGGCAGCGAGTCGTTGATGCGGCTCGAGGCCACGCCGGGCGGCTTCCTCGTGTTCGGGATCGACGCGTTCCTGAGCGGGCCGCCGGGCACCACCGCGCACGCCACCGCGCGCCTCTACGAGGACGCGAAGGGCGCGCCGGGCAAGACGCTCGCCACCACTTCGATCGACACGCCGCTCGGCAACGACGGCTACTCCTGGGTCAACAAGCGGCTGATCGAGGGCGAAAAAGGCCTCAAGATCGAGGCTGGACGCGCGGTCTGGATCGGCGTGACGTCGGACGACGGCAACGCCTACGTCGCGATCAACCCGTCGAGCGTCTCGCGCGAGGCGCGCTTCCGGAAGAAGGGCGCGAAGGTCGAGAGCACGTTCAACTTCGCCGAGGGCAAGCAGCCGGTCGCCGACTTCGTGATCCGGCTGGCGGGCTTCGGCTTCATCGACGGCGGCGGCAAGCCGGAGTCGCTGGCCGGGCCCGAGGATCCGCTGGTGGTGAAGCTGATGGCCGCCGACGCGCTGCTTGATGGGAGCAAGTTCGCGCAGGCCGAGGCCGCGTACACCGCGGTGCTCGCGCAGATGGAGGCCGATCCGCGCCGCTTCGAGGGCTGGATCCCGGTCGCCAACAACGGGATCGGCGTCGCGGCGTACGAGCAGAAGAAGTACGAGGTCGCGCGCGATCGCTTCCTCGGATCGCTGCGGCGATCGCAGGCGGTGGGCGATCTGCCGATCGAGGCCGACGTGCACCAGAACCTCTGCGAGACGCTCTTCCACGCCGGCGACACCAAGACCGCGCGCACCCACTGCGAGCGCAGCAAGGCGATCAACGCGCAGCTCAAGCGCGATGATCGGCGGGTCGAGAACATCTACTGGTCGGCGCGATCGAGCGAGGTCGAGGGCGACGCGGCGTCGGCCAAGGAAGGCATGGCGATCGCGGAGAAGCTGGCGGAGAAGGCCTTCGCGAACGATCCCAAGGAGCTCGCCGAGTGGCGCGAGCGCTTCGCCAAGGCCAAGGCCGGGACGCCCGCCGATCCCGATCGGCTCGCCGAGCGCACCGAGGACACCACGCCCGCGGACGACACCAAGCCCAAGCAGGAAGTGAAGTACCGCGACTTGCTGCAGTTCCTCGATCAGGACACCACCGCCGAGTGAATCGGCTCTTCTTGATCCTCGCCCTCGCGCTCTTCGCGAGCCTCGGGGCGGGCTGCGACGCGGCGACGTGCCCGACGCCGCCTGCGCTGCCGGTCGAGATGAGCCTGGCCCGCGCGGCCGAGCTGGCCCCCGGGGTCGAGCGCGGCTTGGCCCTCAGCACCTCGATCCGCGCTCGACCTTGCGAGGCGATGCTGCCCGGCGCGTGTCCGGACATCGACTGCGGGATCCGGCGCGCTGATCTCGCCGTCTGGATCTTGCCGCTGGGGCTGAGCCTCCCGGTTCATGAGGGGATCTGTCCGAGAAAACAAGTCGATCTCGACGGACGAGCGCTGGCCAAGGTCACCGCGTCCGAGGCGGGCGAGGTGGTGGTGCCGATCGACGCGCCGGACGTGCTGGTGTTCCTCGGCGACACCCAGGACAGCGCCGGCTGCGCGGCTTGCGGCCGCGTCGGCGAAGGCAGCGGCTGCGCGATCGCGGTGCCCGGTCGGGGTCTGGTGGTCCGCGATCTGATCCTCGACTCCATGCCCTAGACGCTTGCCATTGAGTCGCGGGCTCGGCATGACACGACGCGATGCGAAATACCCATCTCACTGCCGTTCTCGCGGTCTTGCTGTCCGTCGGAACAGCTGCCGGATGCGGCGTCCCCAAGGAAGAGCACAAGAAGGCGCTCGACGCGCAGAAGGCGGCCTTCGACGCCGAGATGCAGAAGATGCAGGTCGAGCGCGACGCGGTCCAGAAGGAGCGCGATGCCGCTCGGGCCGACGTGAAGCGACTGGGCGGCGAGGTGAGCGAGGTGTCCGCCAACGCGGCGACGCTGAAGAACGAGCTCGGCCAGACCTCCGCGGATCTCGCCAGCACCCAGAAGAACCTGCAGACCAGCACCGAAGAGGTGGAGCGCCTCCGCAAGCAGCGCGAGCAGGTCGAGAAGATGGCGCAGGCGTTCAAGGCCCTGGCGCTCAAGCTCAAGTCGATGGTCGACAGCGGCAAGCTCTCGGTGATCGTGCGCAACGGCCGCATGACCCTGAACCTGCCGGACGACATCCTCTTCCCTTCGGGCAGCGCCGTCCTGAAGAAGGAAGGCAAGGAGGCCATCGCCGGCCTCGCGACCGTCCTCAAGGACGTCGGTGACCGTAACTTCCTCGTCTGCGGCCACACCGACAACGTGCCGATGAAGAAGGGGGGAGCGACCAACTGGGATCTCTCGGCCCAGCGCGCGGTCACCGTGACCAAGCTCCTCATCGACAGCGGCGTCGACGGCAAGCACCTCGCCGCGGCCGGCTACGCGGATGGCGACCCGGTCGGCGACAACGCCACCGACGACGGCAAGAAGAAGAACCGCCGCACCGAGATCGTTCTCATGCCGAACATCGAAGAGCTGCCGGTCGTCCCCGAGGGCCTCTGATGAAGAAGATCGCGCCGTTCGCTCTGGTGTTCGCCTTCGCCTGTCTGCCCAACCCGCAGTCGGTGAAGGAGCGGCGCGAGAAGTTCGATCGCGATCCGCTCAAGGGCGAGCTCATCCTCGACGCACCGCCTCCGGGCATGGTCGAGGTAGGCGCGGTCTTCGGCGACCGCATCAAGCTGGTCGGCTACACGATGGAGCCTGCCCAGCCGAACCGCGGCGACGACGTGACGATCAAGTTCTACTGGTCGGCGCTGAAGCCGGTGCCCGAGGACTACCAGGTGTTCGTGCACGGCGACGCCGGCGACGGCGGAAACGCGCGCCGGCTGCACGCCGATCACTACCCGGCCAAGGGCAAGTATCCGAGCGACGTGTGGCGCGAGGGTGAGCTGATCGTCGATCCGTTCGAGCTCAAGGTGCCCAGCGCGTACGGGCCGTCCAAGCTCGGCGTGTACACCGGCATGTACACCGGCGAGTACCGCGTGCCGCTGACCCAGAAGGGCCAGGCGATCTCGGACGCCGAGAACCGATCAAGGCCCGTCGAGCTGGTCTTCCCCGCCTCCTAGTCTCTACTTCTCGACCCGCACGTGGTGGAGCAGCGGCTGGACGTCGAGCCCGGGCTCCACGTCCAGCGTCCCCCTCGGCTGCCCCGCGATCAGGCCCTCCGAAAGCATGAACGTGCTGTCCCGCGCGATCTGAGCGCCGCGGCCTGCGCCGATCCACCGGAAGTGATCCACCACGAGCGCCGTCGGCGACTGGCCGCGCAGCACCCAGTCGCTCGTCAGCGGCAGCTCGATGTCCACGTGGCTGAGCCCCACCTGCGCCGCGCCGTTGATCAGCACGCCCTGGCGCACCTCGCCGCGCACGCGCAGGCGCAGCACCGTCACGGCCGCGGGGCCTCCGAGGTAGAGGCTGCCGTTCACGAGATCGAGGTCCTGGATGTCGCTCGGCAGGGACGACGGCTCGACGTCCGGCACGATGTTCACCGCGTGCGTGCAGGGCAACGCGCCGGAGACGCGGGCGCGCGCGAGCTGCCCGCCGACGCGAAAGATGAGCGCGTCGAAGTCCATCCCCTGCAGGTCGCCCTCGGTGCTCGCGTCGATGACCTCGATGTCCGCTGCGTCGATCACGCCTTCGCTGTCGATCGCCGACTGTTTCAGCTGCTGGAAAGACGCCCGAAGGAGGGTCGTTTGCGTTCCGGTCTCGAGGATGAGGCCCTCCAGGGCGCGCTCGACGATCAGGTCCTGGATCAGCGCCGATCCGTGGCTCAGGCGCACCGCGGTCCGGATGTCGCGCATGCGCACGCGCGTCATCGTCAGGCTCCCTTCGGCGGTGTAGACGGTGCCGCGCTTCTCGGGCGTCGTGATCTCGACGTCGATCAGCTCGAGAGCGCCGCTCTCCTCGATGCGCATCGCCGCATCGACCAGCACCGCCCGCGTCAGCTTCAACTGCGAGGACAGCTTGATGTCGTCGCCGAAGACGATGTCGCCGTTCCGCACGCGCACGAGATCCTCGAGCTCGACGGTCGACGTCTCCTCGAAGAACATCGTCCCATCGATGATCCGCAGGTCGCGCCCCACCACCTGGCCCTCCAGCGCCGTGAGGCCGAAGAGTCGGGCGCGCGTGAGCTCGAGCCGGCTGCGCCCAGCGGTGGCCTGACCGCCGACGAGCACGTCGGTCGCGACGACATGCGCGCCCGCTTGAGCGGCGAGCGATTCGGAGAAGCGGCGACCGACGGACGTGCCGCCGCTCAGCCGGCTGATCACCGCGTCACCGCCCTCGATGCGCACGCCGTCTTCGTTGTCGTCGATCGCGCCGCGCTCGAGCCGCACCGACGACTGGAGCGCGTGGAGCGCGGTCCCTCCGCCGACGACGCCCCAGCGCGAGAGCGCGACCGTCGAGCTCTCGACGCGGATCCCGGTCCCGTTCGAGGCGACTACGTACACCTCGTCGCCGGTCACGCGTGATCCGCCGCCGATCGTGAAGGCGTCGCTGATCAGCACGCGCGAGAGATCGACGCTCGCGCGCTCGATCTGCAGCCCCGAGGTGGCCCAGAGCTCCCGCGCGCGCCCGCTCGACCCGATCGAGAGCCGGCCGGTGATGCGCGTCCCCGCCGCGCAGGCGCCGATGAGCGTCACGTCCTCGATGGCCCGCGCGGGCGCCGGGTGATCGCCCATCGAGAGCGCGAGGATAGCGCCGGGGGTCGCCACGTTCAGCGCGTCGGTGATCGTCCCGAACGGGGAGTCCGCGGTGCCGTTCCCGCTGGCGCCGGGCGACACGTAGAAGTCCGCAGGCGTCGCGGGGAACGGGCCGGCGCCGCAAGCACCGACCGGCGCGCAGGTGCTCTCTCCCCACGCGCGCACCTGGCCGGGCGGGCAGGCGCTGATCACCGGGCGCCGGCAGTCGTCGATTCCGCGCACGATGGCCACCTCCACGCTGTCCGGTGGGCAGGGGCTGAGCACCGGCGGCCGAGGGGGCTCGGGCGGCTGGGGGGGGCAGCGGCGGAACGATCGCCTCCGTCGGAGGGCAGGGCGCGAGGCAGACGTCCGGCGAGGTTCGCTCGAAGCAGCCGTCGGCGGCGAAGCAGCGCTCGATGTCGAACCGCGGCAGGCGCACCCGATCGCGCACGCTGGCGTCGTCCCGCGCGATCCAGCCGGCGCCCCGAAAGAACTGCGCGCGCGCGACCGGGAGCGGTCGATCGGGCGCGGCCTCCGCGGTGACGACGCGGTGATCCTCGTCCACATCGATCTGCATCTGCGCCAGGCGCGCCTGGTAGACGAACAGCTCGGGCGTGAGATCGGCGGGGAAATCAGCGGCGATCGTGGTGCTCGGCTCGACGTCGATGGCGAACGCGAGGCGGTCGAACACGAGCACGATCGCGCCGCTCACCGCCCCTTCCGGGAGCTCGAGCGGCGACGCGGTGGGGCGGCACGCGACCGCGAGCGCAGCGAGACCCGCGAGGCTGAACGCGCGCAATCAGCGGCTCATCGCGCGACGGAGGCGGACCAAGGCCTCCTGGATCTGCGCGCGATCGACGTCGAGGTGAGTCACGAAGCGCAGCTCGGTGGGCGACGTCGCGTTCGCGAGCACGCCCGCCTGCGCGAGGCGCGCCGAGAGATCGTGCGCGGTGAGGCCCTCGCGCACGATCTTCCCGTACGCGATATTGGTCGGATAACGCGACGGATCGCAGGCCAGGCCCGGGATCTCGGCCATCCCGCGGGCCAGCACGCCGAGGTTCTCGTGATCATCGCCGAGCCGCGCGAGGTTGTGGTCGAGCGCGTAGAGGCCGGCGGCCGCGAGGATGCCCACCTGGCGCATGCCGCCGCCGAACATCTTCCGGAAGCGATGCGCGCGCGTGATGAACGCCTGAGACCCGGCGAGCACGCTGCCGACCGGCGCGCCGAGGCCCTTCGACAAACAGACGCTCACCGATGCCGCGCGCGCCACGAAGCGATCGAGCGCGATGCCGGTGGCCGCGTGCGCGTTCCAGAGGCGGGCGCCGTCGATGTGCAGGATCAGCTGGTGCTTCGCCGTGACGTCGGCGATCGCGTCGGTGCGTGCGAGGTCGTAGATGTTGCCGCCGCCGCGGTTGGTGGTGTTCTCGAGGACGACCACCTTGGTGCGCGCGAAGTGCGAGTTATTGACGTTGATCGCGCGCTCGACGTCGCCCGGATCGAGCAGCCCGCGGTCGCTCGGGATGGGCCGTGCCTGGAGGCCGGAGAGGGCCGCCATCGCGCCGCTCTCGTACGCGTAGGAGTGCCCGAAGGCCTCGACGATGACCTCGTCCCCCGGCTCGGTGTGGGCGCGCAGGGCGGCCTGGTTGGCCATGGTGCCGGACGGGAAGTAGAGCGCGGCCTCCTTGCCGAGGAGGTCGGCGACGCGCGCCTGGAGCGCGATGGCGCTGGGGTCCTCGCCGTAGACGTCATCGCCGACGGCGGCGTCGGCCATCGCGCGGCGCATGCCGGGGCTGGGCTTGGTGACGGTGTCGGATCGGAGATCGATGATCGGGGCCATCCCCGTAGGGCTTAGCGTCCGGGGCGAGATAAGTCGATCGAGTTGGGTGCCGAGGCGCTCCTCTGGCGAGGCGAGCGACCGAAAGGATACTGTTTGTCTCCAGAGGTCGCGCAACGAAGCCAGGCGAGATGCCTCGGCGGCCAAATCGGTCGAGTTATCTCGGCCTGGACGCTCACTGGAGCCGGCGGCGCGTGAGAAGCGCGATGGCGCCGAGGAGGCCCAGGAGGGCGAAGTTTCCGGCCGATCCGCCCGAGACGCCGCAGCCGGACGAGGGCTGGAGCGGCAGCGCGCCGTCCCCGATGCACTCGGCGTCGCAGGTGCAGCTCGAGTCGCAGCCGGTGGTGAGGTCGCAGGTGCACGGGCACTCCGCGTCGCACGCGCAGGTCGGATCGCAGACCGTCGTGGTGTCGCAGGTGCAGGCCGGCGCGATGCCGGAGTCGGGCGTCGACATCATCACCGGCTCACCCGTATCGGCCACGCCCGCGTCGGGCGGCGGGGGGCGCGGGCACATCGAGTCGGGGGTGCAGATCGAGGCGCCCTCGCTGCCCATCGCGCAGCAGAAGCCGATCGGGCAGCCCTGCACGTCGGCGCAGCCGCGGGTGCAGATGTTCTCCTGGCCGAGCTCGGGGCGCGTGCAGAGCGGGGCCTCGTTCACGCACTCGGATGCGGCGGGGCAGGCCTGGCCGATCGCGATCTTGGTCGGCTGATCGATCAGGATGTAGTCGAGCTCGCCGAGGTTGCGCGTCCCGGTGTGGAAGCCGGTCGCGTAGCGATCGACGTCGCCTTCGAACTCGTTGCGCTGCGCCTCGCTGAGCTTGTTGGTGCGGCTCGCGAGCATCGCGAACACCACGCGGAAGCGCTTCGGCGAGTTGTTGACGTTGGGGATGCGCAGGCCGAGGCGCGAGGTGAGGTCGTTGATCGTGTAATCGACGCGCGTACCGCTCAGCGTCATCGGCTGGAACAGCTGCGGCGGCGACGAGGCCCCCAGCTGCTGCTGGTAGATGTCGCGCTTGCCGGTCACGTTCGGGTTGCTGATCAGGAACCACGGCTGCACCTGGTCGGGCCGGATGAGGCCCATCAAGTAGAGATCGACGTCCGAGTAGTTGAACGCGCGCACGTCGGTGGTCGTGGTGAAGCTGCCGTTGCCGTTGTCGCGCCAGCTGTTGCCTTCCATCGGCGAGCCGTTGGTCTGGGTGAAGTAGCTCCAGTGCGCGTCATCGCGGCCGAGCAGCTGCTGCAGGTGCCCGTCGGCGACGCCCGGGCCCACTTCGAACGAGGTGCCCCAGCGGTGGCCCGCCTCCTGGTTGAAGACGCTCTGCGCGAACGAGTCGATCACGTTCTGCGGGAAGCCGGGGAACTGGTCGTTGAACGACTTCCAGTAGTTCATGAAGATGTAGCCCTGCAGCACCTCGGAGGCGCCGCGGCCCTGACGGAAGAGCTGCTGGCCGATGCCGCTGTCGGTGTTCACCAGCGGCGCGTAGAAGAACGCGCCGACGTTGGTGTCGAACGACGTGAACATGTAGACGAACACGAACTCGTCGGGCAGCACCGAGTAGACCTGCTGCAGGCCGAACGTCAGCGCGCCCTGCAGATCGCGGTTGCTCTGGAAGGGCACGGTCAGCGTGCCGTCGGTGTCCTCGACGTAGACGTAGTTCCTGCGCACCTCGACGGTCGGCGCGCCCGCCAGGTTCGAGCGCACGTCCCACGGCGGCCGCAGGAACACTTCGTCCCAGTTGGGCTTGGTCTCTTCGACCATCGCCGAGCGCGTCGCGTCGCGCAGCGTGCGCGCACGCCAGGGCTCGATCCCGTCGGCGATCGCCAGCGAGGGCAGCAAAATGAGCGCAGCGAGAGGCGCGAGCTTCATGCGCAGCCGTTGTAGAGGCTCGGCTGATCACCCGCCCATACGGAAAGGGTCGGAGTGCCGTGGGTAAAACCTGCCGCGCAACGCAGCGTGACGCGATCAGTCGGTGCCCTTGATGTTGGCCACCGGGTACAGGCGCTTGTGAATCTTGGCGATGCCTTCGCGCTCCAGCACGCCGAGCACGTCATCGAGCTGCTTGTACACGTGGCCGCACTCGTCGAGCGGCGTGCGCTGCGTGTTGCCCACGACGCCCTTGATGGTGACGCCGCCGAGCGTCCGCTCGATCTCCCGCATCTCGCGATCGATCTCGCCCTGGCGATGCGACAGATCGCGCTTGGCCTGTCCGCGGCCGAGCAGCCGACCCGATCCGTGATTCACCGAGCAGGCCGATTTCACCGCGCCCGGCAGCGGGAACAGGATCGCCGCGCCGTCGATCATCGAGCCGGGGATCAAGCACGGGTGGCCGGTGGTCTCCCACGCCGTGCCGCGCAGATCGGGGTGGCCGGCGGGGAACGCGCGCGTCGCGCCTTTGCGGTGCACGAAGCCGCGCTTGGTGGTGCCGTCGGGCAAGAGCAGCGTCTCGTTCTGCACGAGGTTGTGGCTGATCTCGTAGTACGGCTCGAGCTCCTTCGCGAACACCTCGCGCGTCGCATCGCGCAGGCCCTCGACGATGCTCCAGCGGTTCGCGATCGCGTAGTTCGCGGCGGCGTTGTGGTGCGCCCAGTACTCCTTGCCGAGCGGCTCGTCGGCCCTCAGCCAGGAGGACTCGCGGCGATTGTTCGGCAGCCCGCGCAGCTTCGCGCCGAAGTGGAAGAAGTGGTTCGCGGTCTGCCAGCCGTAGCCGCGCGATCCGCAGTGCACCATCACCCAGACCGAGCCGTCGTCCTTGTCCACCTGCAGCTCGACGAAGTGATTGCCGCCGCCGACCGAGCCCAGCTGCGGCTTGGCCTTGTCGAACGCGCGCGGGATCGAGGTGACGTCGACGTCGTCGGGCACGCGGATGAACTGCCGCTCGCACAGCGCGGCCGGCACGCCGATCGCCTTGGCGCCGTAGCGCAGCACGTCCTCGATGGTCTTCGACGAGACCTTCCGCGCCATCTTCGGTCGATCGGATCCGACACCGGTGGCGACGCGCTTCTCGACCTCGTCGATCCAGCGCTTGCGGCGGTCCCAGTCGACGACGTCCTGGGCGTGGAGCCCGTCGATCTTCAGGTACACGACGCCGCAGGAGATGTCGTAGCCAGAGCCGGCCTGCGCGATGGTGTCCTCGGTGACGAGCACGCCGCCGACCGGGATCTGGTAGCCGAGGTGCGTGTCGGGCATGAGGTACATGCCGATCGCACCGGGAAAAGAAGCCGATTCCGCGGCCTGTCGCCAGAGGGCCTCGTCCGTCCCCTCGAACAGCGCCTCCGACAAAAAGGCGTGGACCTCCGTCCGCATCTGGCCGACGCGCGGGAGGACCCAGTGATCATCGGTCACGCGAGTGACCGCGCTACGAAATGACATAAGGCTGAGAGAGGGGGAGAAGCCGACGATGGGAATTGAACCCGCGACCTACGGTTTACGAAACCGTTGCTCTACCACTGAGCTACGTCGGCGACGAAATGGCGCGGAGAGGTAACACGACGGCCCGACGGTCTCCAGGTCTTTTTACGCATCGCGTTCGAGCGCGTCCCCGGCCCACGCCGCGCGGATGGCGGCCACGCCGTCGACGCCGGTGGCCCACGCGAGGGGCGCCGTGGCCGCGTCGATGCCGCCCAGCGCGTAGATCCGCGCTCCGGGGGGCGCGGCCGCTCGCGCGCGCGCCAGGCTCTCCACGCCGAGCCCGGGCAGTCCCGGCTTCGACGCGCTCGGGAAGACCGGAGCGATGGTGATCCAGTCGGCGCCGATCGCCGCCCGCACGCCCGCCGGATCGTGGCGCGAGGCCGAGACGATCGCGCCCGGCCCCAGATACGCGCGCGCGTCGGCGATCTCCAGGCCGTCCTCGGGGAGCTGCACGCCGAGGCCCAGCGCCCGCGCGACGTCGAGCCGATCGGTGACCAGCACCGAACAGCCCCGAGGTCGGGCGATCGTGTCGATGGCGCGCGCGTAGTCGAAGAGCGCGCGCGCGGAGAGGTCCTTTTCGCGGACGATGATCGCCACGCCCGGCCGCGCGATCCGCGCGACGTCCTCGGGCCCCATCTGCCGGCGATCGGTGATCGCCAGCAGCCACGGGGGTCTCACGATCCGGGGCCGCCGATGAGCCCGTCGAGCGGCGACGAGGCCGCAGCGTGAAGTCGGCGCGGCATGCGCCCGGCGAGGTACGCCAGCCGACCGGCGCGCACCCCGTCGCGCATCGCCTCGGCCATCAAGAGCGGCTTCTGCGCCAGCGCGATGCCGGTGTTCATCAGCACGGCGTGACAGCCGAGCTCCATCGCGAACGCCGCGTCCGACGCGGTGCCCACGCCGGCATCGACGATGATCGGCACCGTCGCCTGCTCGAGGATGATGCGGATGTTGTACGGGTTCCTGATGCCGAGGCCCGAGCCGATCGGCGCGGCCAGCGGCATCACCGCGACGCAGCCGATGTCCTGGAGCTTCCTCGCCGCCACCGGGTCATCGGTGGTGTACGGCAGCACCGTGAAGCCCTCGGCGACGAGGATCTTGGCCGCTCTCAGCGTCTCCTCGACGTCGGGGAAGAGCGTCTTCTGATCGCCGATGACCTCGAGCTTCACCATCTCGGTCATCCCTGCCTCGCGGGCCAGGCGCGCGGTGCGGACCGCTTCGTCGGCGGTGTAGCAGCCGGCGGTGTTGGGGAGCAGCACGATGCCGTCGGGGATCGCGGCCATGATCGATCCTTCACCGCTCAGCTTCACGCGGCGCACGGCGACGGTGACGATCTCCGCGCCCGAACGCACGATCGCCTCGCGCGTCTCCTCGAGGTCCTTGTACTTGCCCGTGCCGACCAGCAGCCGCGAGGTGAACGTGCGCTTTCCGATAACGAACGGATCCATCAGACACCTCCGCCGACGAAGGACACGATCTCCACCTGGTCGCCTTCGGCGAGCTGCCGTTCGGCGCGCGCCTCGCGGCGCACCACGTCGAGGTTCACCTCGACCGCGACCCGCTCGCCGCGGACGCCGAGCTGCTCGAGGAGGCCGGTGACGGTGAGACCAGCGCTGATCTCACGCGGCTCGCCGTTGACCGTGATCTGCATCGGAGCCGTTCGATCCCGCGGCGGACCGACCGAGTCAAGACGCGGGGGCTGAAGGATGAAGCCTCAATTGGAAAGACTTGCGAGCTCCTGCGCGGCGCTCTTCTTGAGATCGGTCGAGGCGCCCTTGTCGTCGACGCAGCGCTTGAGCGCGTCGATGCCGTCCTTGCCGAGCTTCTTGCCGGTGGCCTCGGCGACCATGGCGAGCCCGAACTGGCACCACCCGTCGCCGAACGCCGGGTTCACCTTGGTGGCCTTGCGGTACTGCTCGAGCGCCTTGTGATCGTCGCCGGCGCGCGCGTTGATCTGGCCCATCTCGACCAGCGCGGAGGCGTTCTCCGGATCCCGCTGCAGCACCTCCTGGAAGATCTTCTGCGCGTCGGGGTCGCGGTTCTCCCGCACGTACGAGAGGCCCACGTCCACCCAGACCGACTGATCGTGCGGCGCGGCGATGCGGTACTTCTCGAAGTACTTGCGGGCCTTGTCGAACTGGTTCTGCGCCGTCGCAGCCAGGCCGAGCGCGCGATACGCCCGCGCGTGGCGGCTGTTCAGCGACACCACGCGCTCGTACTCCTTGATCGCCTCGAACAGCGAGTCGACCGCCTCGTAGCGGCGCCCCGCCCAGAAGTGGTACTCTGCGTTGTTCGGCTCGGCGCGCAGCGCGACGTCGAACGACTTCTCGGCGTCCTCCCATCGCTTCTCCGCAAACGCGACACGCGCCTTCCAGAAGGCCGTGCGCGAGTCGAGCGGGTTGATCTTGTCGGCTTCCTCGATCGAGGCCTTGGCCGCCACGACATCCGGCGGCTCCATCTCCATGTACGCGCTGGCGAGCGCCAGATGCGGGCGCACGTCGGTGGTGTTGATGGCGATCGCGTCCTTGTAGAGGTCGAGCGCGGAGCTCCGCTGCCCCAGCATCTCCAGCGCGCGGCCGTACTCGAACATCAGCGCGGCGTTCTGGTTCTCGGCCAGGAGCACGTCGACGTAGAGCGGGAGGGCACGCGCCAGATCGTCGGACTTGTCGGGGTGCTCGGTGCGGGTCGCCATGTCGCGCAGGACGTTGGCCAGGCCGAGCTTCGCGGCGGCGCTCTCCGGATCTAGGATCAAGGCCTTTTCGTAGGTCGTCTTGGCCTCGGGGAGCTGACCACGGAGGCGCTGGGCCTCGCCGAGCAGCAGGTTGGCAGCGAGGTGCGTCGGGTTGGTCTTCACCGCCTCCGAGGCCTGCTCGTGCGCGGCGTCGATGTTGCCTACCGACAGCTCCATCCGCCCGACCTCGACGATCGGCACCACCGAGCGCGGGCCCGCGAGGCGCACCGCGACGATCAAGGCATCGCGCGCGTCGTTGAGTTTGCCGAGGCTCAGGTTGTAACGGGCCTCGTCGAGCACCGGCTCCCAGGCCTTCGGGTTGATGCGCTTGGCCGCCTGCGCGTCGTTGAACGCCTTGGTGACGTCGCCGCTCGCCATCGTCGCGACGCTGCGTGCCTCGAGGAGGAGGGGATCGTTGGCCGCGTGCATCAGGCCCTCGTCGGCCATGACCATCGCCAGCTTCGGCTCGCCACGCGCGCTGCGGGCCTTCACGCCGAGCGCCACGAACGCAGGGTTGGCGGGCTCGAGACGCGCGGCCTCCTCGGCGAACACCGCGCCCTTCTCCAGGATCTCGAAGTCGTCGAACACCTTCGCGGTGCGGTAGAGGAGCTCGGCGCGCTTCTCCGGCGGCACGCCGCGGCTGGCGTTGGCGGCCGCGATCGCCAGCATCTTGCGCGACTCACCGGGGCGGCCCAGCGACTGGTAGATCTCGGCGGCCTTGAGCGGACCGGCGACGTAGCTCGGCTCGGCGCGGGCGGCCTTCTCGTACCACTCCACCGCGGCTCCGGGCCCAGCGGCCCCGGCCACGTCCGACTTCACCTGGAGCAGCGTGTCGCCGATCGCGACCAGCGCGGGCGCATAGAGCGGGTTGATCACCGTGGCTCGATCGAGCGCCTTCAGCGCGGCCTCGGGGTGGCCCGCCTTCAGCTCGGCGATCCCGAGCAGCAGCGCGAGCTCGGCGTCGTCCTGGTTCGACTGGAGCGCCGGATCGAGCTTCGCAGCCGCGGGCTCGAACTGCCCCTGGGCGATCATCAGGCCGACCTGGGCCTTCAGGAGCTCGAGACCGGCCTGCGCGACGCTGCGCTGCTTCGCCTGGCTGAGATCGAGGGCTGCGGCCGCGCGGAACGCCTTCTCCAGGCCGTCCTGCGGGAACGCCTCGCTGCCGTGCAGCACGGTCGCGAGCGCGTACGCCTTGGCGGTGAGCAGCGTGTTGTCGGCGTCGGGCGCCGCCTTCTCCAGAGCCTGCAGGATCTCGCGGAAGCCTTCGAACGAGCCCGCGGTGATCAGCTTCTGGGCCTCGGCGATCGACACCACCTGCACCGGCGCGGGCGGCGGCGGGGGCGGCGGCGGCGGCGGCGGCGGCTCGAACATCTTGGCGATCGCCTTGTGTCCGAACGCGCCGTGCGGCGTGAACAGCTGGGTGACGATGCCGGTCAGCACCACCGCCGTGACGGCGCCGAACGCGATGATCGGCTTCTTGTAGTTGTCCCAGAGCGACGGCGCCTTCGGGACGTCGCCGAGCTCGAGCTGCGAGGGATCGATCCCGGCGGCAGCGGCGGCCGCGGCGTTGTTCTTCTTCAGCTCGGCCGCCTGCTCGAGCGTCATCCCGGTGACCTTCGAGCCCCCGGTCGGCGCGTTGTCGCGCTTCTTCTTGCGGCTGGTGTCGGGCCCGTCGTCGAGCTCGAGATCCGGCAGGTCCTCGTTCATCGCCGGGCCACCCCCGCGCGAGGACGGGCTGTGGTCGTTGTCGGGCGCTGGCTTCGGCGCGCGCGGCGCGACGTGCTTCGAGAGCGCGGGCGCGCCGCTCGGGAGGTCGGCCGGGGCGGGGAGGTTGCGGTGCGGATCGGCGAGACCCGGCAGATCGCGCGGGCCGGCCGGCCCAGGGAGATCGCTGAACTCGATGTTCCCGGCCGCAGCGGACTCCTGGATCACCCGCGCCAGCTCGGGCGTGCTCGCCATCGGGCGCCACGAGCGGTTGTCGTCGGAGACCTCTTCGGTGCCGTCGAAATCGCCGCCGCGCAGCATGGAGATGATGCGCGCGACGCCGTACGGGCCCTCGACGTGGCCGGTGCGCTTGCGGACGCGGAGCTCGCTCGATCCACCGGCGGTCCGGGTCTTGGCCTTCTGGGCGGTGTCGTCGATGAAGTCGAGGACGCCGGACTCGCCGACCGACATCCCGCGCTCCACGTTGGAGGGCGGCGGCGGCGCGCGAGCAGGGGATCGGGCCGGCGGCGGCGGCGAGGAACCGCCCATGCTCAGATCGTCGAGGTCGAGACCGAGATCGAGATCATCCTTCGGCCCCGCTGCCGCGGGCGCTGACCGGGCCGCGCCGGGGAGCGCGACCGCACCACCGGCGGCTCTTGCGCCCGGCAATGCGACGGCAGAGTTCGCGGACTTGGCGCCGGGCAAGGCCACAGCGGAGTCCTTCTTCACCACGAAGGAGCTCTTGCACTTGGGGCACTCGATCGTGACGCCGCTGGGCGGGATGCGCCCATCGTCAACGGAATAGCGGGTCTGGCAGCCAGGGCACGCGACGTTCATCTTTTTCGAGATCCGGCGCGGAAGGTACCAACAGGCCGGGGGTGATGTCGAACCGCCGGGGCGCCTCAGTCGCTTGACGCTCCCGTGTGCCGCGGATACGAGAGTCGCCGATGGCTTCCAGCGGGCTCTTTGCGCGTCTCTCCAACCTCTGGTCGGGGTTCCTGAGTCTGTGGGTATCCGACCTAGAAAAAGAACACCCCGAGATCGCGTACGAGAACTCGATCAACTCGATGATCGAGAAATACAGCGCCCTCAAGAAGGCGACCGCGGCGATCATCCGCCGGCGGGAAGACATCGAGACCCGCCTGAAGCGGCAGATGACCGAGCTCGCGCAGGTCAACGGCGACCTCAACACCGCCGTCGAGACCAACCAGGACGAGCTGGCCGTGGTCCTGATCTCGAAAAAGAACGCGCTCGACGCCGAGGTGGCCGAGCTGACCGCCGACCTCGATCAGTCGAAGAGCGACGCCGACGACGCCAAGCGTGCGCTCATGTCGGTCCAGGGCGAGATCAACAAGCTCAAGGGCGAAAAGGACCGCATGCTCGCCAAGATGGAGAGCGCCAAGGCGCGCATCAAGGTGCAGGAGCAGCTCGAGGGCCTCTCGGTGGACGCCGAAGTGAAGGCGCTCGACAACGTGCGCGGCCACATCAACAACCTCGCGGCCGAGGCCAAGCTCGGAAAGGAGCTCGCCGAGGGCTCCCTCGACGGCAAGCTCGCCGAGCTACGCCGCCAGACCGGTGACGTGACGGCTCGCAGCCAGCTGGCCGAGCTCAAAGCCAAGAAGGCCGCCGCGGCCGCCGCCCAGGGCGCTAAGACGATGTAAACGCGGTGTCGAAGCCGAACTACACGCAGCTCGCGTTCCACAACCTCACCAACTACGCGTTCCTCGGCGCGACCGCGGCCTCGACGGTCGCGTTTTGGCCGCGCGTCGGCCTGTTCCCGCTGGCCGTCGGCGCCGGGCTCGAGATCTTGTGGCTGCTGGTGGGCTCGGAGCTACCGTTCGCCAAACGCCGGATCGACCAGCAGCTCGCCGAGCAGGCCGCCAACGAGGCCGCGGAGAAGCGCCGCGCGCTCCTCGGGACGCTGGGCGACGAGGATCGCAAGCGCTACGCCCGGCTGGTCCGCCTGCAAGGCGAGATCGAGCGGGAAGTGGCGGCGAACCCCAGCCTCACGCAGGCCGCGCTGCAGAGCGAGCTCGAGGGCCTGGCGAAGCTCCCGACCACGTTCCTCCAGATCGCCGCCGACGCCGCGCGCTTCGAGCGCTTCGTGGCGGGGAGCGACCTCAACGACCTCGAGCGCCAGGTCCGCACCCAGGAGATGGCGCTGGAGAAGCAGTCGGACCCCGACACCCGCTCGATCGCCCAGAAGAACCTGGCGATCCTGCAGAAGCGGATCGAGCGCGCCAAGGACGTGCACGGCAGCGTGCGCATCACCCGCGGGCAGCTCAACCTGATCGACAACACGGTCCACCTGATCCGCGATCAGATCGTGACCATGCGATCCCCGCGCGAGCTGGCCGGGCAGCTCGAGGAGCTCACCGGCTCGATCGAAGGCCTCGCCGCTTCGCGCAAGAGCGCCGACGACGAGATGCGCAAGCTCGAGCTGGAAGTTTCGCGTTGACCTTTGGCGTGGCCTGGGTTGTAACGCGCGTCGCCCGAAGCACCTGTAGCTCAGCTGGATAGAGCGTCGGACTACGAATCCGAAGGCCCAACGTTCGAATCGTTGCAGGTGCGTCGAGAGAGCCGGTGAACCCGGCTCTTTTCATTTAAGCCTTAGGGGCTCGGAGGCGGCGCGACCGTCTCGGGCACCGGGTTGCGCCGGGGGGGCGCCACCGCGACGTCCGGATCGAGCGTGATCGTCAGCTGGAAGCGCTCGTCGCCGTCCGGCGAGAGCTCTCCGCCGCCGCGCGAGGCCGAGGTGCTGGATCGCTGGATCACGTAGCTGCTGCCGACCTTCCGCAGCTCGCCGACCCAGGGGCGGTAGTTCGGCAGCGTGATCTTCACGTCGTAAAAGTTCCGCTCCTCGGGCGGGGCCAGGAGGAGCGGCGCGCGTCCCACGTAATACGCGTCTACCTCGACCGCCGCGCGCTGGGGCCTGGTGATGATGCGGATCGCGCCCTTGGGCAGCGGCACCCCCTCGGACGCCGCTGCGGCGGCCTTGGCGGTGGCCTCGCGCAGGTTCTGGCGCGCGGTGCGGCGCTCGCCCATGCGCATCAGATCGCCGATCGGCCCGACGAGGAACGTCAGGAGGAACGCGAACACCATGCCGACCATGATGAGGATCGGCAGGAGCTTCGAGACGGCGACGATGCCGGGGGCGCGCTCGGCCAGCCGCTCGGCGCCGGTGAGCCCGTGGGACTCGACCGGGTAGCGCGCCATCACGTCCTGCCGCTCGCCCAGCTTGAGCGGCCCGAAGTCGACTTTCTCGAGGACCGGAGGCGGCGTGCGGTCGGGCGTCCCGCCCAGCGCGGCGGGGGCGTTGGGCGAGGGGGCCAGGGCGGGCTCGGGCGCGATGCCGAGGGCCGCGGCGGCGTGGATCTGGGTCAGCTCCGCGCTCGAGCCGCTGGCCGTGGGCGGCGGCGCTCCGGAGGGATGCGCGATCGGGGCGTTCGAGAGCAGCGCGTCGGGGTTGAGCGCGGCCAGCGAGCGGCGGGTGATCACCGCCGGCAGTCGCTCGCCGACCACGCCCTCGACCTGCACCGACGTGGCCGCGTTCGGCCGGAGCAAGGCCCCGAGCGACGCGAGGTTGGTGTCGAGCAACGTGTCGCCGGGGCTGCCGTGCTGCGGCGCGTCGTCGTCGGACTCGGTGATCTCCTTGAAATGCAGCTCGCTGAGCTTGATCGGGAGGCCGTTGGCCATCGTCTGATCTTCGGCGCCGACCTCCTCGATCGCGGCGCCCCCGAGGCGCGGCTTGGAGCGCGGCTCGTACGCGGGCTCCTCTACGACGGGGGGCTCGGTGGTCTCCTCGAACGGGGTCGGCCCCTCGTTGGTGTCGTGGCTGGTGACGTCGTCCGGATCGGAGTCGGGCGCGATCTGGGGCTCCGGCGCCGGCGCGTCGTCGAGCCCCAGATCTTTACGGTCGACACGGAGGATGGTCGACCAGCCGGGCATCGCATCGCCCTGGGATCTGCGGCTCATCCTCCTTCCTCACGTATGGGTGTACGCCATACTCGACCCCGGCGGCTAGCCGCACCTCCGGCTCTGCCGGTATCGTCCCCGCCCTTGAGCCAAGATCCCTTCGAGGCTCCCGAGGCGTTGCCCGCGAGCGCCGACGACCAGGCGGACGCCGAGGAGACCCGTCGCGTGCTGCTCCCCCGCGAGGGCGCGGTCCGCATGGCGGTCACGCCTTTTCTCGTGCTCGGGATCGCGGGCGTGATCCTCGGGCTGGTCGGGCTCTTCACGCCCGGCGCCAGCGAGCGATCGACCCTCGCCGGGATGGTGCTGGGTGGGGTGATCTTGCTCGCGCTCTACAAGGGCCTGCGCGAGTTCAAAGCCTGGGCCCGCATCCCCGGCCTGGTGGTGGCGGCGCTCCTGTGCGTCGCGACGATCGTCGCCATGGTGCAGCGCGCGCGACGGCCGGAGCCCTTCCAGACGGCGATCTTGCTGTTTTGTTCGATGCCGCTCTTCCTGCTCACCTCCAAGGCGAGCGCGTTCCTCTTCACCCCGGACTACTCGGCGGTTGTACGCGCCACCCCGCACTTGAGGTATCGTACGCCCCCAGCTGTCTTGATTTCGATCACTCTCCTCATCGTCGCAGTTGCAGCGATCGTGTGGTGGAACGTGGAGGTGCGTGGTGGGCGCTCGGTTTGACCTGGATGAGACACCCGCGGAGAATCGACCGTCGCGGATGACGGAACGGTCGGGGGGATGGAAAGGGGGGCGCTGGCGCATCTTGGCCGGTGATCGTGACGTGAGCTCGCTGGTGTCCGCGCTCGCGGCGCGCGGGGTCGATTTCAACGTCAGCGAGAGCGACGACGCCGACGTGGTGCTGGTGATGTCGCCGGCCGACGTCACGAGCGCGCGCAGCATCGCCATTCCGCTCTCGCTGATCGACGCGCCCCCCGAGCTCGTCGCCGAGCACGTCCTCGCGCTGGCCCACGCCGCGCTCGCCGAGCGCACGCTGAAGCGCTGGCAGGCCGAGCAGAGCGAGATGGTCGAGTCGCTGACCCACGATCTCAAGAACCCGCTCGCGGTGCTGCGCGCCAACCTCGAGTACCTGCGCGGCGGTGATCTCGGCGGCGACGCCGAGGCGGCCGAGGCCATCGACGACGCCTCCGACGCGGTCCTGCGGGTCGATCAGCTGGTCGAGGACATCCGCATGGTGGACGCGCTCGAGCAGCAGACGCTGACGGTCGGGCGCCTGCCGATCTCGCTTTCGACCCTCGGGGAGAGCCTCAGCGCGCTGGGCGACAAGGTCGCGGGGCGCAAATCGGCCACCGTGCAGGTGAATCTGCCGGGCTCGATCATCGTCCTGGGAGACGTGCAGCTCGTGCGCGTCCTGCTCGAGCGACTGGTGGTGGGCCGCATCCGCCACGTCGGCCGGCATGGCCGCGTGCTGGTGGCCGGGCGCGTAGAGAACGATCGCGTCCTCCTCACGGTCGCCGACACCGGCGCGCCGATCGCCGAGGAGCTCTGCCACATGGTCTTCGACAAGTCCGGCCCGGGCCGCATGCGCTCGCGCGATCTCGGCGACGTCGGCGTCGGCCTCTACCTCAGCCGGCTGATCGTCACGGCGATGGGTGGCCGGATCGCGCTCTCCGAAGATCCCGCGTGGCCGACGTGCTTCCTGGTCGATCTGCCCGCGGCGTGCTGACGGTCGCGCTGCTCCTCGCGCTCGCCGGCGCAGCGCCGCCCGCGAACGAGCCGTGCAAGGCCGCCGGCGAGGCGACCATCGCCCAGAAGGACCGCAACGCCGCCCGCACCCACGCCATCGAGCGCGCCATGGCCCGCTGCGTCGCGCAGGTCGCGGTGAAGCTGCTCGAGGAGGGGCGGGTCGGCGGGACCCTCTCGCCCGACGAGCGCACCCGGGCGCTGAGCGCGATCGAGCCGCGCATCGCGAAGGACCCGGCCCGGCTGATGAAGTCCCACAAGGTGCTGACCGATCGCGCGACCGGCAACGCGGTGCGCGTCGAGATCAGCGGGCTGGTGATCACGCCGGCGCTGATCGATCTCACCCGCGAGGCCGCGCTGGGCCTGGAGCGCAGCGCCGCGCGCATCGGGATCGTGATGTTCGAGGCGGGGCACGTCGGGCAGCGCATCGAGGTCTCCGGCAACCCGCTCTTCGCGGGCCAGCTCGGGCGGCTCCTGCACGATCGGTCCTACGAGGTGATGCCGGTGCCCTTCGATCCGGGGACCGAGGTCGAGCTGCTCGACGACGTGCCGGCGCTCGCGAAGCGGGCGCGCACCGCGCAGATCGAGATCATCATCGCCGGCGAGGTCACGATGATCGACGGTGACCCGACCAGCCCGCTCGCGAAGACGCGCCCGGTGACGATCGAGGGGCGCCTGCAGGTGGTCGAGGCCCGCACCGGCAAGCTCCGCGGCCGGGTGCCGATCAAGGCCAAGATCGAGGCTTCGACGCTGGAAAAGGGCCTCGCGCGCGCGCTGGCCGACGGGCTCCTCGACACCACGTTCAAGGCGCTGAGCCCGATGCTGCGCGTCGAGGCCACGCGAGAGTCGGTCGAGGCGCGGGTGGTCCAGCTCTCGTTCGCGGGGCTGCCCGACTTCCGCCAGGGCCGCGCGATCATCGAGCTCCTGAAGCTGATCAACGGGCTCGCGCCGATCGAGGAGCGCAGCTTCGACGACGGCAAGCTCGAGGTCGAGGGCAAGTGGGTCGGGGAGATGGACGAGCTCGAGTCGCTGGTGCGTGAGGAGATGCTCAAGCACCGCGGCCTCCAGGGCCTGAAGGTCAACGCGCGAAACGCCGACCGCATCGAGTGGGGCCGGTAGTCGTCACTCCGGGATCTCGATCTCGACCTCGTCGGTCTCCGGGCGCCGCTCGATCGGGCGCGGGCGGGGCCTTCGGCGCGGGGGCGGGGCGATCGTCGCGGTCGGCACCGCGATCGTCGTGACGGTGACCGTCGCGGTCCTCGGCCGGGGCGAAGGCGAGGGCGGTGGCGGTTCGATCGTGGGCACGGCAACGGCCTCGAGCACGCGCGGGCGCCGCGGCGCGTCGTCGGCGATCGTGGTGGTCGGCACGATCACCGGCACCGTGGTCAGCGCGCGCTCCGGCTGCCCCGCCTGGTAGACGATCGTCCCGCCGACCACCGCGCCGGCCACCGTCAGCGCCGCGAACCCCGCGAAGAGCAGCGTGCGCGAGCGGGGCGGGGCGTCGTCATCGTCGTCGTCATCGTACGCGGCGCCCGGCGGATACGACGGCGAAGGCGGAAAAGACTGCTTCGGCGTGGTGCCCGACGAGATCATCGCCGTCGGCACGCGCTCGACCGGCGCGGCCACCGTCGACTTCGGCGGCGGCGGCGGCGGGAACATCGAGACGCGCCGCATCTGCGCCGGCGGCGAGGTCGACGCGTCCTCGATCTCGGCCTCCAGGTTGTCGTCGATCGCCTCGACGCGCGGGGGCGGGATGGACGCGAGCTCCTTCTGGATCCGGCTGAGCTGGGTCGGGGCCTCGGATCCGGTGGAGAAGTCGACCGGCTCGCGATCGCCGGTGTCCGCCTCGAACGCGCGCTCCAGCACCTCGGCCAGCGCGGGGCCGGACTCGAAGCTCTCCGCGCGCCGAAAGGTCTTCGCGGCCAGCTGCCGCCGCTCGGCGAGCTCGGCGGGGCACAGCTCGGCGACCCAGTCGGCCAGCTCGCTCTCGTCCACCGGCCGGTTCGAGAGGTGCAGATCGATCGCGTCGGCCAGCTCCTTGGCGCTCCCGTAGCGCTCGTCGCGATCGCGGGCGAGCGCCTTCAGCGTGATCGCGTCGAGCGTCGGCGGGACGTCCTTCGCCACGCGCGACGGCGGCGGCACCCGGCACTCCGCGATCGCGCCCAGCGTCGCGACGATGGTGTCGCGCGCGAACAGCTTCTTCTTGGTGAGGAGCTCGAACAGCACCGCGCCGAGCGCGAAGACGTCGGATCGCGCGTCGAGCTCCGAGCCCAGGATCTGCTCCGGGCTGAGGTACTCGATCTTCCCCTTGAACGCGCCCGCCTCGGTGCGCGAGCTGCGCTCCATCGCCTTGGCGATGCCGAAATCGAGCACCTTCACCTCGCCCGCGTCGGTCACCATCACGTTCGGCGGCGTGACGTCGCGGTGGATGATCCCGAGCGGGACGCCCTTTGCGTCGTTGCGCGTATGGGCGTGGTGCACGCCGCGCGCAGCCTCGGCGATGACCTTCGCGGCGACGCGCGGGGCGATCGGGCGCTTGAGCTTCTTGGCGCGATCGATCATCCGGCCGATCGTCTCGCCGAGCACCAGCTCCATCGCGATCCAGTGCACGTCGTTGGCGCCGCGATCGACCTCCAGGATGCGCACGACGTTCGGATGATCGAGCGTCGACGCGATCTTGGCCTCGTCGAGGAACATCTGCGCGGCCCGGCGATCGTAGGCCAGGTGCGGCAGCATCCGCTTGATCGCGACCAGCGCGCCGTCGTCGGCGCGACCCACCCAGACCTCGCCCATGCCGCCGACGCCCAGCCGCTTCAGCAGCGAATACCGTCCCAGCCGAGTCGGCGGATCGGACGGTCTTCCCGGGATCGCCACGCACCATTGGTTATAGCGCTCGGCTTCGCGGCGGTCGATGCGGTGGCCTTTCTGGCGGTCGATGCGACCGATCCCGGGGACGATTCGAGGCGGGATCGGTGCGTTTTGGGCCGGGATCGGTGCCGATCGGTCCCGCGAGCGCGACGCGAGGCGCTCCTGCCGCCGGTTCGCGGCGATCTCGTGCGCGGCGCGCGCAGACCGACGCGCGCGCCGCGAAAAGCCAATTTCTGCGGTAAAATCAGGCAATTTTGGCGCGATTGCGACTTCAACGATTCCCATTCGCGCCGCATGTCGGACGGCCTCGTGCCGAGTTCTATCGGAAAAAGCAGCCTGATCTAGCTGTACGAGCCAAAGAAATGGTGTACACAGCCAACCAGCGGCCCTCAGCGGGCACGGAGAAAAAGATGGCAAAGGCAGCAAAGAAGGCGAAAGCAACCACCCCCAAGAAGGCAGCGAAGGCGGCTCCGGCCCCCAAGCCGTCCAAGATCAGCCCGGCGACCAAGGCTCGCTCGAAGTCGGAAGTGTTCGGCACCATCGCCGAGCACAACGGCATGTCGCGCAAGCAGATCGCTGGCATTTTCGACACGCTCGGCAAGCTCATCGCGGCCGACCTGGACAAGGCTGGCGTCGGCCAGTTCAACGTCCCCGGCATGATGAAGGTGACGGTCGTCCGCAAGCCCGCCACCAAGGCGCGCAAGGGCATCAACCCCTTCACGAAGGAAGAGACCACGTTCAAGGCCAAGCCGGCCCGCAACGTCGTCAAGATCCGCGCGCTCAAGGGCCTCAAGGATCTCGTCTGATCCAGCTCGTTTGAGCACCGGGTGCGCGGGGCCGCCTAAATCACGGCCCCGCGCCCCGAATTTTTTCGAACCGGCGTCACGCCGAGCAAAAAGATGGCAAAGAAAAAAACTGCGCGCCCCAGCCAGGCGAGCCGCGCGGACAAGTACGATCTCTACCTGCGCTCGGTGCAGGTCCCCGAGCACGAGACCATGATGTTTGCGCGGTTCTTCCGCAGCGTCTTCAAGCGTCCCGCGCTGACCCTCCGCGAGGACTTCTGCGGCACCGCCGGCATCTGTGCCGCGTGGGTCCGCGGACAGCCCCACCGGCGCGCGATCGGCGTCGATCTCGATCCCGAGCCTCTTTCGTGGGGGCTGGAGCACAACGTCGGCGCGCTGCCCGAGAAGGCCCGCGAGCGGGTCCTCCTCGTGAAGGGCGACGTGCGGACGCTGAAGTCGCCCCCCGTGGACGTGCTGAGCGCGCAAAACTTCTCGTTTTTCACGTTCAAGACGCGAAAAGACCTCCTCCTCTACTTCAAGGCCGCCCGCGGCAACCTGAAGAAGGAGGGCATCTTCGTCCTCGACATGCTGGGCGGTGGCGACGTGCAGAAGGAGGACGAGGAGGAGACCCGCAACCTCCCCGGCTTCACGTACGTCTGGGAGCAGGTGCGGTTCGATCCGATCACCGCGGAGTGCCTTTTTCGCATCCACTACCGCTTCCCCGACGGCTCGGAGATCTCGCCGGCCTTCGAGTACGAGTGGCGGCTGTGGACCCTCCCGGAGGTCCGCGAGGTGCTCCTCGAGGCCGGTTTTTCCAAGGTCGAGGTGTACTGGGAAGGCACCACCCGCCGGGGCAAGGGCGACGACAACTGGAAGAAGCAGACCAGCGCCGAGAGCGATCCGGCTTGGGTTGCCTACGTAGTGGCCATCAAGTAAGCGTCCGCGGGCCACCGCGATGAGCACCGCCAACCACTACAAGTCCAACCTCCGCGATACCTTCTTCAACCTCTTCGAGGTCCTGCGCATCCAGGAGAAGGTGCTCGGCAACGGGCGCTTCACCGCGCTCGATGAAGACGGCGCCAAGGATGCGCTGGTGCAGTTCGAGCGCTTCGTCCAGAACTCGCTCGCGCCGAGCTGGGTCGAGGGCGACCGCACGCCGCTCGAGCTCGACGAGCAGGGCAACGTGGTCATTCCGCCCGGTCTCCACAAGTCGATCCGCGCCTACGAGGAGGCCGGCTGGGCCAAGCTCGAGCTGCCCGAGCACCTCGGCGGCTTCGGCGCGCCCCCGTCGGTGGTGTGGTCGGCGTTCGAGCTGATGTCCGGCGCCAACGCGGCGGTCACATTCTACTTGTTCGGAAGCGCGATCGCGCGGGTCATCGATCGGCTCGGCACCGACGCCCAGAAGCAGCGCTTCGTCGCGCCGATGGTCGATCGCCACTGGGGCGCCGCGATGGTGCTCACCGAGCCCGACGCCGGCAGCGACGTCGGATCGGCCCGCGCCAAGGCCAAACACGTCGAGGGCGACGTCTGGGAGATCGAAGGCGTGAAGCGCTTCATCACCAACGGCGAGTTCGACGCGGTCGAGAACATCGTCCACCTGGTGCTCGCGCGACCCGAGGGCGCCGGCCCCGGGACCAAGGGCCTCTCGATGTTCATCGTCCCGAAGTTCTGGGTCGAGGCCGACGGCTCGCTCGGCGCGCGAAACGGCGTGGTCTGCACCAACATCGAGAAGAAGATGGGCATCAAGGCCTCCTCGACGTGCGAGATGACTTTCGGCGACTCGGTCCCCGCGCGCGGGTTCCTGGTCGGCGAGGTCCACGACGGCATCCGCCAGATGTTCCACGTCATCGAGCACGCCCGCATGGCGGTCGGCGTGAAGTCGATGGCCACGCTCTCGACCGCGTACCTCAACGCGCTCGCGTACACGCGCGATCGCGTGCAGGGCGCCGACATCGCGCGCATGGGCGACAAGAGCGCGCCCCGCGTCCCGATCATCCAGCACCCCGACGTGCGCCGCATGCTGGTGCTCCAGAAGTGCCACGCCGAGGGGCTGCGCGCGCTGGCGCTGTTCACGGCCAACGTCCAGGACCAGATCGAGGTGCTCGGCGGGCACGGCAAGAACGCCGAGCTCGATCGCCTCAACGATCTCTTGCTGCCGCTGGTGAAGGGCTACGGGTCGGAGAAGGTCTACGAGCTGCTCGCGACGTCGCTCCAGTGCTACGGCGGCTCGGGCTACTGCCAGGACTATCCGATCGAGCAGTACATCCGCGATCAGAAGATCGACTCGCTCTACGAGGGCACGACGCACATCCAGGCCCTCGATCTGTTCTTCCGCAAGGTGGCCAAGGACGGCGGGCAGACGCTCCAGGCGCTGATGGCGCGGGTGCAGACGACGTGCGACGAGTGCAATGACGTGGCAGATCTGGCCCAGGATCGCGACGCGGTGCTGAAGGCGCTGGCGGATCTTCAGGGCATCTACGACGCGATGCTGTCGAAGATGGGCGAGTCGATTCACCATGTCGGGCTGCACGGCAATCGCGTGTTGTTCGCCACCGCCGAGGCGGTGATCGGAGGACTGTTGTTGCGTCACGCTTTGGTGGCTCACCGCGCGCTCCAGAACAAACCGTCGGCCGAGGACGAGGCGTTCTATCGCGGCAAGCTCTTGTCGATGCGCTTCTTCGGGCAGCAGGTGCTGCCCAACCTCACCTTGTCCCGTAAGATCATCGAGAAAAGCAGCCTCGAACTGGTCCAGATGGATGCCGCGTGGTTGTAGATCTACCGGACTACGCGCGCGCCATCGCGCTCCCCGCCGTGGTGACCGACCCGGCCTCGTGCCTGGGCTCCACCGACGTCATCGACACCGAGCACCCGACCATCGCCGCGTGGGTCGCGCGCGTCGGCAAGCAGCCGCGCGCGCTGTTCATGACGGTGCGTGATCAGGTCGAGTACGATCTCGCGCCTTCGCTCACCACGCGCGCGTCGTGGCTCGCGAGCGCGACGCTCGAGCGAAAGACCGGTTTTTGCCAGCAAAAGGCGGTCGCGCTGGCCGCGGTGCTGCGCTACGCGGGCATCCCGGCGGCGATCGACTTCCAGCACATCCGCGATCACAAGCTGATCGAGCCGAAGTTCGCCAAGGTGCTGCCCGGCGGGATCATCGCGTTTCACGGCCGCGTGAGGGCGTTCATCGACGACGCCTGGATCGTGCTCGATCCCTCGCTCGACATGATGATGTGCGCGGCGCGCGGCTATCGCGTGTCCGGGTACGGGCACCCGCTGCCGAAGACGGATACGTGGGGCCGACCGCACTTCGACGAGCTCGGCACGGCCGGGCCGTTCGCCGATCTGCCGAAGTCGGTCAGCGATGTCGCGCTGGCCCTCGGGCCGATGTGGAAAGATCTGCAGACCGCCAAGGCCGGCGGCGCGTCGATGTAAATTTATTTAGTAGCGCATACCGAGCAGCAGGAGCGACGGATCGAGGCCGAAAGCCAGCGATCCGAGCGTGCGGACCGAGTCGAAGCCGGGCCCGCCGAAGCACTGGTTGCCCGGGCCGTACGCGCTGATCGCGTCCCATCCGAAGCCGCCGCTCACGTTGTTGCCGCCGCCGAGGACGCCGATGCGGTCCCAGCCGAAGCCGCCGCCCACGTTGTTGCCCCAGCCATGCGCCGCGATGCGGTCGTTGCCGAAGCCGCCCTGGATGTCGTTGAAGTGGCCGCTCGAGCTGATCGCGTCGTTGCCGAAGCCCCCGCCGATGCGGTTGCCCGAGCCGTAGCTGCTGATCTGGTCGTTGCCGAAGCCGCCCTGGATGTTCGAGCCGTTCGACGCATTGAAGATGCGGTCGTTGCCCGAGCCGCCGTTGATCTGCGCGCCGTTGGAAAAGTTGCTGATCGTGTCGTGACCCGACCCGCCGTCGACCCTCACCGGGACATCGATGCCGGGGCCGACGTTGATGCGGTCGTTGCCGGAGCCACCCTTGATGGTGAGGCGGCTCATCTCGTCGCGCGTGAACGCGAAGTCCTGGTTGTTGACGTTGACGTGGTAGAGGCCGTCGGAGCCGCGATTGACGTTGATGGCGTCGTTGCCGCGGCCCGCGTCGAGCGTGATGTTTCCGCCAAAGTCTTTGCTGACCGTGGCCTGTCCAAAATTGGTCTGTCGATTGACGTTGAAGGCGTTGTCGATGGGGTTCGAGGGGTTGTTGACCGGGCTGTAGTTGCCGTTCACGAACATGCGATGGAGTGTTGCGCAACCTGCGCATGTGACGGTGCTTCATCACGGGTTCCGCGAACATGGTGTGAGGCTCGGCCGCCCCAGCGCGCTGCCCTCGCCGCATCCTCGGCCGCCCCAGCCGCACGTTGACCGCGGGGGCGACCTCTGGGAGGAGGGCCCATGCACGCCGCAATCACCGGAGCCTCCAGCGGAATCGGAGAGGCGCTGGCCGAGGAGCTGAGCCGCGCGGGCTACCGCCTGACGCTCGTGGCGCGCCGAGTCGATCTGCTCGAGTCGCTCGCCAGCCGGCTCAAGACGGACGTCATGACCTTCAAGGCGGACCTCTCGAACCTGGACGAGGCCGACGCCTGGGTCGGGCCCGCGCAGGAGCGCTTCGGGTCGATCGAGGTGCTGATCAACAACGCCGGCGTCCAGATCGTCGACAACGCGGTCAACATCGACAACGCGCGCGCCGAGGCGATGCTGCGGCTCGATTACATGGCGCCGCTGCGCATCATCCGCCGCGTGATCCCGGGCATGATCGCCCGCAAGAGCGGCGTCATCGTCAACGTCGCGAGCATGGCCGCGCTGACCCAGACCCCCGGGATGGCCGACTACTGCGGGGCCAAGGCGGCCCTCGCGCAGTTCTCGGAGACCTTGCGCGAGGAGGTCGCATCGAAGGGCGTCCGCGTGCTGACCGTGTATCCGGGCCCGGTGCGATCGGCGATGGAGACCGCCGCGCGCGAGAAGCTGAAGAGCAAGATGGCCGACAACGTGCCCACCGGCGAGCCGCAGGAGCTTGCCCGGCTGGTGCGCGAGGCGTTCGAGGACGACGCGCCGCGGGTCATCTATCCGGG
>Ga0105047_10002031_pt1 | contig 36272 bp, 37 predicted proteins | sample MAT04_FD_78384 | JGI IMG/M metagenome (GOLD analysis project Ga0105047, IMG submission 78384) | Freshwater microbial communities from Lake Fryxell liftoff mats and glacier meltwater in Antarctica - MAT-04 (megahit assembly) | ecosystem: Environmental > Aquatic > Freshwater > Ice > Liftoff... | reverse complement strand
CAAGGTGCTCAGCATCTCTGACGTACTGATGTGGAAGTGGTACACGCTTCTGAGCTTCAGGAGCGAGGCGGACATCGCAGTGCTGAAAGCCGAGGTGGAGGCGGGGCGTAACCCGAAAGACGCCAAAGTGGCGTTGGCCCGGGAAATCACCGCACGCTTCCATTCGCCTGCCGCGGCGGATGCAGCCGAGCAGGATTTCATCAATCGCAGCAAAGGCGGCGTACCCGACGAAATCACGGAAATGTCATTACCCCTCGGCGATGGCGGCGCTGCCGTGGGGATCGGCGCCCTGCTCAAATCGGCAGGCTTGGCGGCATCCAGTGGCGAAGGCAACCGCCTGATTGATGGCGGCGGCGTCCGCGTGGACTCCGCCGTGGTGAGCGACAAGGGCCTCAAGCTGGCGGCAGGCACCTACGTGCTGCAGGTCGGCAAGCGCAAGTTCGCCCGCGTAACGCTGGCTTAAATGAAGACAGACGGGGCTGACAAACCATGCAAACCGTATTGCAGCGTGTGACGACGGCCCAGGTCGTGGTCGCTGGGAAAACGGTCGGCCAGATTGGCGCAGGCCTGCTGGTGCTTCTGTGCGCTGAGCAGGGTGATTCCGAGGCGCAGAGCGACAAGCTCCTGGCCAAAATATTGAAGCTCCGCATCTTCAGCGACCTTCAGGGCAAGATGAATCACAGCGTCCAGGACATGGATGGCAAGGGCTTGCAGGGCGGCCTGTTGATCGTGAGCCAATTCACACTGGCGGCCGACACGACGAGCGGTAACCGTCCAGGTTTCAAAGACGCGGCAGCCCCCGACGAGGGGCGACGTTTGTATGACTATTTTGTCGCGCAAGCCAGGGTTGCGCACCCGATTGTGCAAACGGGCGTTTTTGCGGCCGATATGCAGGTAGGTCTGGTGAACGACGGACCGGTGACGATCCCAATGCGGGTGATTCCTACGCCCTGATTGCTATGCTTTTAGTAGCTGCCCGCGCATATTCTACGGGGGCTGGAGGCTGAAAAGGGTGTGAAAAACCCTTGCTGTCGCTCGCAAGGGAATGGGGATGCGTGCCGTCGTTCGTGTCCCCCGCCCTGCGGGCTCCTCCGTGACCTCACTTTGGCACGCATCCCCACCCCCTTGCTGGAATAGTGGGCCTTTGGACTTTCAGAATTCAGCGTGCCGGTATAGGCTTGTATCCGGTGGTCAGGGTATGCCGCGCAGCGAGGTCAAGGAGGAGCCCGCAGGGCGGGCGACACGAGCATAGCGGCATACCCCGAGCGCCGGATGCAAGTACCCAGCGAGCGCCCGGCAGCGGAGAAAGCTGCCTCACAAGGGTGCCTCAGAAGAACACTTCAAGAACACTTCAATATGGGTTTTTGAAGCCCATGCGTTGCATGATCTCCGTCTCGCGCAGTTCCATCACCTCAGCATCCTCGTCCAGATCATGGTCCCAACCCTGGGCGTGCAGCGTGCCGTGCACCAGCAGGTGTGCGTAGTGGGCTTCCAGCGTTTTTCCTTGCTCCTTGGCCTCCTGGGCCACCACGGGCGCGCACAGCACCAGATCAGCGGTAACCACAGGCTCCTGGGTGTAATCAAAAGTCAGCACATTGGTGGCGTAGTCTTTTTTGCGGTAATCCCGGTTCAGGGCCTGGCCTTCAACGGCGTCGACGATGCGCACGGTGATTTCGGCATCCGCTTCCAGCGTGTTGCGAATCCAGCGTGTGACTTTGTGGCGTGGCAGGGCGGCGCGGTGGAGCGGCGCGTCGGCCAGTTTGCCGAATTGAAGGGACAGGGTGAGTTGGTGCAGCATGCGAAGGTGTTACCGATTCAGCGAGGGGTGGATTTGGTGGCACGGGATCCGGGCGTGCGGGTTTTTGGCAAGCCAATGCGGGGCAACGCTTCATCCGGCTCCGGGATGGCAATCGGCGGCAGGTCACTCAGGCGGGCTGCGTCATAGGCATCCACAATGCGGGCCACCAGCGGGTGGCGCACGATGTCGACACTGGTGAGCCGGGTGATGGCAATGCCGGGCGTGCGCTTGAGCACCCGCTCAGCGTCCACCAAGCCACTGAGCTGGGTCTTGGGCAAGTCAATCTGGCTGACGTCGCCGGTAATGACCGCCTTGGTGCCAAAGCCAATGCGCGTCAGAAACATTTTCATCTGCTCGGGCGTAGTGTTTTGGGCCTCGTCCAGAATCACAAAGGCGTTGTTCAATGTGCGCCCGCGCATGAAGCCCAGCGGTGCAATCTCCAGCGCCTGGCGCTCAAAGGCCTTGTGCACCTGGTCATAGCCCATCAGGTCATACAGGGCGTCGTACAGGGGACGCAGATAGGGGTCCACCTTCTGGTTCAGGTCTCCGGGCAAAAAGCCCAGGCGCTCACCGGCTTCCACCGCGGGGCGGGTCAGCACAATGCGCTGCACGGCGCTGCGCTGCAGGGCGTCCACCGCAGCGGCCACGGCCAGATAGGTTTTACCCGTGCCCGCCGGGCCAATGCCAAAAGTGATGTCGTGTTCGGCAATATTGTCCAGGTACAGCGCCTGGTTCTTGCTGCGGGGCTTGAGGTCTGCCCGGCGCGTCGCCAGGCTGGGGCCGTCAGCCCCCATCTCAGCAGAGCCATCGCCCGACAGCATGAGTTGCACCGTGGCCGGTTGAATAGGGCGCGCCGCCATTTCATACAGCGCCTGAATCATGTCCATGCCGCGTTGCACCTTGGCCTTGGCGCCCTCCACCTTGAACTGCTCATGCCGGTGGGCAATGCGCACGTCCAGCGCTGCCTCAATGGTGCGCAGATGCTCGTCCATGGGGCCGCACAGGTGCGACAGGCGGGTGTTGTTGAGTGGCGAAAAAATGTGTCTGAGAATCAAGCTGATAATTCCGGTAAGGGTTCGATACGAACCGCAATGATAGGCAACAAACCCATGGGCACACGATGATCGGCAAATTGACGGGCACTTTGAGTGACAAAAATCCCCCCCAGGTGTTGGTGGATTGTGGTGGCGTGGGCTATGAAGTACATGTGCCCATGAGCACGTTTTACAACCTCCCGGCTGCCGGAGAAAAGGTATCTTTGTTGACCCACTTCGTGGTGCGTGAAGATGCGCAGATTCTGTATGGGTTTGCATCGACCGTGGAACGCGCAGCCTTTCGCGAACTCATCAAGATCTCGGGCGTCGGGCCGCGCACGGCTTTGTCGGTGCTGTCGGGCATGAGCGTGGACGAGTTGTCGCAGGCCGTGACCCTGCAAGAGGCGGGGCGTTTGATCAAAGTACCCGGAATTGGCAAGAAAACCGCCGAGCGCTTGCTGCTGGAACTCAAGGGCAAGCTCGGGCCAGACATCGGGGTCCCGGCAAGCATCGCCAACGATGCCCAAGCCGACATCCTGCAGGCCTTGCTGGCTTTGGGTTATAGCGATAAGGAGGCCGCGTTGTCGCTCAAGGCCTTGCCGAAGGATGTGGGCGTTAGCGATGGCATCAAGATGGCACTGAAGGCCTTGTCAAGGGCCTGACGGTGATGTCAGGCGTCACGGTGCAGGCCCCCTTTAAACTATTTGACGCTTAACAAAGTCCACATTCCCAGCGCATAGTGACCCGGGATGTTGCAGTAGAGAATGTAGCGACCGGGCTTCATCGTCAGGGTCAGCGCGCCATTTTGGCCGGGTTCAAGTTCGGCCACTTCGCCCAGATGTCCGGCAGCGTCTTCATCGACCTTCATCTCTTTCTTGTTGTAGGGCAGGGCCTTTTTCTCGTTCTTGACGGGTGCGAGCACCATTTCGTGCACCATGGTTTTTGAATCGTTGGTCACGGTGAAAGTTACCTCACCTGCTGGCACGGTCGCTTCGGATAGCGTGATACCCATGGGACCTTGCGGCATGTTGGAGCCGCCTTTCCCCATAGCCATACCCATCATCGGGCCTTTGCCCAGCATGTTCATGGACATGGCGCCCTTGTCCCACAGTGAGACTTTCACCACAGTTGCCGCGGCGAGGGCATGCCCTGCCGACATCGTCGCAACGATGCTGAATGCGAGTGCAAAGAGATTTCTGCGATTGAATTTCATGGGGATGCTCCTTGAATAGTGCCGCAAGTCGGATGTGACAGCCACCACTCTGGGCCGATCCTCAAAAAAGTCATTGATCCATGTCAATTACTCGGCTTGCCAACGTCCAGGCGGAAGTTCTGCACTGCACCGCTGCGGGCCTATTGCGCGTTGCGCACGGCCCGCCCGTTCACCGCCTGCACCGGGCGGGCATTGTTCGGGTACATCTGGGTGAACAGCTTGTACTGGCTCATGCCGATGGTCATGGGTTGCTTCAGCACCATCCACAGAACACCTTCGGAGCACGGCGGCGTGGTCAGGGAGCCCATGAACTGGTAATAGCGCTGGTCGGTGGGCAGCAACTCATTGAGGTTGAGCAAACCCGGTGGCATGCGCACCCGGTCGCCACTGTCCAGCGGCATGTAGGTCCAGACCTTGTCAATCGCGGGGTTGGCCGCACCGGGTTCCAGCAACACTGCCACCACTGCCAATTGTCCTTCGGCATTTCTATGAACGAGGTGCGCCACCATGGCCGATCGTTTGAAGTTCACCTGTTCTTCTGAGGGGGTGTGAAAGTGGAATTGCAGCAACCGGTAGCTTGAGCCTCGCACGGTGAGGGAGTTTTCACCTTGCACGTCGACCTGAATCGTGTGCCCGTTGTTGACTACCGTTGCGTTGCTGGGCGTGTAGTCAAAACGCAGTGCCTCGGCCGGGCCCTGCAGGGTGGAGTCGTCATCGATGTTGATGGGTGACTGGCGTTTGCCAATAGCGCAGAGGTTGAACTCGGGCTTGAGGCGCCCCCAGGCTGAGGGGCCGTTTTCGCCTTCGTAGTCCCAGTGCACGTTGCCCCCATGCACGTTGGCTGCGGCGGTACGAGACTGGATGTACTGTCGGCTGGCTGCTGGTTTGGCAACGGGGATAGGCACGGGGATCGGGTCCACTGCCGGCACTGATTCAGCGGTGGCCGCCATGTGCGCCTTGCCCTTGCTGCCGACGATCAGCGTGAGCTTCTTGTTCGGGAGAATGCTGGTGCCCAGCGCGTCACGCACCTTTGCGCCCACGGCCTTGGGATCGCTGGCGGACGTCGCCTCGATGTCCGCTGCCAGCGCACCCACGCTCAGCGCAGCACCCAGGGCGCATAGCAGGGGGCTCCGTGCCCAGCGGGCACTTGAGGTCAATGAGGAAGACAGGAATGGCATGGCTGGCGGTGCCTTTCAGGCGTACACGGTGGGTGGCCCCAAAAAAATAGGAGCGGTCTGGGCATCCTATCGGCTGGTTTGGGTTCCAACTTGAGCCAGGTGGAGGACGACGGTTGCGCACGCTATAGTGACCCCACCGTGTTTTGTATTGATAGACCCCACCCGTGAGCATTCAGACCGACGACTTTGCCGCCCCGCCTGCCAAACGCATGGTGTCCGCCGCGCCCACCTCGCCCCAAGAGGAGGCCATTGAGCGTGCTTTGCGTCCGAAGCTGCTCGATGAGTATGTGGGCCAGGCCAAGATTCGTGAGCAGCTCGAAATCTTTATCAGTGCCGCCAAGATGCGCGGCGAAGCGCTTGATCACGTATTGCTGTTTGGCCCCCCCGGCTTGGGCAAGACCACGCTGAGCCACATCGTGGCGGCCGAACTGGGTGTCAACCTGCGCCAGACCAGCGGCCCGGTGCTGGAGAAGCCCAAGGACTTGGCCGCGCTGCTGACCAATCTTGAAAAAAACGACGTGCTGTTCATCGACGAAATTCACCGTCTTTCGCCCGTGGTCGAAGAAATTTTGTACCCCGCGCTGGAAGACTACAAGATCGACATCATGATTGGCGAAGGCCCGGCCGCCCGTTCCATCAAGCTCGACCTGCAGCCCTTCACGCTGGTGGGTGCGACCACCCGCGCCGGCATGCTGACCAACCCGCTGCGCGACCGCTTTGGCATCGTGGCGCGGCTGGATTTTTACACGCCCGAAGAACTGGCCCGCATTGTCAAACGCAGCGCGGGCTTGCTGAAGGCCCCCATGGATGCCGAAGGCGGCTTTGAGATCGCAAGGCGGAGCCGCGGCACGCCGCGTATTGCCAACCGCCTGTTGCGCCGCGTGCGCGATTACGCTGACGTCAAAGGCATGGGCCATATCACGCTGGACATTGCCAACCGCGCCCTGATGATGCTGGATGTGGACCCGCAAGGGTTCGATCTGATGGACCGCAAACTGCTGGAAGCCGTGATTCACCGCTTTGACGGCGGCCCCGTCGGGCTGGACAACATTGCCGCCAGCATCGGCGAAGAGCGTGAAACCATTGAGGATGTGATTGAACCCTATCTGATCCAGCAAGGCTATTTGCAGCGCACCCCGCGCGGCCGTATTGCCACACTGGCGGCGTACCGGCACCTGGGGGTGACGCCGAAGAATCGCGACGAGAACCTGCCGGAAGGGTGAGAGCGCCCCACAGTGGGGTGCACCAGCAACAAGGAACATGCGTGCAATCAGCAAGTGATCAGTGGTTCGACGAGGCGTACTACCAGCGCTATTACTTCGACAAGAAGACCAGCGTGGTCGACCCCGAGCATGTCGAAAGGCTGGGCGCTTTTGTCTGCAGCTACCTCAAGTACCTGCGCGTGCCCGTCAAGCGGGTGCTGGATGTGGGATGCGGCATCGGCCTGTGGCGCGACACCTTGGCCAAGCACTTTCCCGACGCCAGTTACGACGGCGTGGAGTACAGCGAATACCTGTGCGAGCGCTTTGGGTGGGAGCGCGGATCGGTGGTGGACTACCCCTGCGCCGAGCCATTTGATTTGGTAATTTGTCAGGGCGTGCTGCCCTACCTGAGTACGGCAGACCTGCAGCTGGCGCTGCGTAACCTGGGCCGGTTGAGCCGGGGTGCGTTGTATGTGGAAGCGGTCACGCGCGAGGACTATGAGCGCGGCACCCTCGACGAAGGCCTGACCGACCCCCGCCTGTTCCGCCACAGGGCGCAGCTGTACCGGCGCGGTCTGTCGGACGGTTTCACCGAGCTGGGCGGCGGCGTGTGGCTGAGCCGCAAGGCCGAGGTGCCGCTGTTTGAACTCGAGTGCACGGGCGGACGCTGACTGTCACCGCCACCCTTTGTTCATGCGATCTAGTCGCTGGAGGCGCCGTCTTTTGCGCTTTTTCTCCAGCCTTTGAGCTTTGATCGCCATTGCCCGAGTGGATTGTGCGGGTCGGCCTCAGCCGCCTTGGTCGAGGCCTCGATCAGTCGGTCCAGGCGCTTTTGCTGCGCGGCATCCTCGGCGTCGTGAAACGTCGGCACCACCGTCACCAGGTAATCGCCACGCGGCCCCCGAGGCTCCACCGGGAATCCCTGGCCGCGAAGCCGGTACATCAGGGCATTTCGATTGAGGCGCATTTGCTGCAGGCCACCCGGCACCGGCACATCCACCCATCGGTTGGCGGCCCAGGCGTAGCCATCCACCGGCATCTCACAGCGCAGTTGTCCATCCTCCAGGATGAAAAAGGGGTGCTCCTCAAACACCACATGAATGTCCAGGCACAGGTCGATTCCACCATGGCGGGTGCTGGGTACCGTCAGCACATCGCCCGCGCGCACACCCGCCGGCAGGCGCACGCGGTGCTGGTACTTCACCGAACACTCGCCCGTGCCCTCGCACGGCTTGCAGGGCTCCCGCTGGCGTCCATCACCACCGCAGTCCTTACAGGCCTCCTCGGTCCACAGCCAGCCGAACAGCGCCGCACGTCGGATGGCACCACTCCCCTGGCAGCCCGCGCAGGCCTGCGCCAACACGCGTTGCCCCTTGCCAGCGCACGACCGGCATTCATAGGTGAAGCGGCCCCGCAAAGCGTGAATGCAGCCCAGGATTGCGTCGTCTATCGATAGCCGCACCTCACGCACAAACACCAGTTTTTCAGCCTCGGGCTGGGCATCGCTGGCAGGGCTTGGCACATCCTCCTGCGGGTCAGCCGATCCGTTTCGATGCTGACACAGGTGGTGGTAGGCCTTGTTGATGCGCTGAATCCGAAGGGGCGCCTCCGAAGCCCGGTTGCGGTCAGGGTGCCACCGCGAAACAAGCCGGCGCCAACCGGCTTTCAGTTGCGCATCATCGACGCTGGGGTCCAGCCCCAGCTCGTTGTAGGCCTCAGTGGTGTTCATCGGTGGGGCGGCCTGCGCTCATGTGGAGTAAGGTAACAGCGCCTTCGCGGCGTCAATGCGCAAATGCAGATCAACAGCGGCATCGTTCATTACCTTCAGCAAGAAGCGCCTGGGGTCCTGCTCATCACCGCCAGCGGCAACGCTTGCGGTCACTGCGGGGCTTGCTGCCGGGCTACGATGGACCGGCACTCCGGCTGGGCGCAACACGCTCAAAGCCGATTCCCATGCAGCGGGCTGGATGCTTTGAAGGCGACACAAAATATCGGCCTGCCCATCCACACCCGGCTGCCGGTCCAGCCAGGGCTCTTGCGCAAAAATGGATACCAAATCCTGGGTCACGAACGCCGACCAGTGACCCGTTTCCTCTTGCAGCGCTGGCACCATTTTCGCGGGCATCGACGGAAACAAGCGCACGCGCTGTGGAGCCACGTCGCCCAGGTAGCGCGCCCGCAAGGCTTCAAGAAACGCCTGCGCTTGCGCCACGGGCACCGACGCGGTGAGCGAAAACCAAAGCTGATAGCCATCTATGCCCGAAACGGCAATGGCCGGGGCCGGCAGCGCCAGATCGGCCTGAACCCCTTTCCACATGGCCGAGAGTGCGTGCCAGTCGGCGGGCTGCGCCAGCTCCAGCACCATGGCGCGTACCCGACCATCGCCATCGACAGCGCCATCATGGACAAGGTAGAGGCGGAGCAATTCCGATTGCAGTCGGTTCATCGCGGGGGCTGTGTCAAGACTACCGAACATGGGCGACTCTATCCCAGTCAATCCGATTGCTTGGTCAGCGCCAGCCGTTTCAGGTCGAACCCCTTAGCGGCAAGCCGAGCGAGCAGGGCGTCATAAGCGGCTGGCTCTACTTTGGCCGTGCGCGACAAGACCCACAGGTACTCGCGCGTGGGTTCGCTCACGGCCACCAGCTGGTACGCCGGGTCCAGGTCGATCACCCAGTAGTCACCCCAAACCGCCGGAATGAACGATAGCCAGGCCGGCGCAAAACGCACCTCCAGCTTGGGCGAATGCGTGTCACCCACCTGCCGTGCAGCGCCAACCGCCACCTTCATCTCGCCGTCCGCCTGACGGCAACGGTTGACAACCTGTACCTTGCCATCGGGCTGCACGCTGTAGTCAGCCCGCGTGTCGGCCACGCATTTTTTCTGAAAACTGTTCGGATACTTGGCAATCTCGTACCACGTGCCCATGTAGCGGGGCACGTCCAGACTGGCGATGGTCGTCAAGTTGGGCGCAGGGGGCGTCGGGCCTTCAGCGGCATGGGCAAACGCAGCGCTAAGGGCGAGGAGGGTTGCGAGGATTGTGTTCATGGGTCGAATTATCAGGCCGCGACCGATGCCACTAAGGCTTCGGCCCACGGGGCCATACGCCCGGGGCTACAAATTTGACAAGAAACCAGCAAGGTCCACCGATGGTCAGACACCGCAATGCTGCCCTTTGCGCAGCCTTGTAACGACCGTTGCGCATTCACTCCCCGCCCGACACCCGCCCCCGCAGCTTTTTGACATCTCCCCGCGTCGCCTTGGTATCCAGCCGCTTGCGCTGGGAGCTACGGGTTGGCTTGGTGGGTTTGCGGCGTTTGGGCAGCACTGCCACGCTGTCCACCAAAGCCTGCAGGCGCTCAATGGCATCGGACTTGTTTTGCTCCTGGCTGCGGGTGGTTTGCGCCTTGATGACGACGATTCCATCTGCCGTGATGCGCTGATCGCTCAGCGCCAGCAGGCGCTCCTTGATCGCCTCGGGAAGCGATGAGTCGGGGATGGAGTAGCGAAGATGAATGGCGTTGGACACCTTGTTCACGTTCTGACCGCCCGCGCCCTGGGCACGGATGGCGGTGAACTCGATTTCATCCTCCAGTAGCGGTATCAGTGGTTCTGGCATACAGGGTGGTCGTTCGCGGGCTTGATTTCCATCAGACATTTTCAGCGAAATGGCGCGCATACTGGCGCGATGGAATTCAAAGACTATTACAAGGCGCTCGGTATTGAACGCACGGCGTCCGAGGATGAGGTCCGCAAAGCCTACCGCAAGCTGGCGCGCAAATACCACCCCGACGTCAGTAAGGAAGCGGACGCCCAGGTGCGGATGCGCGACATCAACGAAGCCAAGGATGTCCTGGGCGACAAGGAAAAGCGTGCGGCCTACGATGCGCTGGCGGACCGCGTGGCCCGTGGCGGCCATGCGGGCGGCGCGGGTGATGGCTTTCAACCGCCACCGGGCTGGGATGAAGGCTTTGAGTTCCACCGCGGTCCGGGCCAGGGGCCGGCGGACCATGCCGACTTCAGTGAATTCTTTTCTTCGGTGTTCGGCAAGGGCGAACAACGGGGTTCCGCGCGTCGCAGTTACCGCGCGCGCGGCGAAGACCACCACGCCGCGATCGAGATATCAATTGAAGACGCCCTCAAGGGCGCCGAGCGCGAGATCGTGCTCCGTGCGATGGAGACCGACGCGCAGGGTCAGCCTGCATTCGTCAATCGCACCCTCAGCGTGAAGATTCCGCCCGGCGTGCACCCGGGCCAATTCATCCGGCTCACCGGTCACGGCATGCCAGGGCAGGGCGGCGAGGCGGCGGGCGATTTGTATCTGGAGGTGCGCATTGCCCTGCACAAACTCTACCGCGTGGAAGGGAGCGACATTTACCTGACGCTGCCCGTCACGCCCACCGAGGCGGCATTGGGGGCGCAGGTGCAGGTGCCCACGCCCGCTGGCAGTGTGGTGGAGGTGACCGTGCCGCCGAATGCGCGCAGTGGCCTGAAACTGCGCCTTAAAGACCGCGGTCTGCCCGGCAAGCCGCCCGGCCATTTGTACCTGTTGCTGGACATTGCATTGCCGCCCGCCGATACCGAGGCCGCCCGCAAAGCCTACGAGCAGTTGGCGCAGGCTGCGCCGTTCAATCCAAGGCGCCATCTGGGCGTGGAAGGCGCGTAAACATGACCCTCTACACAACGACGACCGTCATCACCGCCACGGCGATCAGCCGCGAGAACCCGATTGCGGCGCACGAGCTGGCGCATGCCTGTGGGGCCGATCTGGACTGGGTGGCCCAACTGGTGGAGGCCGGCATCGTGGATCTTGAGTCTGCGGCGGCATCACCCGCGGATTGGTGCTTCTACAGCACGGACCTGCAACATGCACTGGAGGCAAGCCGATTGCAGCGCGATTTTGGTGTGGGGCTGGAGGCCGCTGCGCTGATCCTTGACTTGCAGCACGAGGTGCGCAGGCTCAAGGCAGCACTGCGGGCGCGCGGGCTTTAGCTAGTGTGCACTCGACGTCAAATACTGTTCAGGTTTGTACGACGCCCTCCCTTTGCAAGATTCGGTGGTTCGTTGGCGTGCCTGCACGGGCGGGGATCCTACAAACCTAAACATTTGCAGACGTTCGCTGGTATAGCGCGGGAACCATTTATCCATCAAAGCCGCGCCGACACATGCGGCGCTTTGAATGACAGTAACCCTACGCTCAGCGGTCGAATTTTCTATCCGTTGGGCTTAATATTGAGACAAGCAGGGTATGAATGTCCTTCTGCCTCCCCCCCCCCTTGAGTGTCGGAAAATGACGATTCATTGCCATTAATTGCGGTTGTCGCGGGCTGGACCTCAACAGACACTACAGGCATGGAAAACACACTCACCACGTGGCAATGCCACCTCTGCGGATTCATCTATGACGAAGCGACGGGCCTGTCCTCCGAGGGGTTCCCGCCGGGCACACGTTGGGCCGACATCCCGGATGCCTGGAGTTGCCCGGACTGCGGCTACGCGAAAACTGATTTCGATATGGTTGAAATCAGCTCTTAGACGCAGACTTGCCGCTTAAGCGAAATTCGCCGGGCGTGGTGCCAAACCAGCGCCGAAAAGTACGGCTGAAATTGGTGGTGTCCTTATAGCCAAGACGCTCCGCAATATCCTCAACTCTGTATCGTGTATGGGTCAGATACCACATGGCCTTGCTTTTCCGGGTTTCATCGAGCAGTTGCTGGTAGCGCAAGCCCTCCTGCTTGAGGCGCCGTATAAAAGTGCGCTGTGAAAGGCTGAAATAGCGTGCCACATCAGTCATCGACGGATAACTTTCATCCTTCCCCTCGAACAACTCACGTACCCGTTGACCCAGGGCCAAATCTGCGTTTGCGGCCAGCAATTGCTCGCACTCCCTTATCGCCAATGCATAGGCGCGTGCATCCGCTGTGACGCAAGGAATCTCCAGCAAGTCCGGTGTCAAGTGAAAAACCATGTGACGCGCATTAAAGCGCAAAGGTCCGCTGATAAACCGCGCTGGTTCACTGCGCCAATCTGGCTCTGAAAATGGCAGATCTACTCCGATGCCACTGAGTTTATGACCCACAACTGACTCCATGAGGCGCAGCAATGTTACAAACAACATACACATGACAAACTCACCCCCAACGCTGCTGTTCTCAAGTCGCTCTGAAACTTCAAGGGCCACATCGCCATGGTTTTGGTGCAGTCGTATGCGCACTGCGCTGTAGCGCACAGTGGAGAAATGGGCAACAGTTTGCAAAGCCTGGCGCAGGTCTTTGCTTGCCACTGCTGCATAACCGAGCGGTCCGTGGGACGAGATTTGTGCTGCATCACCCACCTCAAGCCCCAGCCAATGCTTGCCAGAGCGAGCAACCGCAAAGCTTGCCAACGCATTAATCTGGCGCTGACTGACAAACGTTTCAGAAGTAACGAACTGCTTCCACGCAGGCAGTCCCGCCATGCGCAAGGCCTCATCCACGTCCCCGCCCTGCGTCCTTAAACCTATGCACATCAGGCGCACATAGGTGGGGTGTGCTACTTGCGTATCGAGTGTGGGGGCGAGGGTGTTCATGGCGATAAATGACGATGCGTTGCCATTATCGGCAGTGGTCAATGCAGCGCATAGAGGGGAAACTCTTATTCATATTTCCACCCACAGAGGAGACAGACATGAACCATTCTGCCGTCGCGGCTACAACGTCGCATTTTCGTGACCGAAAGCGCTACGCCTGGCTTGTATCGCTGTTGATTCCCGTCATTCTGGGGTCCGGCGCCTTCTTGCTGATGGTTACCGGGGACATGCGTGCCGTTTGGTTGCCAGTTATATTCATTTATGTCGGTGTGCCGCTGCTGGACATGGTGCTTGGGGAGGACCAGACCAATCCGCCGGAGTCTGCCGTACCGCAGCTAGAGGCCGACACCTACTATCGTTACATCACCTATGCGGCGGTGCCTGTACTGTGGATTTCCTTTATCGCGTCGGTGTGGTTCCTGTCCACGCATGACCTGCCGTGGCACGCCCAACTTGCGCTGGTGCTCTCGTGCGGCTTGACCGGGGGTCTGGGCATCAACCTGGGCCATGAACTGGGCCACAAGAATACGGCGCTGGAGCGCTGGTTAGCCAAAATCATTCTGGCACCAACCGCTTATGGTCACTTTTTCATTGAGCACAACCGCGGACACCATCGCGATGTGGCCACGCCAATCGATCCGGCATCGTCCCGCATGGGCGAAACCATTTACACCTTTGTGTTTCGTGAGATGCCGGGCGCCTTGCGCCGTGCATGGCACATTGAAACCGAACGTCTGGGCCGCTGCAATCAACCGGTCTGGTCCTTGCGTAATGAAATCTTGCAACCCGCCCTGATCACCCTGACATTGTGGGCGGTGCTGCTGGTTTGGCTGGGCTGGGTTGCCTTGCCCTACATACTGATTGTGTCTTTTTGGGCCAATTTCCAACTGACATTGGCCAACTACATTGAGCACTACGGTTTGTTGCGTCAAGAAAAGTCACCGGGCCGTTACGAGTTGTGCCAACCACACCATTCCTGGAATAGCAACCACGTATTCTCGAACTGGGCCCTCTTCCATCTGCAGCGCCACTCGGACCACCATGCCCACCCGACGCGTCGCTACCAATCCCTGCGCCATTTTGAGAAAGCACCCCAGTTGCCCAATGGTTACCTGGGAATGTACATCGTGTGCATGTTGCCACCCTTGTGGTTCTGGATGATGGACAAACGATTGATCCAGAACGTGGACGGTGATGCCAACCGCATTCATTTCCAGCCTGGCAAGCGCAATACGCTGATCCGCAAGTATGGCTTATGCACCGGCGAAGGAGCAACAGCGTGAATCTGGTACTCCAATGCCCCGAGTGCGGCTACCAGTACGACGAGGCTAAAGGCGACAAGAATGAAGGGGTAGCACCGGGCACACCATGGAAAAGTCTGCCCGAAGACTACGCATGCCCCAGCTGCTCTGTGCGCACCCGCGACGACTTTGAGCCCGTCGCGGATACCGAAACACCGCCAGCAAATTGACCCGGGGCAGCGCCCATAGTGCCTGCGCGGATCATCCGAATTAGTTGAAGACAGTAGATGATCCACTGAAATTGGATGCGTGGCAGTTTGTCGGCACGCTAGCTGTTGCGGCCCTCAGTCCAGCGTCAACAATGGTTGAGGCGCTACGCGCTGTATCTCATTCAAACTGACTGCTCCACTTTGATGCCAGCTATTGGCGTTTTACCCTATCGAACAACCGTTATGGACTGTTTGCTGAATCTGCGGTCAGCTCCCTGCCATAACCAGCCTGTCTCAGGATCTCAACGAATACCCGCGTATGCTCGACGTCCGACCTCCAACGTGGGTGCAACGTGCGAAGTTACCGACGCACGTCAGCCCTTGCGGGCGTTGTGCACGATCAGCATCTGCGCGCAGTAGTAGGTCACCAGAATCCACAGCGATGACAGCGGCACGGGCGCAACAAACTTGTTGATGGCAATCAGCGAGTCGCTGACCATGAAGATGCAGGCGCCCACCGCCACCCAGCGGGACGCGTTGTCGCCCAGTGCGACGGCGCGGCCAATGGCCTGTGCTGCCATGAGCGAAATGACCGTCACATAGGCCGCCACCGCAATCTTCAGGACCGGGTCACCCAGGCCGCTCCAGACAATAGCGTACATGGTTGCGCCAAAGAACAGCACGACCGCCAGCGCACGGCGGCTGGGAAACCAAGCCTGCCCCCGGCGAAACAGTACGATGTAGAAGAGGTGCGCCACGAGAAACGAGCCCAGCCCCAGGATGAAGGTTGGCAGCCCCCAAAGGGGAGCGTCACCCGGCAACATCAGAAACACATCGCCGCCCAGCGAAAACACCAGCGCAGCGATCAATAGTGCATTAAATTGGCCTGTAGCCCCCGTGGATGTTGCGCGAGCAGCTACAAAAGTAATAGCAATAACCAGGGTCAGCGGTTTGAACAGGTAGTAGACGTACTGGGCGTTGGGACCGTCGAACATGCCCAGGGCACCCAGCGTGGCCAGCGCGGCGCTCTCCACCGTCAGCACCTCCAGCAGGGACAACTGGCCCTGCATGAAACGCCCCGTAGCCCATACGCCGCTGGAGATGGCAGCCACCCAGATGGCGGCATCACGCACGGACAGCGAGTCTGCCACCCACAGGAAGGATGCGACGGCCCCCAGCATCAGCAGGAACTGCAGGCCCGCGAACCATTGCTGTGCCGGGGTCATGGGTGGGTTGAAGGTGGTGACTGACGCCAGAGTAAATGCGGGCTTGGGGCTGGCCAGCGCCAGGTCTGCCGGTTGCCAGCCCGGTGGCTTGAACCAGATGCGCACTTTGTCACCCCAGTTGCGGGTGTGCCAGGCATCCCGGGCCAGTGCCGAGTACACCTCGAAGTTGGCCCACAGCGGGTCCCAGCTGTTGAGCTGCCCGCGCGTGCCGTAAACGCAGGGCTCGGTCTCCACCTGAAAGCTGCCAAACAAGCGATCCCACAGCACCAGAATGCCTCCGTAGTTCTTGTCGAGGTACGGGTCGTTGACGGCGTGGTGCACCCGGTGGTTGCTGGGGGAGCAAAACACACGGTCAAACCAACCCAACTTGCCGATCTGTTCGGTGTGCACCCAGAACTGGTAGAGCAGGTCGATCAACGCCACGATGCCAAACACCAGCGGTGGCACGCCGGCAATGGCCATGGGCAGGTAGAAGATCCAGCCAAAGAACGCGCCGCTGGACGTCTGGCGCAGCGCGGTGGACAGGTTGTAGTGCTGGCTCTGGTGGTGCACCACATGCGCCGCCCAGAACAGTGCCACCACATGCCCTGCGCGGTGCAGCCAGTAGTAGCACAAGTCGTAAAACACCAGCGCCAGCAGCACGCCATACCAGGTGCTCCAGAACTCCAGGTGCGGGTACAGGGCCACTGCGCCAAACACGGCGGTGTAGATGCCCACGGTCAGCAGTTTGGTCAGCACCCCGCCGAGCTGACTCAGTATCCCCAGGCTGATGCTGTTGATGGCATCGTTCATGCGGTAGCTGTCGTGCCCGGTTCCGTTCCTGGCGCGCCTGCGGCCCCACACGAACTCCAGGGCGATCAACAACAGGAAGATGGGGGTGGCGAAAACGATGACTTTGCTCATACCGCCTATTTTCAGCGAGCGGGCGCTTTGTGAATTGCGGGTGAACCCTTAGACGCAGCGGGTTCGCCGCATTTCAGGTGCTGGTTTCGTCCAGCACGGCATCGTCCAGGTGCCGGGTGTCAGACCATCCCACCAGCGTGAGCGCATCCGGCGTCCAGAGCAGCCGGTTGATGGCGGCGTTACCCAGCTGCCAGCTGCGGGGGGCTGCCGTGTCCACATGGGTGGCCAGGCGGTAGAGCGCATCCAGCACACCGCCGTGGGCCACCAGGACGATTTGCTCGCCCAGATGCTGGCTGGCCAGGGTGTGCAGGGTGTGGGATACCCGATCACGTAACGCGATCAGGGTTTCGCCGCCTTCTGGCGCAAAGTCCGGGTCCCGCTGACGCCAGCGGCGCGATTCTTCGGGCCAGTCGGCCGCCAGCTGGGCGTAGGTCTGGCCTTCAAACTGGCCAAAACAGCGTTCCCGTAAGCCGGTATGCAAGCGCACTTCGCGGTTTGGTGCGTCATCGGATGGGTTGCTGGCCGTGCTGTCCGTATCGGCGATAGCCTGCGCCGTGGCGCGGGCCCGCGACAGGTCGCTCGAGTAAATAGCGGCGATGTCTTCATCCGCCAGGGCCTGCGCCAGCCGTTGCGCCTGCCAGCGTCCGCGCGCGTTCAGGTCAATATCCAGATGCCCCTGCAAGCGGGCCTGCGCATTCCAGTCCGTCTCGCCATGGCGAATGGCAATGATGCGGGTGGCTCCCATCAGCGGCCCCCGGTATCAGCCGGAGGAGGCAATTCCACCACGACGGTATGCATTTGCGGCGAAGCCTGGGGGTAATTGCGCAGGGCAGCCTCCAGAATGGCCGGCAGCAAATTGCCCGTATCCGACCACGGTCCTTCATGTGCTGCGTGGGTTTCATAGGCCAATTGACCGGTGGCGACATCGCGCATCAGCAGGTGCACCGTGTGCCGGTACCAGGGGGGCTCCATCACCATGACCATCATGGGTGCCCGGTGCCGCAGGATGCCGTCCGGTCCGACAAAAACCTCTCCAAACACGCGCGGGTACCGTGGTTCCCGTTGGTATTGAACGACGTCCACGCTGATCTGGACGCTGTAGCGCGCCTGGCTGTCGTTGCGGGTCAGGTCGTGCTGGCCCAGTACGCGCTCGGTCATGGCTTCCAGCGCTTCCCGCGAGCCGTTACTGCTTTGTTGCGAGGGCAGGCGCTCGAACCGGTAGGTGGCACCCGTCTGCGCGCCCGCCGCACCGAGGTAGCTTTGCACCTCGCTGTCGATCATGCGGGTCATGGCGCAGCCACCCAGAAGCAGGGCGGTCGCAAGAACCATGGCAACCCCCAGCCAGTGCGGGCGGCGTAGCGGGTTCATGCGGTCACCACCTGCAGGCCCGGGAGGCCCGATAGTTTGGGCGGCGTGAACGCTTCCGCGTCAAAGGCTTTGTCGCCGTTCTCATCCGGTATGCCGGTGGTTTTCAGACCTTTAAAGTTGTGCAGCTTGCCATCCATCAGGTGCGATGGCACCACGTTTTGCAGCGCAGTGAACATGGTCTCCGCACGGCCGGGGTAGTGCTTCTCCCACTCTTTGAGCATCTTGCTCGCTTGCACGCGCTGCAGGTTTTCCTGGCTGCCGCACAGGCTGCAGGGAATGATGGGGAACTGGCGGTGTTCGGCCCAGCGAATCAGGTCTTTCTCGGCCACGTAGGCCAACGGCCGGATCACGATGAACTCGCCGTTGTCACTGGTCAGCTTGGGCGGCATCCCTTTAAGCTTACCCGCGAAAAACATGTTTAAAAAGAAGGTTTGCAGCATGTCGTCGCGGTGGTGGCCCAGCGCCAGTTTGTTGCACTTGAGCTGGCGCGCCACGCTGTACAAAATTCCCCGTCGCAGACGGCTGCACAGGCTGCACATGGTCTTTCCTTCAGGAATGTTGCGCTTGACGATGGAGTAAGTGTCCTGCGTCTCAATGTGAAACTCCACCCCCATTTTCTGCAAATATTCAGGCAGGATGTGGTCGGGAAAACCGGGCTGCTTCTGGTCCAGATTCACCGCTACCAATTCAAAGGGGACGGGCGCCCGCTGCTTCATCTTGATCAGGATATCGAGCATGCCGTAGCTGTCTTTGCCGCCCGACATGCAGACCATGACCCGGTCGCCGGCTTCGATCATGTTGAAGTCGATGATGGCCTGTCCTACCTGGCGACACAGGCGCTTTTCGAGCTTGTGGGTCTCGTAGTCGGCACGCTGCGCAGCGGATTTGGCTGCAGGCCCCTGGGACGCCAGCGACTCCAGGGACGCGACGGGCGCGGTTTCGTTGTCAATCCAGACGGCATTCATAGTAAGTTCCTTGGAGTCCAATGTGGGGTTACCACTGGCCCGTTTCAACGCGAATGGCCACTTCGCAATCGTCAAAAATTTCCAGCTTGGCAATTTTGACCCGCACACCCAGCACGCCGGGCAGCTGCATCAGCCGGTGGGCCAGTTTGCCAATCAGGCTTTCCAGCAGGTTAACGTGTTCGGCCGTGCATTCGTTGATGATGATCTGGCGCACCTTGCGGTAATCCAGCACATGGTGGATGTCGTCGTCATGGGGCAGCAGGGGCTGCGTGCCCAAGCGCAGCTCCGCGTCCACCTGGATCGGCTGCGGCGCCAACTTTTCGGACTCCAGAATTCCCAGGTTGGCGTCAAAGCGCAGGCCGGTCAGGGTCAGAATCTGGGTGCCCATCGTGTTTTGCATGGTCAAAATAGTCTCACATCAGGGAAAAATCGCGCTCAAAGCGCATCAGGTGCTGGCCACCATCCACCAGCAGCGTGGTGCCGGTGATGGACTGGTTTTGCAGCGCAAACAACACGGTGGAAGCCACGTCCTGCGGGGTGGAAGAGCGCCCCAGGGGCGACAGCTTGTGCAGGGCGGCAAACTTGTCGTCGTTGAGCAGGTGGCTGGTCAGGGTCAGCCCCGGGGCCACGCCCACCACGCGGATTTGCGGACTCAGCGCCAGCGCCAGCATGGTGTTGGCGGCTTCCAGCGCGGCCTTGGACAGGGTGTAGCTGAAAAAATCGGGGTTCTGGTTCCAGAGTTTCTGGTCCAGCAGGTTGACGACGACGCCGCCCACCGCCTGCGCTGCATCGCCAGCTGCCTGGTTGCGCTCGGCAATGTGCGCGTGCAGGGCTTGGGACAGCAAAATCGCGGCGCCCGCGTTGCTGCGCATGTGTTTTTCCATCGCGGCGAAGCTGAAGCTTGCCGCGCTGTCGTGCTCAAAAGTGGACGCGCTGTTCACCACCGCATCAACATGACCCATCTCGGCAATTACGGTGGGCAGCAGCTTGCGCACGGCGGTTTCGTTCCCGAGATTACAACGAAAAGCGGCTGCACCCCCCGTCAGTCTTGCGCAGTCAGCTATTGTTTTTGTAGCATCTTCCAGTGAGTCGCGGTAGTGCACGGCGACGCGCCAGCCACTGGCGGCTAGCGCCAGGGCAATTTCGCGGCCCAGCCGTTTGGCGGCGCCGGTAATCAGAACGGTGGGGACGGTAGCAGCAGCGCCAACCGTTGTAGCAGGGGAAGGGGCAGACATTGGGAGACAATTCAACTTGTGATGACAACACCCCCGAGTTTAACGACCCCCCCGCCCGGCAGCCCGGCTCCAGGCTCTCTTGCTGCCCATATCGAGCGGCATATGGCAGACAGCGGCGGCTGGATCGGTTTTGATACCTTCATGGCTCTGGCCCTCTATGCCCCCGGTTTGGGTTACTACACCCGCGGTGCTACGGTTTTCGGCAGCCTTCCTCAGGGTTTGCGGGGCAGTGATGGCGCAGTCGTCGGCGCGGGCAGTGACTTTGTGACAGCTCCCGAGATGACGCCGCTGTTTGGCCAGGCGCTCGCACGCCAGGTGGCGCAGGCCTTGCAGGCCACGGGCACGGATGCGGTATGGGAATTTGGCGCCGGTTCGGGCGCACTGGCACTGCAACTGCTGGACGCTCTGGCTGCCATGGGTGTAATGCTGCGCCGCTACACGATTGTGGATTTGTCCTTGCCCCTGCGCGCGCGCCAGCAGACCACGCTGCAGGCTTATGCGGACATTGTTCGATGGGTGGATGAACTGCCCGCCGCCATGCAAGGTGTGGTCGTGGGCAACGAAGTGCTGGACGCCATGCCAGTAAAGCTGCTGGCCCGAGTCGGGGGGGCGTGGTTTGAACGCGGTGTGGTCGCGCAAGCGGAGGGCTTTGCCTGGCAGGACCACCCCACCGATCTACGCCCGCCGATGGACGTGCCCGGCGAGCACGATTACCTCACCGAGATTCACCCCCAGGGCGAGGCCTTTGTGCGCACCCTGGCGGACCGCCTGCAGGCCGGGGCGGTGTTCTTGCTGGACTATGGTTTTCCCGAGGGGGAGTACTACCATGAGCAGCGCCACATGGGTACCGTCATGTGCCACCGCGCCCACCAGGCCGACGGTGACCCACTGGCTGAGGTGGGCAGCAAGGACATCACGGCGCATGTCAATTTCACCGGCATTGCGCTGGCCGCCCAGGACGCGGGGCTGGAGGTGCTGGGCTACACCAACCAAGCGCACTTTCTGATGAACTGCGGCCTGGTGGAGGCCCTGCAGGATGCGCCCTTGACCGAGCGGGTGGCGGCCCAAAAGCTGATTCTGGAGCACGAAATGGGCGAGTTTTTCAAAGTCATTGGCCTGACTAAAGGTGCGCACTGGCATGCCATGGGTTTTGCCCGTGGTGACAAGACCCACCGTTTGTGAGCGGTCTTGAAGACCGGAAATCCATACCTATATGGGTATGCAGAGAGGACCTCCCATGACCGATTCCCTGCACATTGTTTGCCCCCATTGCCACCAGACCAACCGCGTCAAGGTGGCGGACCAGTCCCGCGCCCCCGACTGCGGCAGTTGCCACCAGCCGCTGTTCATCGCCCACACCGTGGCGCTTGACGAAGCGGCGTTTGAAAAACACATTGGTCGCAACCAGATTCCGGTGCTGGTGGACTTTTGGGCCCCGTGGTGCGGCCCGTGCCGCCAGATGGCCCCCGCGCTGGAGCAGGCCACGGCCCAACTGGAGCCGCAAGTGCGCGTCGCCAAGGTCAACACCGAAGAGGCGCAGGCACTGGGTGCACGTTTCAACATTCGCAGCATTCCCACGTTGGCGCTGTTCGTCAATGGGCGCGAGGTGGCCCGCCAGCCGGGTGTCATGGGCGCGGCGGACATCGTGCGGTGGACGCAGTCGCATCTGCGCTGACACGGCAATGGCGTTTTGGTAACGCGGTGGTAACGCAGGCCATGACTTGCGCGGTAGTATCTCGCCCTGATTCACCGACACCACAGCGAGCCAGCCATGCAGACCACCATCCGGACGGAGACCGTTGAACGCACCCAGCGCCCTTGGGGGTGGTACGAGACGGTATCCGAGGTGGCGGGCAACAAGATCAAGCGCATTGGCGTGCTGCCTCGTCAGCAAATCAGCCTGCAAAAACACCACCAGCGCGCGGAGCACTGGGTGGTGGTGCAGGGTGTGGCACGCGTCACCCTGGACGACCGCACCTTTGATTTGCCTACGGGTGGACACTGCGATATTGCCGTTGGGCAGGTGCACCGGCTCGCCAATGTGACGACCGAACTGGTGGAGATCGTCGAAGTCCAGTTTGGCAGCTACCTGGGCGAAGACGATATCGTTCGCCTGCAAGACGACTACGGTCGTCCATAAATTCATCGAACTCCCATGAACCCCATCCCTTCAGAAATTCTTGTTCAGCTGCCTGCGGGCGCAGCGGCAGTGGCCTGTGTCGACATTGGCGGCACCAAAGTGGCCGTCAGCGTGGCGGACCAGCACGGCGTGCGCGGCAAGGTGACGGAGCCCACCGCCAAAGAAGGCGGCAATGACGCGCTGGCCTTGCAGATCATCCGCATGGTGGGGCAAAGCTGCGCGCAATCGGGACTCGCAGTTGTCGATATATCGGCCGTGGGTGTGGCATCGTGCGGCCCGTTTGTTATGCGTAATGGCTTGATTGAACTGGCTGCCCCCAACATTTGCGGCGGCTTGGCGGGCAAGGCGCGGGGCCTGCCTAACGACTGGATGACAGCCTTGCTGGAGGCGCCGCTGCGCGCGGCGTTCCCGAATGTGCGGGTCGAAAACGATGGCGTGGGCGCTCTGGAGGCCGAGCGGCGTTGGGGCGCCCTGCAGGGCGTGGACAACTGTGCCTATGTGACCTGGAGTACCGGTATTGGCATGGGGCTGTGTGTCGACGGCCGCATTCTGCGCGGAAAGAATGGCAACGCCGGCCACGCCGGTCACACCTTCGTGAGTGACAACACGGACGCGCTGTGCGGTTGCGGCAACGTGGGCGACGTGGAAGGGCTGGTTGCAGGCAATGCCATTGCCCGGCGCTTCAGTGCAGAAGGTTACACCGATGCTGCTACGCTTTTTGTAGCTGCTCACGCAGGCGATGCGCGGGCTATCGCCATTATTGATGACCTGTGCCGGGTCATGGGCCGCACCCTCTACAACATGGTGGCCACGCTTGACTTGCAGCGCATCAGCATGGGTGGCAGCGTGTTCTGGCACCACCGGGACTACCTTCTGCCGCGGCTGCGATCCAATATCACAGGCAAGTTGCCCGCCCTGACAGATGGGCTGGAGTTGGTGCCTGCCGGCCTTGGCGAGCGCGTGGGGGATTACGCGGCACTGGCCCTGGTTTTGGGCTGATGTGAACACGTAGCAAGGTGCATTTCGTGACCCACAATAAATTCCATTCCTTCCGCCGGGGCGTCTTGGCGTGCCTGGGTCTTGTCATAGCGATGGACGCCGCGCGGGCCCAGCAGCCCTTGATGGCTCCTATTCCGCCGATTCCGCGCTTTGTCGAAGAAACCGAGGCCGCAGGCTTGCAAAGCCGCTTTGAGGGAGAAGACGAGTACATGGTGGGTGGAGGCGTGGCAACGTTTGACTGCGCTGGCAACGGTTTGCCCAGTGTTTATGTAACCGCCGGGGTCAATAAAGCCAAGTTTTACCGCAATCGCAGTACCCGTGGCGGGCCCATCAAGCTGCTGGAAGAGCGCTCGGGCCTGGAGCTGACCAACGCCATAGGCGCCTACCCGATCGACATTGACGGTGACGGCATCACCGACATGGTCGTTCTGCGTGTTGGCGAGGTGCAGGTTTTCCGGGGGCTTGGCAGCTGCAAGTTTGAACGTGCCAACGACGCGTGGACGGTGCAAACCGGCAACGCCTGGCATACCGCTTTTTCAGCCACCTGGGAGCGGGGCCAGTCGTGGCCGACCCCGGCCTTTGGCACATACTACGACCGATCTCGCCCTGACTTTCCTTGGGGCAGTTGCACACCGGGCCTTTTGTTCCGCCCGGCCGCATCGGGCACGGGATATGCGCCGCCCACACCGTTGGTGCCGAGTCATTGCGCACTGTCCATGCTGTTTTCAGACTGGAACCGCAGCGGCGAGGCTTCTCTGCGTGTCAGCAATGATCGCGAGTACTACAAGAACGGTCAGGAGCAGTTGTGGCATGTCGCGCCAGGACAAGCGCCCGCTTTGTACAGCCCCGCAGAAGGCTGGAAGCCGCTGCAGATATGGGGCATGGGCATTGCCAGCCACGACCTCGATGGTGATGGCTTTCCCTCGGTATTTTTGACCAGTATGGCGGACAACAAGTTGCAGAAGGTGGCTGCCGGAGCCAAGCAACCCACCTATTCCGATGAAGCATTTCGCCGTGGTATCACCGCTCACCGCCCCTATGTGGGGGGCGACATTCACCCCAGCACAGCGTGGCACGCTCAGTTTGCCGATGTGAATAACGATGGGTTGACCGACCTGTTTGTGGTGAAAGGCAATGTTTCCACCATGCCAGATTTCGCCACATTGGACCCCAATAACCTCTTGCTGCAGCAGACTGACGGCCACTTTTTTGAGGCTGGCCAGCAATCTGGGGTCGCGAGTTTCAAACGGGGTCGCGGAGGCATGATGGTCGACCTCAATGGCGATGGGCTGCTGGACATGCTGGTGGTTAATCGCTGGGATAAGGCGCAGCTTTGGCGTAACCTGGGCGCAGGCACTGCCAAAGAGCCTGTGCCGCTGGGCCACTGGTTGCAGGTGCGTATGGCGCAAGCCGACGGCAACCGAGATGCAGTAGGTTCCTGGGTTGAAGTGGATCTGGGTGAACCATCCAGTCGGGTGATTCGCCAGGAACTGACCGTAGGTGGAGGGCATGCCAGTGGCCACCTTGGGTGGATGCATTTTGGTTTGGGCGCGCTCACTGAAGCCAGGCAGGTGAGGCTGCGTGTTCAGTGGCCACATGGCGAATGGAGCGCCTGGCAGTCGGTGACGGCAGACGCGTTCTATGTAATGGACAAAGAGCGGGGCATTGGCCCGTGGAAAGCACCATGAGAACATCTTTCCTTGCATTGGGTTTGGCAGCGATTTTCTCGACGCTGGTAGCGCAAGCGCAGACGTCCGTACCCCTCATTCCACCGGTTTCTATCTCGGCTCCGCAGCCAAGCGCCTACAGTGCGGCAGTGGCAACTGAGTGGTTTGATCTGGCGCTGCTGTTAACCCAGCAGACACCCGGATTCAGCCCACCCGTGGCAGCGCGGGCGCTGGGGTATCTGGGGCTCACCTTGTACGAATCCGTTGTGCCGGGCATGCCGCAAAATATCAGCTTGGCGGGACAGCTTAACGAGCTGAATTCTCTGCCATGGGCTCAGCCTAATGAGGCCTTGCATTGGCCGACCGTGGCCAATGCCGCCATGGCCACCATGTCCCGCATGATGTACAGCAACACGAGCGCCGAGAATAAAGCCCGTATTGATTTACTGGAACGCAGCCTGCCTCTGAAATACGGACAGGACTTTGACCCGAATACGGTCACTCCAGATATCACCAACCGGTCCGAAACCTTTGGCAAGCTCATGGCGATGGCAGTGATGACATGGGCCCGCACCGACGGCGGCCATGAAGCTTGGGGTCCGCTTCGGCGCAGCCGGGCCAATTACGTGCCGCCCAGCGGGGCTGGCAAATGGTCCGCGACGCCTCCGGCATTTACGGCACCACTGTTGCCTTGGTGGGGAGAGGTGCGGCCTTTTGTCCTGAAGGCTGCTAGCGACTGCCCCGCGCCGCCGCCGCTAGCGTACTCAGAGCAGACCACCTCTGCCTTCTACAAATCTGCCGATGAGGTCTATCGGGTCAGCAATATGGCCACTCAAGAGCAGCGCCAGTTTGCTTTGTACTGGGCGGACGACCCGGGCAAGACACCCACGCCCGCCGGTCACTGGGCGTTCATAGCCAACGATCTGCTCAAGCAGCGCAAGGCCAATCTGGCGCTCGCGGCCGAAACCTTCGCTCAATTGAATATGGCCATGTCAGATGCTTTCGTAGCTGGTTGGGATAGCAAATACAAGTTAAACGTGTTGCGTCCAGTGACGTATGTGCAACTGGTGATTGACAGCAACTGGGTGCCGACGCTGATGCACACGCCGCCATTTCCAGACTACCCATCGGGACACTCGGTGCAATCCAGTGCGGCTGCAACCGTGCTGGATCAGGTGTTCGGCGCAAACACGGCCTTCGTGGACAACACCCACAATGACAGGGGATGGGGACCGCGCAGCTTCAAGAGTTTCAAGGCTGCGGCAAACGAGGCCGCACTTTCCCGCCTTTATGCAGGCATCCACTACCGCTTCGGAGTCGAGGGCGGGCAAGTGCAAGGCCAGTGCGTGGCAGACAAAGTATTGGCTTTGAAGTTCAAGCGATGACCCGTTGATCCGCACCGTCGGGACTCTCTTAAGGGTAAGTCCTGATAGTAGATCCAGATTTGTTTTGCATAATTTGTGCATCGCTCGCACTATTGTCTGAACCATATGGACTCGAGTCGATATCGCACGTACCACCGCCACCTATTGGCAAAATAACTGGAGACACCCATGAAACTGAAACACCAACTGACTGCTTTGGCTTTGGGCCTGAGCGCGATTTCTGCTTTTGCGCAATTGACCGTCGGTGTCAGCTACGACGCGTTCCAGGAAGAGCGCTGGAAGACGGATGAAGCGGCAATCAAGGCAGAGCTCGCCAAACACGGCGCCAAGTACATCATGTCTGACGCTGGCGCTTCGACAGAGAAGCAATTGAGTGACATCGATGGCCTGATTGCCAAGGGTGCCAAGGTTCTGATCATTCTGGGTCGCGACAAAGATGCCATCCTGCCTGCAGTCAACAAGGCCAACCAGTTGAAGATTCCAGTGATTGCCTATGACCGCCTGTTCGAAGCACCCGGCGTGACTTACATCACTTTTGACAACAAGGAAGTCGGCCGCATGACTGCCCGTGCCATTCTGGCTGTCAAGCCAAAGGGCAACTTCGCCATCATCAAGGGTGATCCGGGTGATGCAAACGCCAACTTTCTGCGCGAAGGTCAAGGCGAAGTTCTGGCCGACTCTATCAAGAAGGGTGATGTCAAGATCGTAGGCGAAGAGTTCACCGCAGGCTGGAACCCACAGAATGCCCAGAAGAACATGGAGCAGATTCTGACCAAGAACGGCAACAAGGTTGACGCCGTTATTGCCCAGAACGACGGCATGGCTGGCGGTGTAGTCGCCGCTTTGACCGCCAAGGGTCTGCAAGGTATTCCAGTGTCTGGCCAGGATGGTGACCTTGGCGCGCTGAATCGCGTGGCGGTAGGTACGCAAACCGTGTCTGTCTGGAAAAACTCAGCCGATCTGGGCACCGCGGCAGCCAAGGCTGCGGTGGAATTGGGCGCAGGCAAGCCAGTGACGGGTGCTGCTGACTGGGCAGGTGGTGAAAAGAAGATGACTTTGAAGTCCATCTTCCTGAAGCCAATCCCTGTGACACGCGCCAACCTCGATGTCGTCCTGGCCGCTGGCCACATCAAGAAAGCAGAACTCTGCAAAGGCGTAACCGATCCTTCGGTCACTGTCTGCAAATAGACAAGTTTGTAACTCTGTAGCCTGAAGAGAGCCGCGGGCTTTATGCCCGCGGTTTCGTTTGTAGATAGGAGAAGTCGATGAATCAAGCATTGCAGAACTTGAAGCATTCAGCGGTCGATTGGCGAATGGTGCTGATGGCCGGAGTCTTGCTGGTGATCACTGTTGTCTTCAACGTGATGTCGGATGGGATCTTCCTGTCTGCCGAGAATCTGTACAACATTGCGCAGCAAACTGCGGTGGTGGGCATCTTGGCTACCGTCATGGTGCTGATCATTGTGGCCCGACACATCGACCTGTCTGTCGGGTCCGTCATGGGTTTTGTGGGCGTGCTGATCGCGTTTCTCATGTACACCTCCAACTGGTCATGGCCAGTCGCCTGTCTGGCCGGTTTGGCTGCCTCGATTGCAGTGGCCATGTACCAGGGTGCATTGACCGCCTTTGTGGGCGTGCCTTCATTCGTGGTGACCCTGGGTGGCCTGATGTCGTTTCGCGGTGCTGCCTACATGGTGGCAGACGGCAAGACGCAGCCGTTGAATGACCCATTTTTCCTGAAACTCGGCGGCGGTTTTAACGGCGGCATTGGTACCACCGCCAGCTGGGTGCTCGGTGCCCTGATTTGTGTCGCCATTATTTTTTCCATGGCAAGCAAACGTCGCGCCAAAAAGGCCTACGACGTGCCAACCAATCCGCTCTGGATTGATACCGTTCTGGCGTTGATCCCAATGGTCATCGTGATGGGCTTTGTGGCAGTCATGAACGCGTATCACATCCCCAACAAGGAAGACGCGCAAGGCATTCCAATTCCGGTGTTGATCTGGGGCGCTGTAGCCCTGTTCATGTCGTTCCTTGTCCACCGCACCCGGTTTGGTCGCTATATCTTTGCGATGGGCGGCAACCCCGATGCTGCGGCTCTGGTGGGTATACCGGTTCGCAAGGTCACCATGCTGCTGTTCCTGTTGTTGGCGGTGCTCACGACCATCGCGGCCATTGTGGCGATCTCCCGCCTGAATGCAGGAACCAATTCGCTGGGCAACAGCTTGGAGTTGCTGGTTATTGCAGCTACCGTCATTGGTGGAACGGCGCTGGCCGGCGGCAGCGGCACCATCCTGGGGTCGGTGCTCGGCGCCCTGATCATGCAATGCATTGACAGCGGCATGCTGTTGCTGGATGTGTCGATTGGTGTGCGCTACATCATCATCGGCCAGGTTTTGATTGCTGCGGTTGTGTTCGACGTGGCCTACCGCAAATGGACAGGAGATGTGCTGTGAATACCCAATCCAATATCGCAGAATCAGCGGCTCCCAAGCGCAAGGCCGATCCGACCAAATGCCTGGTGGGGCTGCGCAATATCAAGAAGGCATTCGGTGGCGTGCATGCCGTTGAGGATGTCAGCATCAACCTTTATCCGGGCGAAGTGGTGGCGGTCCTCGGTCACAACGGTGCTGGGAAGTCCACCTTGATGAAAATGCTGGCCGGCGCTTATCCCATCGACAGTGGCGACGTGCTGATCAATGGTGAAAAGGTCAACGTACGAACTCCTGCGGACGCCCAAAACCTGGGTATCGAGTCGATCTACCAGACGCTGGCATTGGCCGACAACCTGGATTCAGTCGCCAACCTGTTTCTTGGACGTGAACTGCTCACCCGGTGGAATACCCTGGACGACCACAGAATGGATGCGGATGCACGCAAAGTGTTTCAGCGTCTGAACAAGAACTTCAAGAACTACCACACGCCCGTTCGACGGCTGTCCGGCGGCCAGCGTCAAGTGGTCGCAATTTCCCGCGCCATTTATTTCAACGCCCAGATTCTGATCATGGATGAGCCAACGGCCGCACTCGGGCCAGAAGAAACCGCCATGGTTGCGAAGCTGATTCAGCAACTGAAGGCGGAAGGCGTAGGGATCTTCCTGATCAGCCACGATATGCACGACGTTTTTGCGTTGAGCGACCGTCTGGCCGTAATGAAGAACGGAAAACTGGTGGGAACCTACCGTACCCAGGATGTGACCGAAGACGAAGTTTTGGGCATGATCATTTTGGGTAAGCAACCTGCAAGCAAGTTGCAGGCCGAACGGCACACTGCCTGACGTGAGCTGGAGCAATGAAGACCACAGGCGATCAACAGCTCGTTAAGCATATCAACCGCAGTGTGCTGCTGCGGCTGGTGCGGTCAAGGCCGGGCTTGTCGCGCGCGCAGCTGGCACTTCGCAGCGGTCTGACCAAATCAACCGTTAGCCTGCTGGTGCGCGAGCTGATAGCTGAGGGCTGGCTCTGCGAGGACGCAGTTGCTTCTACTTCGGGTTTGGGCAGGCCTTCGACGCCTGTTCAACTGGACGGTCGCAGACGCGGTCTGATTGGCGTGGAACTTGCCGTTGACTGTTTGCGGGTGGTGAGTGTTTCGCTCACTGGTGAGGTCTTGTGCAGTCTGGAAGAACCATTGGAGAGCAAGCTCCCTGAGCGGGTGTGTGCGCAGGCCTCGCATTTGGCGCGCGTTGCCTATGGTGAGCTGGACGCGCGCGGAGTGCTGTTGACTGGCATTGGCGCGGGTCTGCCTGGTGCTTTTGATCAGGCGACTGGAGTCGTACGATTTGCTCCCAATTTGGGGTGGCGCAATGTCGATTTTTTTCCTATGCTGACCCAGGCGCTGCAAGCAGCGGGTTTGCCATCTGTGCCTCTGCACGTACAGAACGAAGCCGATACCGGCGCGTTAAGTGAGTATGAATTTGCCCAGGAAGAAATACGTGAGACCCTGATTTTTGTGACCTGCGACGTCGGTGTGGGTGCCGGAATTGTGTTGAACGATCGGCTTTATACCGGTAGCCACGGGATGGCAGGCGAAATTGGGCACACCATATTGCAGGTTTTTGGCGAACTGTGCTCCTGTGGCCGACGCGGCTGCGCAGAAACGTTTGTGGGTTCCGTAGCCCTGCAGCGGGAGCTCGAATTCAGTGGCAACGTGTCGCGGGCAGGGCGGTGTTTGGGCCTTCTGGTCCAGAACCTCTGGACGACCTTTGATCCGGGGGTGATCGTATTGGGTGGTGGGTCTTGTGTGCGCCAGCCAGAGCTCGTGACTTTTGCACGGGAAACTTTGCATAACTACGCGGCAGCGGCCGGTATGGAACCGCCTGTCATCCGGTTAGCGCGCTATGGTTTGTTGGCATCCGCAGTGGGTGCTGCTGCGCTGGTGCTTCACCAGCATGTGCGGCCCATGTATCCACTCCATCCGCTGGCACAGCGTGAAATGTCATTGCGCATGGATGTCGGGGCGCCCATCCCTCCACTTACTGAAATTTGAGTCAAAAATGTACCTTGGAATTGATGTTGGGACCTCAGAGGTCAAGATTTTGCTGTTGGATAGAAACCATCAGCAGATAGCCCATGCCAGCCATCCGCTGGAGATTTTTCGTCCTGCGCCTAGACACAGCGAACAGCAACCCTCTAGCTGGTGGACAGCCACTGTGAATGCATTGGGCCAATTGCGCGCGGCCCACCCTGTCGCCTATGGTGCGGTGCAAGCCATTGGTTTGTCGGGGCAGATGCACGGTGCAGTGTTGCTTGACGGGAATCACCAGGTACTGCGCCCGGCCATTCTTTGGAACGACACCCGTGCCGACGCAGAGTGCCTTGCCATGATGGCCGAGCTTCCATCGCTGCCGCGCCTCGCAGGGAGCCGGGCCATGCCGGGTTTTACCGCCCCCAAGTTGCGCTGGCTGGCCGTCCATGAGCCCACCGTTTTCGGGCACGTTGCAAAAGTGCTTTTGCCAAAAGACTATGTCCGGTTTCTACTCACGGGTGAGTTCGTTACCGATATGTCAGATGCCAGTGGCACCATGTGGCTTGATGTGGAGAAACGATACTGGTCCGATGCCGCACTGGCGCTGACGGGCCTGACGCAGGCGCACATGCCACGTTTGGTCGAAGGCAGTGAGGCGGGGGGTCTGCTCAGCGCGGAGGTCGCAAAGGCTCTGGGCTTGCAGGCGGGTATTCCGGTCGCTGGAGGAGGTGGTGACAACGCCGCAAGCGCAGTGGGCATGGGCGCGGTTGAAGCGGGTCAGGGGTTTATTTCGCTCGGCACTAGTGGCGTGGTGTTCGTGGTCACTCCCACCTACCAACCCAACGCTGCCAGTGCCACACACGCCTTTTGCCACGCCGTGCCAAATCGTTGGCATCAGATGTCGGTCATGCTCTCCGCCGCGAGTTGTTTGCAGTGGGCCACACGGTTGCTGGGCGTCTCGTCTGAAGCGGTGCTGGAAGCCCGTGCCAGCGCACTTGGCCCGGAGGCGCGCGCACAGGCCCCTGTTTTCTTGCCCTACCTCAGCGGCGAGCGGACACCGCACAACAGCGCCACGCTGCGTGGCAGTTTCCATGGGCTTAGCCATGACACAGATGCTTCGATGCTGGCCTACAGCGTGATGGAAGGCGTGACTTTCGGCCTGCATGATGGTCTGGCCGCATTGCGTGAAGCCGGTAGCGTTGTTGACCGGCTTTCGTTGGTGGGTGGTGGTGCGTGCAGCCAGTTCTGGGCGCAACAGCTGGCGTCAAGCCTCGAGATCGATATCGTCACGCACACCGGTTCCGCTGCCGGCGGGGCATTGGGCGCCGCCCGGCTTGCGTGGCTGGCGGACGGTGGGGACATAAACGCTGTCTGCACTGCGCCACCCGTTGATCGGGTGTACCACCCTGACGCCGGTGAAACGTGTTTCCTCAAACCCCGTTATTCGCGCTTTCGCGACTTGTACGCCGGATAGGCCCTCCGCAGTTCAAGGCCCCCATTGTTTGATATTCAACTTTTCAAGGAATAGACATGACCTCGTATTTCAATAGCATTGCCCCCATCACCTATGAAGGTGCAGAGTCCCAAAATCCTTTGGCTTTCAAGTGGTACGACAAAGATCGCATGGTGATGGGCAAGCGCATGGAAGACCATTTGCGCTTCGCCGTGTGTTATTGGCACAGCTTCTGCTGGAATGGCTCGGATCCGTTTGGCGGCGACACGTTTCAGCGCCCTTGGCAACACATGGCTGATCCCATGGCGGCCGCCAAAGCCAAGGCTGATGTGGCATTTGAATTCTTCGCCAAGCTCGGTGCGCCGTACTACTGCTTCCACGACCGCGATGTGGCCCCTGAAGGATTGACGCCGCGTGAAAGTGTGAGCAATCTGCATGCGATGGTGGATGTGTTGGCGGCCAAGCAAGCCGAGACGGGCATGAAACTGCTATGGGGTACTGCCAACTTGTTTAGCCACCGCCGGTTCATGTCGGGTGCCGCGACCAACCCCAACCCTGAAATTTTTGCGTTGGGCGCATTGCAGGTGAAAGAGGCGATGGACGCCACACGCAAACTCGGCGGTGAAAACTATGTGCTGTGGGGTGGTCGTGAAGGTTACGAGACCCTGCTCAATACTCGCGTGGGCCATGAGCTGGACCAGATGGGTCGTTTCCTGAACATGGTCGTGGAATACAAGCACAAAATTGGCTTCAAGGGCACCATCCTACTCGAGCCAAAGCCACGCGAACCCAGCAAGCACCAGTACGATTTCGACACTGCCACAGTCTATGGCTTCCTGACCCGCTATGGACTAGAAAAGGAAATCAAGGTCAACATCGAAGCCAACCACGCCACTTTGGCTGGGCACAGCTTTGAGCACGAAATTGCGACGGCGGTTGACCTGGGCATCTTCGGCTCTATCGACATGAACCGCGGTGACATGCAGTGCGCCTGGGACACCGACCAGTTCCCCAATAACATCCCCGAGACGGCTCTGGCCATGTACCTCATCCTCAAGGGCGGCGGCTTCACCACCGGCGGCATTAATTTTGATTCCAAAGTGCGCCGCCAGTCGATCGACCCTGAAGACATGTTCCATGGCCACATTGGCGGCATGGATGTATCGGCCCGTGCCTTGTTGATTGCCGAGAAGATGATTGCCGACGGCAAGCTGGAGCAGATTCAGGAGAAACGTTACGCCGGATGGAAGGCTCCATTGGGTCAGAGCATGCTGGACGGCAAGATGTCGCTGGACGCCGTTGCGGCGCACGTCATCGCACACAACACCGACACTTTGCCGGTATCCGGCCGCCAGGAACACCTGGAAAATCTCTTGAACTCCTACATCTGATGACCCATCACTTTGACCAGAACCACACCTGCGCCGGGAGCGCCACGGCATGAGCGACCTGACCCACCTATTGGCCGAGTTCTTCAGCTACAAGGCCTACGTCATGCTGCCGATCATCATGCTGGTCATTGCCCTGGGGGTTCGCGTGCCCCTGCGGCGTGCCTTGCTGAGCACAGTGACGCTGGCCGCAGGCTTTGCCGGGGTGTTTATTGCGTTCAATTTCTTTGTCGCCAACATCAGCCCGGCCGTGCAGCAGCTCTCGACCCTGCGTGGGTTGAATTTTCTAGTGCTGGATGTGGGTTGGCCACCCTTGGCCGCCATAACCTGGGCATCGCCGCTCGCGGCCATTTCGATTCCGGTTATTCTGGCAGTCAACCTGCTGATGCTGGCCATGGGCTGGACGCGCACCATCTACATTGACGTCTGGAACTACTGGCACTTCGCGTTACTCGGCGCACTGGTGATGACGCTGTCAGGCAGCATCTGGGTCGGCTTGCTGGCGACCACCATGCTGGCGGTGTATTGCTTCAAACTCGTCGAGTGGACTGCCCCTGATGTCGAGCGTGAGATGGGTATGGTGGGCATTTCGGCCTCGCCTATTTCAGTCAACGGCATTGCGCCCTTCACGGCCTGTGTCGATTGGCTACTGGATCGCATGCCGGTGCTCAAAGACATTGACTACAACCCCGAGCAGCTTGGGAAAGCCAAAGCCGACGACAGCACAATCGGCTGGCTGGAAATCTTGAGCGAGCCAATGGTGATCGGCTTGCTGATGGGGCTTGTTTTGGCAATGGCGGCGGGCTATGACACCAAAGAATCGCTTGAGTTGGGCGTGCACATTGCCGCCGTCATGTTTTTGCTGCCACGCAGCGCGGGCCTGATTGGCGAGGCCATGGTGCCCATCACCACGGCGCTGCGAGACCAGGTGACCCGTTATTTCCCGCATCGCAAAAACCTGATCGTTGCCATCGATACCGGCTTTCTCATGCACCACAAATCGGTGGTGGTGACCGGGCTCATTCTCATGGCGTTGGCCATCATGGTGGCGCTGGTGCTGCCAGGCAATCAGGTGCTGCCTCTGGGGGATTTGCCCAACCTGATATCGGTGATGTCCATCTCCGTCTTGATGCTGCGCGGCAACGTGTTTCGTGCCGTGCTGGCGGGCATTCCGGTCGTCATCACCTTTCTGCTCATATCGTCCAGCATGGCGCCGTTGATTACTGATCTGGCGCACCAGACACCCTCTTTCAAGTCCGAGGGCTTGGGGCTTATCACGGCATTTACCGATGGTGGTCACCAACTGCGGTTTCTGATTTTTTCGGCCTTTCAAGGCAAACCGTGGGCGTTTGTGGTGCTACCGCTGGTGGCTTTAGCCACTTGGCTATTACGAAACCGTTTTTTGCGCGTGTCCGCGCAAGCCCCTTCAGGAGAAAGATGATAAAAAAAGTGCAGTGGGGTGTTTTGAGTACCGCGAACATCGGCATGGAGAAAGTTATTCCCGCCATGCAGCGCAGCCTCTTTGCCGAGGTGGCTGCCATTGCGTCCCGGTCCATCGATCAGGCGCAGTCAGCCGCCCAAAAATTGGGCATCGTAAAAGCCTACGGCTCCTATGAGGCGCTGATCGCAGACCCGAATATCGAGGCCATCTACAACCCCTTGCCCAACGATTTGCACGTACCCTGGACGCTGGCTGCAGCGCGCGCAGGCAAACACGTTCTGTGCGAAAAGCCGGTGGCGCTGACAGCTTCCGAGGCCGCGCGGCTGCGTGAAGTGGCAGACAAGGTGCACATCATGGAAGGCTTCATGGTGCGCTTTCACCCCCAGTGGCTGCGCGCGCGTGAGTTGGTGCGCAGCGGTGCCTTGGGCGATCTGCGCGCCATACAGGTGTTTTTCTCGTATTTCAATCGCGATGCAAGCAACATACGCAACCGTGCGGAATGCGGGGGCGGGGCGCTGTATGACATTGGGTGCTATGCGGTCGTCGCCGGACGTTTTTTCTTCGAAACCGAGCCTACGCGGGCGATCGCCTTGCTGGACCATGATCCGGATTTTAAGGCCGATCGGACCAGTAGTGCGCTTATGGACTTCGGCTCGGGGCGTCGCCTGGACTTTACGGTGTCTACCCAATCAACACCCTACCAGCGTCTCCATCTGGTGGGTGCCCAGAAGCGACTGGAAATCATGATCCCGTTCAATGCGTCACAAGAGGAGGAAACAACGATCCTCATGGACGATGGAAAAACCCTGGGTGGGGAAGGGGAGCAAGAGGTGTTGGCGCGCAGTGACCAATACACTTTGCAGTGCGATGCCTTTTCGCAAGTCATTCGTGGCCACATGGCCTTGCCTTACGGCGTTGAAGACGCCATCAGCAACATGCATGCATTGGATGCTTTGTTTGCATCGGGTCAGAGTGGTCGGTGGGAGTCGGTCGACCCGGCCGCGCCCGCTGCGTCCTTGCTTAACGCTCAAGACTTGAGATAAATCACCTCTCAGCCCTAGAAACCTAGGGTAACTCCCAGTGGTATCCTCGAAAGATTAATGAATAATTAATGAATTCGAGCCAGCGCGGTGCTGGCCCGGATTCAATAACGCCGTCGGCTGCTTGGGTCGGCGAAAAACTCTTTTGGAGACAT